>Ga0153932_1000196_pt1 | contig 23563 bp, 27 predicted proteins | sample TSNJ016MetaG_FD_102273 | JGI IMG/M metagenome (GOLD analysis project Ga0153932, IMG submission 102273) | Attine ant fungus gardens microbial communities from New Jersey, USA - TSNJ016 MetaG | ecosystem: Host-associated > Fungi > Mycelium > Unclassified | place: USA: New Jersey, Wharton State...
AGGCCTTCAATCCAGAGTGACGATCCGCATGACCCAGGCCGCCAGCCAGATGCTCAATGTACTGCTCAAACCGCGTTTGTGCGTTCATTGCTTCTCGCCTGATGACTAGGTATCCTTATTATTGTCAGGCAAACGCAGCAATATCGCAATTTATTAATTTATGACACAGTAAGACTAAGGTCAATCTATCGGCGATATCTCAAAAAACGCGAACCACAAGGTTATCTCCGTGGAAAGTACGAGCTATGGTTTTTTTGGAAGATTCTTACATCGTTCACCCGCGATTTCAGCGATCGTGAGAAGGCAAAACTGTCGGGTCTGAAACGAGCGACTCCAACCTGGACGCTAGCGCTTGCCGGGTGCGTTGAATCGTTGGCGAGTCTTCTCCCGTGTCCACGAGATTTGTCGGACTTACTGGACAGGAAGATCGTCCCAGCGTGCGGGACGGCGCGACTCTAATAATGCGGGAATGATGATGCGCGCGCGAGATGGAGTCGAATGGCCGGTGTTGATAGGTTGGTAGGATAGAGATGGGGCGCCGCGTCTGTTTGCAGTCGCGAAGACTCATTCGCACTTCGTCGAAGCCGACATCGATCTACACGGCAACTCCGATAAAAGGCAAAGCGGCATACAGTCGCCACACGGCGCTTGAACGGCCGATGTTTAGCCAGTGCCATGATTCGTTGGGGATCGATGGTACGTGACGGTTGTCCGGCTGTATTTGCTGCCCTCCGGACGAGCGGTTCGAAGGCCGCAACGGGGGGCGGGCATCAAATCAATGGCGTCGGCACCCGAAGTTCGGGACTACGACATCGCGAACGACGGCAAAGCGCCTCTCAGCGGCCAATACTCCCACGTCCGCGAAGGCCGAAGTTGCGACAAAAATAATCGACCGAAAGTCACTTAACTGGGTGAAGCGGGGATTCGAATGTCCAATCAAGTCGACGTTCTGCGGTCCCCTCCCGGCCGAACCCGGTCCCATATCGAACAGCCGAAGTCGACTCGTCGTAGCTAGGCGCTTACGTTCAATGCGCGATCCGCAAAAGACGCACTGCGCTCTTGCATTGTCAGATCTCAAGCAAATTCGATTAGAAAATTCAATTGACCGATGCGAAGTTCGTGATCGCCCTATAACCTTGTGGTTGGTAAATGATTGAACTAATTAACGTAACTAATTAGGTCGACAGCAAAGGGCAAAAGTGCGAGACTACGTTTGACTTCCCGGTGCGCGTTGGTGTTGGCACGAGCACTCGGCGTTGGCAAACCGCAGCCCTGCCGTTGAGAATGAAGTGTCAAACCGCCCGCCATACGACGATACGAGTCAACATGCGCTTTGGAACCGGAAGAAATTCACCGCGATCCTACCGCTGTTCCGTCGAGTGATCGTCGCGCATGTCGATGCGCCGGCCGGCAAGTCGATATCGCTGATGTTGGGTCTCAAAAACTTTCCGTCCATTTATGCACCGGATCTAGGCTCGACACGCCGACTTCTCGATGAATGGGGCGCTCAAGTCATGCTTTTAGATACGCGTCTCGACATCGATGCCGATTTCGCATTCGTCCGCGGCTTCACTTCCAATCCGACAAATGCAGACCGGTTAGTCATTGCACTGAGCAGCATCTATCCCGAAGACTCGATGGAAACGCTGCATGCCGCCGGCTTTGACGGGCACTGTCGTCGCCCATGCCCAATTTGGAGGCTCTCAGATATTCTCAGCGAATATTTCGACCGAGCGCCATACCCTTAAGCCAAAGGCCACGGGAACCGGGCTGATCTCTACCGACTTTGTCAGGATTTCTCGCATTCCGCGATACCGGCAAGACGGTCCAACTCGAAACATTGACAGGCCATCGTCATTGGCCACACTCTGCGCACGAGCGGCTAGGCTACGCGCGGAATCGGAAAATCAACGACCGATTCTGGAAGAATCGATCCGCATCGGAGCTTCGGTCTTGCTCCGCAGCAGACATTTGGGATCACCGTGAGCACGATGCTCTTTGGGGCCATCTCGGGAAAGGTGTAGATCGATCTATTGGTTACGACGAACAAAGTAGACGTTGCGTAAGCTAAGCGCCAGTCGATACTCGTAGGCGAGCGCCAAATGCAGCCGAAAAAAGGGGATAGTGCGCCATGATGCATGAATTCCTTTCGAACAATCGTGATGATCTTATCGAGCGATGCCGGACAAAAGTGGCGCACAGGCCCTCTAGAGATGCGACCGCGCAGCAATTGCAGAACGGCGTGCCGCTTTTCCTTGATCAACTTATCCATACGCTTCGTTTTGAACAGACGGCAGAGCCTATGGATAGTCGTAAGATCTCCGGCCCTGTAGGAGGCCGGTCCTCGTTTTCGGAGATCGGAAACGCGGCCTCAAAACATGGAGGAAAACTCTTAGAACTCGACTTTTCAGTTGACCAGGTTGTCCACGACTATGGCGACCTGTGTCAGGCTATTATTGATCTTGCATTTGAATGTGACGCGCCCTTCCAAGCAGACGAGTTTCGAACACTTGATCGCTGTGAGGTGTACTGTCAACAGCGGACACTCTTTTCTTAAGCCGCCTGTTGTTGTTTGCTAAACGCTTCAGCAAACAACGCGGGCGGAACATAACCTAGGCGTGAGTGGCGCCGTTGGCGGTTATAAAAGCTTTCGATGTACTCCTGAATTGCCGCCTTCGCATCGGCACGCGTGGCGTAGCGATGGTGATGTATCAGTTCGTTTTTTAGACTGCCCCAGAAGCTTTCCATCGGTGCGTTGTCAAAGCAATTCCCCTTACGCGACATTGAGGCCTGCATGCCGAATTGTTCAACCAGCTTCCGATAGTCATGAGCGCAGTATTGACTTCCACGGTCCGAATGATGAATCAAGCCTTTCTCGGGACGTTTGTTGCGCACAGCACGCCACAGGGCTTGCGCCGTGAGTCCTTGTGTCATGCGCTCACCCATGGCGTATCCAACCAACTCACAGGTGAAGACGTCCTTAATGCCGGCGACGTAGAGCCATCCCTCGTCGGTGGCACAATAGGTGATGTCTGTCACCCAGGCTTCGTTTGGCCGCGTTGGCGCGAACGTCTGGTTCAGCAGATTGTCGGCGACAGGCAAGTTGTGATTCGAATTCGTCGTGGCTTTGAATTTGCGCTTCTGCTTACAGCGCAGATTCAGCTCTCGGCGCAGGCGGGCGATGCGGTCGCGGCCGGCTATAAAGCCTTGTGCCTCAAGCTCAGGCTGCACGCGTCGCGTGCCATAGGTCTCGCGGCTCTGCTTGTGCACAGCCTTGATGGCGACTTTCAGGCGTTCATCAACCTGCGCACGTGGAGACAGCTTACCTTTAGACCAGGCATAGAAGCCGCTGCGCGAAACCTCAAAGGCACGGCACAGGACAGCAATTGGATAATCGAGTCGCATCGTATTCATGACCGCGTATTTGGCAGCGACTCCTGCGCAAAATACGCTGCCGCTTTTTTTACGATATCTCGCTCCATCCTGGTCTCCGCCAGTTCCCTGCGTAGTCTGACTACCTCGGCTTCCAATTCGGGAACCGTGCGACTGCCTGGCGCCGTCACGGCGCCATTGCCAAGCTTGGCTGCTTTGACCCAAGTGGCCAAAGTCCCCATCGGAATGGCAATTCGCTTCGCCGCTTCATCTAGCGTCAAGCCCTGTGCAAGCACAAGCTTTACAGCTTCTTCACGAAGCTCTGGTGTGTATGTTCTTGGTTTCGTCATGTGTGCTCCCATTGATAAAGTTTATCAAAAAGGAGTGTCCTAAAAAGTCAGGCTACCTCACTGCTTGGACAACGCAATCCCCGATGCAGTGGCTGAGTTTAGTTATCAGCGTGACTTAGTTACGACGGACAAGTACGCCGCGAGATGAACGAACGAATAGATTTTTCGCTCACAAATTGCGCAACTTTCTCCAAACCAACGCTTGCTTTTTGGTGCCGCGAAGGCCGGGAATCTGAGCCTGTCCGGTGCGACGGGATCAGCGCTAGAGCGCAATTTGAATGGGCTGCGTGATCTCGTAGACGATTCGCTAGCAGAAGTGCGGTTGACAGTTGGGAGCGAAATGCCGCCGCGAATATTCTCGTTGGCTGACTTCATTGACGAGATCAAACAGGCGGTGGATCTCGTGGCTCAGGCTCGCGGGTGTGCATTCACGGTTTCGGCCGTCAAGGCGAGACTTGCTGTACGCGCTGATCGGGATCTGCTTTTCTCGGCGCTAGGAAGCCCGCTACAGAACGCATTCAAGTTCACTCACCTTGACACAGAAGTGACTCTCGACGAGTACGCAGTTGCTGACCGCGTCTTGATCGACGCGAAGAACCATTGTGGCGGTTTGTCGGTCGGCGATTTAGAAGGCATGTCCGAATCGTTCAGGCAGAACGGCGTCGATAGAACGGACCTAGGGTTGGGATTCTCGATCGCTCGCCGGAATGTGGAAGCAAGCGATGGCGTGCTCAGCGTTCGCGACATCCCGGATACGGGCTGTATTTCACTATAAGCCTGCCGCGAAATGTGATGGTTGAGCAGTGACGCGAGCCAACGCCCTTGTCGGTTTGGGCCATCGATATCCGGCGGAATTCGTCATGGAGCCGTGGGTTGCGTTGGCTAATAGCGGCTGCTTTTATGCGGCACCGAATTGTACGGGAAGGAGACGCGCTTGTGCGTTTGGGCGAATTTGATCTGCTACAGAATTGCTATCGCAAGGTGGGAGAGGTAGGCGGAATGAGAGGTCGGGCATCTCATTCCTCCCCCAGAACCATCGCCGCCTTACGACAATTGGGGCGGCAGCTTCGCGTCGCCCCCTCAGGCCTATACTGCAGAGTATTACGGAAGAACTTAATAAGCGAGACAGGTATGCCCTCGGAAACCATCGCAGAAGCAATCCCAAAGCCCAGGGAACAGACCGAAAAGTCTCTAACAAAGTCCTTAAAGCGGAGCATCGGGATCGGGCGCAGCTTCTATGAGCTCATGCATTTCGTTTTGATGCAGCCAGATTGGATCTGCACTTCGTCGGATGAACTCATCGACATCGATGCCATCAATTGTCTCTGGTCGTCTAATTCGCACTTGTTTGCCATTCCTAAATACAAATATGAACTTCCTTTTTCTATCCTGTTTCGCGACCTTTTGAGCAGCTGAGAGCTTCTTCTTTTTTCTCACCATTTTGCGAGGATCCTTAATCGGCCAAACGCGGAATTAAGTGGACCACATCGGCGTCGTCAGGATGCCGATGTGGTCCCCAATCGATACATATTATTCCGACTTCTCAGACCGTCAAAAGTCGCTTCGGAGCAAATTTGGGGGGAGGCCCGGACGTCTTGAGTAAGCCGGTTACTGCCATGCGTGAGGGACGCGCGTTGGACGATCCGTAAGCGTCCGATTTTGACCGTCTAGATTTTTTGGTGGCATCGCACCCTATGCTTTCGCTGGGCACAAATTTCAGTGTGTCCACAAAGGGAAATGAACCGACCACTCTGTTCGTAAAAATGGCTCGACCAACGAAGGCCCACATAAGAGTCGCCTTCGTTCATCATCTCTGTCAGCTCACTCACGCAGCCCGCTAAGCTTGAACGTAACCTAGCAGGACGTCGATCGGTGCCTCCAAATCCGCTCAAGCCTGGACCCCGTTGGCAAAAGTAGAGAACTTAGGTACGTGGGCCGTCGACAGGCGCTTGCTGAGCGTGCTCCCGCGCCAACGCGTCCTCCTTGGCTTTCTCTTTCGCCATATGATGACCCGCGATGCACCCTCCGGCTGCGCCCAGCACTGCGTGGCCTTTACCGACGTAGTGGCCAGCCACGCCGCCCACGACAGCACCCTTCAGGCATCCCGCAGCCTGAACCTGGGACGCGAAGCTCGCTGCTAAAAACGCGACGGCCAGCATTGCAGATTTTACTTTCATCGAATTACCTCTTCTTTATCAGAGTGATGCTCAAGGTCCTTGAGTTCACTAAGGAACACCCCGGGCTCTTAGTCAGGCAACTTTGTAAGCTCACCGTTAGCCACATATCCGTTAGCGACATATTTCAGGACCAGCGCTTAACGTGCATGACACAGGAAATTCAAACGCGTCGTCCCCACGTCAAGCTAATCGATGGGGTCAACCACAACCCATTTCAATCCCGATCAAAGCACGGCTGGCCGTGAGCGTAACCCCAACCACCCTGCAACGCCCGCGACCGCAGCACCGATCAAAAGAATCACGACCGATCCCCACGCCGCCTTCGATACCCCTCGCGCCGCCGATGCCGCCGCCTCACGCGCCTGCTGCTCTGCCTGCACTTTGAGTTGCTGATACTTGGCGAGCGCTGCGTCATAGGTTTGCGCGTAGTTGTCGACGATCGCCTGCGCTTCCTGGTGCGACTCTCCAGTGCGTGCCGCCACGATGTTCACCAGCGCGTCCCTGTCCGCTGCATCGAGCGCCGGCTGAGCCTTTGCCTTGACGCGCGCAAACCATTGCGAGAGATCGTCGCTGCCGCTTTGCGGGGTCGAGCTCGCTTGTTGCGCCGTTTTCGCGTCGCTGGCTGCGCTTTGTGCCGTCGCTTTCAATTGCGAAGGCTGCAAAGCGGTCTTGCCCGAATCGCGCAGCAGGCCATTCAATTGATCCTGCAGGCTGGTCCAGTTGAAATCGATGCCGCTTTGCTGAAGCTGGCCCTTCACGCCAGACGCAAGATCGGGCGCGGCGGCAGCCACACCTCGGCCGACCATCGACAAGCCGCCGCCCACCATATTAGCGGCAGCGCCTGTCACGCTGGACGCGAACGAGGCGAGCAACCAGGTGGTTGCGACCGTCACGACCGACCACGTCAGCAAGCCGTGCAAGACGCCTTGGCGGGGCGCCGTGCGGCCACTGACAAATGCGCCGACGAAAATGGAGACCAGTGTGGTCACGGCGAGCCATATGCCGACGCCAGTTCCCGCGCCGGACAATGGATTCTTGTCGCCAATGGGATCGACAGCCGAGGCGCCGATCGCCGTGCCAAGCACGGTCAGGAAGAGATAAACGACGAGCGCGAGGAAAAAGCCGGCTATGACGGCGCCCCAAGAAATGCTCCAGGGAAGACGGAAACTCACGTGTTCCGCGTGCTCGACGCGGTCGATGTCGCTGCTTCGATGGCTTGGGTAAGGGGTATTCGTGGGGGTATTCATGTCGCTCCAGTATTTCCGATGTTTCAATGGTTGAACAAAAGCTGCGGACCTCAGGCGGACCGGCTTGATGGAAGTCTAGGAGCGCGCAACACCCAACACATGATGCAGTTGCACCAGTGCACCTAGTGCATTAGCTACTGGCACACCGGACGGATTCAGGCGATTCTTCGTTCGTGCCAGCTTCCTACGCGTGCGCTCACGCGCGTGAACCCAAAAAATGACCGTAACGAACCATGCCGCATTGCAGGTCGATTCACAGACCCACTCGCAAACCGACCCGACCGAGATCGCCGACGACATGGTGCTCCGTGCCCAGACCGACCGCCGCCAGTTGCAGCAGATCATCACGGGCCTGACTGAGGGCGTGATCCTGATCGAACCCGACCAGACCATTCTCTGGGCCAACCAGGCAGCGCTCGATATGCATGGCGTCGCGGAAGTGGCGCAACTTGGCGCAAACGTGACGGAGTACCGTGAGCGCTTTCGCCTGCGTTACCGGAACAATCATCCGCTGCAGGCGGGTACCTACCCGATCGAGCGCGTGGTCGCGGGTGAATGTTTCAGTGACGTGATCGTGGAGGTATATCCCGCTCACGACGAAGAGGTGAACTGGGTGCATCGCGTGCGCAGCCTCGTATTGACCAATGCGCAAGATCAACCGGACTGCCTGGCGCTGATCCTTCACGACGCCAGCGAATGGGCCAGTGCGGAGAAGCGCTTCGAGAAGACCTTCAATGCCAATCCGGCGCCGGCCGTTATCTGCCGGCTGAGCGATCAGCGCTACATCAAGGTCAACCAGGGTTTTCTGGAGATGACCGGTTATGTCCGCGAGAATGTAATCGGCCGCTCGGTGTACGAGCTTGATGTCTTCGAGAATGCGGACCGGCGCGATCTTGCCATCGAGCGTCTTGGTGAGGGCGCGACCATCCCTCAAATGGAGGCGGTGCTGCGCCTGCCCGAGGGCGGCACGAAGTTCGTGGTGGTCGCGGGTCAGCCTATCGACATCGGCGAAGAAGGCTGCATGCTGTTCACTTTCATGGACCTGGAGCCACGTAAGAAAGCCGAAAATGCACTGCGTCAGAGCGAAGAGCGCTTCGAGAAGTCGTTCCGCATGACGCCTGTGCCAACCGCGTTATTCACCGCCGACAGTTATCTCACGCTCGACATGAACGATGCTTTCACTGTCACCACCGGTTACTCGCAAGAGGAATTGATGGGCAGGCCTATCGATGAGGCGGGTCTTTGGGTTGGGGATGCACGCAAACGAATCAGCGCATTGCTGGTGAATTCCGGAAGCCTTCGCAACGTCGAGTTCCAGGTCAGGACGCAGACCGGCGACGTGCTGGATTGCCTGGTCTCGGCGGAAGTGGTGGGCATTCACGGCCAGGATTGCGTGCTGATGGCCTTGCAGGATATTACGGAGCGCAAACGCTCCGAGATGGAACTGGTGAGCGCGGTCGAGACGGTCATGCAGGATGCGTCGTGGTTCAGTCAGACGCTGATCGAAAAACTGGTGAACGTCCGGCGCGCCAATGCACCCGATGCAAGCGCCCACCTTGCCGATCTGACCGCGCGGGAACGCGACGTTTTTGCATGCCTGTGCCGCGGACTTGCGGACAAGGAGATCGCAAAAGATCTGGGCTTGGCGCCGAACACCGTGCGCAATCATGTCTCTACCGTTTACGCGAAGCTCAATGTACACAGCCGCAGCGAGGCGATTGTGTGGGCGCAGTCACGCGGGCATTTCGGACTGACGCCGGCCCAGGTGCGACAAAAGAAGTTGCGCAAAACCCCAGACTAAGCGTCAATTAAGCCTGGTACCGGGAACGGATTGTGCGGCGCATTTTGGACGCTTGGCAGTTCGATATGTATTCTGCTATTCGAGGAGAGATATGACTTGGCAGCATCCTAATGCACTAGGCGATCTGATGCATTTGCGCCTGTCGGCAATCGAACTGATCGAGCACAATGAAAGCGTTCGTCGGGTTGAGGGTAATTGACCGAAAGCAGGCGCAGTCATTCATTCCTCGACGTACGTTAGCACGTTGATAACGCAAGCTCTCTAAAGGAAAACGTCATGGATAAGAATCGGGTTGAAGGTGCAGCCAAGCAAGTGACCGGCTCCGTCAAGGAAGCCATCGGCAAGGTCACAGGCAACAAGACAACGCAAGCTGAAGGCGCTGCGGAGAAAGTCGCGGGCAAGGTCCAGTCAAAGGTCGGTGAAGCAGCCGACGCCGTGCGAGACAAATTCAAGAAGTAACTGAAAATTAGCCCGCTGAAAGCCGACCGGTCAGGTCGGTTTTTTTTGCTTGGGGTTAGCCGGGGAATCTCGTTGCAAGGAAACGCGTCGACTGAGTTCCGCTAAGTCGGAGGACGAACTTTGGAACTTTGACCACACTGTTTAGTCTTTTGAGCCCCCACGCAATGTCGGGTTGCAAACTTGAAAAACCGATTTCGCTTCAGGGCGCTATCCAATTGCCAATCCATTCGTCCCCTGCGCGAGAGAAACTTGCACGCTTGTGGGCAACGGGCACTGATAAGTCCAACACTTCGAGTGCTTTCAAGATCACTCGAACGATGCAGAAATTTTCATAACCAGCAAGGCGGATATCGTGACCATCAGGTTGCGCGGCGTATGCATCATCAGGGCGCCCGATAGACGTCCCAGGCGGACATGGAGTTCGGTAGGTGACAAGACTGTGCGGACGGCTCGCGTCCCACGCGTGCTGTTTATCCGGCCCTTCGGCCAGCACTGATGCAACGCCCTCTAGACGAAGCTGGATCATGCCCTCGGGATCATATCCTACAAGGGCTATACGAGGGTCGGCGCGCAATTCAGCGATCTTCCCGGATCGGACGTCGGTGTAGAAAGCGATAAGATGCTCCGCCTCATGAACGTGGCGTAGAACAACGGTCCTAACCGATGGAGCGCCTTCCCTGCCAATCGTGGCGGCCTGCATGAGCGTGAATGGTGCCCTCCCGTCACTGGCCCCTGCGCGAAGATAGTCCCATGCGCGTCCTTGAAGCTTTATTAGCGTCACCTTCTTGCTCCTTCATCAAATGATTCACTTTGCACTATGAGCAATGCGATTGCGCAAATATACCCACACTAGACGCTAGCATTGTCCCTCCATGCAGTTCGATAAGGCTTCGACTAATGGCTAGTCTGATACCAAGCCGGTCGCTCCCGGCGTTCGTTGCGCGCCTGGCGGTCGAGAAGAAGTTGAAGACGTATGATAGTGATTCGGCCGTCATTTCCATGCCCGTGTCGCTCACGCGAATCTGCAGCACGCCACTTTGAGTTTCTATCGCGAGCCCGACAGAGTCCCCCATGATCTTTCAGCGCGCAAGTACGCGACCCAGTGCTGTTGCCGTTCGTCGACTCGCGGCTGACCGCGTCAAGCGCATGCCTCGCCTGGTGTCAGGTCTCTGTCCAAGTAGGTCAGCTTACTGCCGGCAACGGCGGTTTGCATTTTTGCAACACAATCGACGACCTCTAAACGACTGAGCAAGCCAACAGTGACGGCTATTATGAAAACAGAGTGCTTGGACCTCGAGGCGGGCATTTCGGACACGCGCGAGTTCCACTAAAGAAATAATGCCTTCTGTCCGATAAAGAGAAGACGAAAGTGCAGCAACTGGCAGTTGCTTGCCTATTCATTTTTCATGAAAATGGTCAACATGATCAAAATCCTTGACGCAAGCGAGCCGACCGGCCGACCCGACCGCTGCGGTGGTTGCAATACCGGCGACACGGCACAGATCGCAATGGCGTTCGCGTTTCAACCCATTGTCGATCTGACGTCGGGGCGGGCATATGCCCACGAAGCGCTTGTGCGCGGCCCAAATGGCGAATCGGCGGCATCAGTGCTGTCGCAGGTCGACGATTCGAATCGTTATAACTTTGACCAGCGTTGCCGTTCCACTGCAATTGCACAAGCTGCTGCGTTGGGAATGGACAGCTTCCTGTCGATCAACTTCATGCCGAACGCGGTCTATCAACCTGCCGCATGCATCCGTAGCACATTTGAAGCAGCCGAAAAACACGGCTTTCCGATCGACCGGATTATCTTCGAGACAATCGAAGGTGAAAATATTATCAGCCGTCCGCACCTTGTAGAGATCTTTCGCGCGTACAAGTCGTTCGGTTTTCAGACTGCGATCGACGACTTCGGCGCGGGCTATTCCGGCCTTACGCTACTCGCAGAATTTCAACCGGACCTGGTCAAGCTCGACATGGCACTTGTCCGAGGCATCGACTCGGATTCCGTGCGTCAGCGAATTGTCTGTGGCGTACTAAGAATATGTAGGGACCTTGAGATCCGCGTGATCGCCGAAGGTATCGAAACGCAGGGTGAACGCGACTTTCTCGCAGCGAACAGCGTCACGCTGATGCAAGGCTATCTTTTCGCCAAGCCCGCGCTCAATGCTATACCGCCGATAACCGACGCAGGCTGACACCGACGTCGGTACTTAGCAGCGTGGCGCTGGACCACGCGGACAGTCGCCTGGTCGAGTACGACCTTTGGTGCTCGCGGATTCGCTGCCATGAATACTGCCTATGGCTCGAAAATAAGCACTGTCCGGCTTTCTCGTCTAACCCCTACCCGTCCGTTTTGCCTCTGCGGAACAAAGCGAACGCCTTACTATAGAAGCCGTCATTGCATCTCGGTGCATTGAGTCGGGTCACACTTTCTCGTTCAGGACATTTGACGATCCGAGGCTACTGAAGGAAGCAGGATCGATCGAGTCAGACTGCCCGTCGCCTTCATGCGCCATGCTATCGTTGCCGGTGCTTGGTCTCGTTGTCGGCGAGAAGGGATTGTCGGGAAGCGATGATTGTGCCTTGTGACTGCGGAAATCATAGACCGAAGATTATGGAAACTGTTGCGTTTATCTCGACTGAGAACGGGGACGACTTGATTGTGTCCTTTGCGGTCATCGACCCAGCGGATCCGACTGAGATCGGAAGCCTCACCCTTCTGCGCACGCCGAAATACGAACACCTGCTGGCAGACTCGGAGCGAGGAGTGAGCGTTTCGTTTGGACGGTACGTAGAAGACGATGAGGAATTGCTGGAGGAACTCCACCTTGATCGAAAATCATCCGTAGTCCGCCTGACAACCAGTGTGCGGAACTATGAACTGGATCTTCGAAAGGTCGACGAGAAAGAGGTGAAGGCTATGCGAAAGGTGCTCTCTCGGATGAACCATGACCGCCGGATTAGGCTATTGGGCATATAACGAGTTCTTCGATCAGACGAACTTCTGCAGCGGACACCAAAGACCGGCCGCTCCCTATGAATGCCGATTCAAACTAGCTCTCTACTTTGGGCTGGCTCGGCTCACGCACGAAGTAGATGTCCCATTCTGCTTCGGCAGTGTGTATGAAGCCATACCGCTAGTAGAAGCGGTGCGAATCACTGCCGCGGAAAGAACCTAGGCAGCTCGGCATGCGTTGCGCGTCGGCGTTCGCGAAGACATCGCGCGAGATGGCTGCGCCGATTCCTTTCCCTTGGTGCTCCCGGCAGAATGTAAAGGTGGTCCAAGAGCCAGTGGTCTTCCTGTGGGCGAAATAGGATGAAGCCTGACTGAACACCATCGAGCTCTAACAATCGACACAGCGCAGGGTCGAACGGCGCGAGGAAGCGCTCGAGAGCACGTTGCGGGTCGAAACGACCGATTCGCTCCAAGCTTTCACGCATCGCGGCGATACGAACGGCAACCAGCGTGTCGGCATCGGGTTGGGTTGTAGTGGGGGAAGCGATGTTCACCGGGAACGGCGTCTGCTCAAAGGATTGTGTCGGCAAGGCTTACTCTTCTGCGAGTGCATTCGCTTTGATTGGATTGTCGACGATTTCCGCATTGATCTCGAAGGTCCGCTCGCTGGACGAGCCCGACCGACATCTAACCGACTAGCCAGACCGCGGCCGCTCTGTGATGCGTTTGCATCTGCCGCGCCGTTTGCGCTCTTCGATGAAGTTAGTCGAGTGTCTCAAGGTCGGGATTTTCGGCGCGCTTGTGGATCCCAGACAAAAGGCAGACGAATACCTTCACGTATCCCGGCTTCCTAAAACCCGCTTCACCGGGAACCGTTTGTCACCGTTCGCGCTTTCCCGCACAAACAAATGTTCGTGGATTTCGCGGCCCGTCGCTTTCGCGAAGATCGGCTGCATATGATGCGCGTCGAGGTAGCGCCTCACGTGGTCATACCCAACCCCAGAATGCGGACTAGGTTCCGGAACTTTTCTTCGTTTTCAAGCCGGACCACCAGTTGTCGATCACCGGCGCGTAGGCACAAACCAGCTGTTTCCTTGCGCGTGGCGATCATCGAGGCGATTTCAGCGTTCTCACAATCGATCAGCAATGCAGTTCCCAAGATTTTCAGTGCTTTGCCCTGCTTCTCAGTGGTCTTGATGAAGGCCTCCACCGTTTCTGGCAGCGGCTGGTCTTCGCGGGTTTGCAGAAACGCTCGAAGTTCGGCAATGTCGTGCCCTTTTTCAATAGCTCCGACAGCTTTTTGACGCTCCAGCCGCCAACTTTTTTCCGCTGCCTCTACGGCCCAGGTATCGAGTGTCAGGGATTCTTCCGTCGACAGGCTTCCGCCGACGACATTCACGTGCAGACTGGGCAAGACAGACAGCTTGACGCTCGGCTGGATCGCAGCGGGCGTGTAATCGTCAACCAACCCGAGGCAATAGGCGCCCAGCGGCGTTACGCGGAAGTAGATCAGGCCGTCGTAGCGGCTAAGGAATTCCAGGTCGTCCGTCCCCCACAGGTCGCCAAAGTCGTTACGCGCGTCAGTCGCTTCGATGTAGGCGACATCAATGATGCCAAGGGCGGCGGCGTACTCTTGCAGGAAGCAGAGCAGATAGCGAAACTGCAGAATTTCCCAACTATGATCAAAGCCGTTATTTCCGAGGCTGCCATATTGCGGGTCGCTGATGTAAAGCTTCCAGGGGTCGTGCGTGACATCAAACGTGTCACCGGTCGCCTGCATGAATCGGGAGAAGTCGTCGACGTCGACCCATGCTCCGACCGGACAGAGCCGCAGTATTTTGGTAATAGCGGCACGACGCGGTGCCACTGCGCTCATGACGCGACCTTTCGATTTCTGCCCCTTGATGACGTCGATGCGGGTGAACTCGTCAAAGAGACTGGACTTAAGCCATTTGTTCCAGATCGCGCTCAATACGCTGGCTGGGGAGGACGTCAAAGCTTTGCGCCCCGCTGTGCTCAAAGCTAGTTTGCTGCCGTTGCGTTGCACCAATCCGGCGGCCTGAAGCAGCAGGGGCCACGAGAATGCCTTGATCGGGCCGACTTCTTGATCCCGTTGACGCTCTGTGGGTTTGTGACCGTAAAAATCGCCGCCAGCGAGGTTCTCTGCTAATAGGCGCTGGGTGGCTGCGCCGGGCAGTGATGTCTTGTCGCTGACCTGGATCTTGCCCTGATCCGTCAGCCGCAGCAAAACCGACAAATCGACCAGCGCATCGCGCTCGCTGTGCCGCACCGTCAGCGGATTTTCGCCGATGTTCTCCGGAAGCGTTTCGACTGTGTTCAACCTGACGGGCTCAGGTTCTGGCACGAAGGTCCTTAGTCGCTCACGCATATCAACGGGGAGGCTGTAACACCCATCCTGGTAATACAAAAAGAGGCCCAACACCGTCGGCGGTCCATAATACGAATGGCGTCGTTCATTGTCTTTGACCGTGAAATCGGGTAACCGGCCGTATTTCGCGCGAAACCGGTTTCCATCAAAGAAACCCTCCAGCGCGTACGCGGCCTCCGCCACCGCCGTTCGCTGGATGTCGTCCAGACGATCCCAGAGTGCGCGCAGCCCGTCCCCGGCGAGACTTCGCAGGATCGCCCCGACCAGTTGGTCTTTCTTGCCGGAGGGGACGGCATCCGGAAGCCAGCGCATCAAGGATTTCAACTGCTCGATGGTGAGGCGGGCGAGCACTTCGTTCAACGTGTTCATTGGCAAAATTGGTGTGCTTCTCAGGGAAGATGGTCGGCATTATCTTCGACTTGTGCGGCTCGCTCGCCCTCTCTGGCGGTAGGATGCCGATGCTCTCAGCATTTTAGCTGTGGCACAACAACTCGCGCTTCATTCATGTCAGCAAGCCCGCCCAATGCCGCACCCAGGCCCGAACCGGGTCGTCTCGCGGGACTGGTCGAGCGCGTCACGTTCCACAACGCCAATGGTGGCTTGTGCGTCCTGCGGCTGAAGGTAAAGGGCGAGCGTGAACTCATTACTCTGGTCGGGCACACCCCAACCGTAGCGCCAGGCGAGTACGCCTCAGTGTCGAGTACATGGGTTACGGATCGCGAGCACGGTGGACAGCTCAAGGCGGTCTTCGTCAAAATTTCGCCACAGCACACGCTGACCGGCATCAAGCGAAACCTCGGCTCCGGGATGGTCAAGGGTATCGCCCCGTTGTACGCCGGTCGGTTGGTCTAAGCCTTCGGCGCTGCCGTGTTCGATATCATCGAGCAGACACCTGAGCGGCTTCGGGAAGTCAAAGGGATCGGTGCGGTACGCGCCCGAACGATCACCTCGGGCTGGGCCGATAAGAAGATCATCCGCGAGACCATGGTCTTTCTGCATGGCGACGGCGTCTCGATCTCCCGCGCCGTGCGGTTTTTCAAGACCTATGGTCAGTGCATATTGCGGTGATCGTGACTGCTCATTCCGGCTGAACGTGACCGTTGCGCATGAGATGGTGCTACGCGGTTAGATCGTAATATCTGCGGTCATGATGCCCCGGGATACCCAATCGCCGATACCGTCGAAGGCGTTCCAGGGGTTTTCCTCGCAACGTTAAACAACGCCGAGCGTTTCATCGTCTCACAGGTGAAGCGCCTGAAGTCTGGATCGCCGCGGTGGACCGCATTTTGACGCCGGCATGGCGATTCGGTGGGTTGAACAGAAGCTCCAGATTCAGCTTGCCAATAGCCAGAAGCAGGCGATCCGTGTGGCTTTCTCGTTATAGCTGCTGGTCATCACTGGCGGCCCTGGCGGGGGGAAGACGACACTGGTTAATTCAATACTGACAATCCCGCGCGCAAAGCAGGGGAGGGCGCTGTTGTGCGCGCCAACCGGACGGGCAGCCAAGCGATTGTCGGAATCGACCGTGCTTGAAAGTGAAGACGATCCCACCGACTGCTTGAAGTCAATCCAGCCAATGGATAATTCAAGCGCAATGAGGAGTCGCCGCTGGAATGTGATGTGCTGGCGTCTGACGAGTGCTCGACGGTCGACTTGCCGCTGGCGAACCAGTTGCTGAGGGGCGGTGGCAAGCACCACCGCGGTGATCTCCGTTGGGGACGTGGCTCACTTGCCGTCCGTTAGCCCCGGACAGGGCCTCGCGGATCTTATCGAATCGGAGATTTGTGTTTTGACCAAGTTGAAACGTGCTCGATATCTCAGAACGACGGTAGCCTGCCGTTTCAATCCGCTCGAAACGCAAGAGTCGGCAGTCACGAAGCCGTATAACTATGGCGGTGCATTTTTCAGAGCTGCCAACACGGGTGCGCTCGCGTCGTAACAGGCTTGCGACTTCGGACTTAAATGACGCGAACGGGTGGACTGCTTAGAATAAGGTTGGCCGGTACACACCATTGTCAACGAAACACGCTTACCGCCTCCACCAGTCTTTTCGCCTGGTCATTTAAGCTTTGTGACGCGGCCGTGCTTTGCTCAACCAACGCTGCATTTTGTTGGGTTACTTGACTGAGGTGGCCGATCGCCTGTCCCATCTGTGCGATACCTCCGCTTTGTTCATTTGTCGCGGAACTGATCTCCGCGATAAGGTTCGACACCCGCTCCACCTGATGAACGATATCGTCCATCGTTTTGCCCGCATCAACGACGCGTTTGGAACCCGACTCAACACTTACGGCACTCGCACCGATCAGATCTTTAATTTCTTTGGCCGCATCGGCGCTGCGCCGCGCCAAATTGCGCACTTCGCCGGCAACCACCGCGAAACCACGGCCTTGTTCACCAGCACGGGCCGCTTCCACTGCTGCGTTGAGCGCCAAAATATTTGTTTGAAAAGCGATTCCGTCGATTACGCCAATGATGTTTGCGATCTTTTCCGAGCTACGACTGATCTCGTTCATCGTAGTTGCAACCTCCAGGACTGCTTTTCCCCCTCGGGCTGCTGCGTCGCTTGCCAAACCCGACAGTTGAGTTGCCTGCGTCACGGTATCTGCGTTGCTTTGCGTTGTCGCTGTCATTTGCTCCATCGAAGAGGCCGTTTCCTGGACACTCGAGGCAGCCTGTTCAGTGCGCGCGCTCAAATCGCTGTTTCCCTGTGAGATTTCGCTAATTGCATTTTGAACATTACGCACCTGGGCGCTGACCTCATCAATGATCCAGCGGAACATCAGACCAAGTTGACCAATCGTGCGTACCGTCATGCCAATCTCGTCAACACGGTCTAAGTGAAGAGCACTGTGCGCGTCCCTGGAGGCCACGCGCAGCGCCTGCTTCAGCGCCTGCTCAAGCGGCCGGGCGATTTGGGCTTCCAGTGCCCACGACGCGAGAAGCAAGCCGATCGTGGTCACCGCAGCGGCACTCACGAGCACAATGCCCATTGACTGAGGACGATAGGCACCAACGCGATGAGTAGCGTCCAACGGATGCGCCAGCGCATCGGCATGGACTTTAACGTGTTCGTCCACTTCCCAATGCCCGTGCGAATAATCAACCCTTTATGAAAGCGTTGACCGCCGCCTTTACCCTCACGGAAGGCGCGGTAGAGCGTTTCCGCAGCATTGATTTCTTCGCGTGACGGTTTGGTACGAACCGACATATAGCCTACTGTTCGGCTGTTACGCACGAGCGGAGTGGCGTTAGCACGCACCCAATAGTGGTCGCCATTCTTGCGTCGGTTCTTGACCAATGCTGTCCACGGCTCACCACCCTTAAGCGTCGCCCACATGTCGGCAAAGGCCTCTTTGGGCATGTCGGGATGTCGAACGAGATTATGAGCCTGTCCTTCGATCTCATCGCGGCTAAACCCGCTCACCTCGATAAACGCGTCGTTGGCGTAGGTAATGTTGCCGTGAGTGTCGGTCGTCGACATCTAGGCCGCCTTTTCGGCAACGCGACAAAACGGTTAAAGTCGCATCGCCGTCAAAACAAAATACCCACGATCGGATGTTGCAGTTGACGATATCGGTCGGGCACTGATCATCACGATTTGTCCCTTCACCAGGCTCGATGCTGGACTTTTCGATGACAGATATCAAGTTGCGTGGTCAGCGCACTACCTCTCGCACCAGCCTGCCCCACCGGCTTGTCGGGAGATCCCGTCGATAAGACGGGTTTGGCTGACGGGCGAATTCGCTGCTTGAATACCCTCGCGTTCTGGCCGTCTGGAGCCGGCGCCTTCTGGGGGCAAGCCATGTCAAACAAACAAAACGAACCGCTCGTCATCCTGCGTCGGTGGCAGGTCGAGGCGAATACGGGGTTGTCACGCTCAACCATCTACCGGCGTATGCGCGTCGGCACGTTTCCACTGCCTATACAATTGGGTGTTCGGATGGTCGGATGGCGTGCCGCCGACATCGAGCGCTTCCTCGCAAATCCCACCCGCTATCGGGCTTCGCTGCCGCAATGTCCTGCCTATGCGGAGCCGAGGTCATGAGTTGCGACCTTGGTGCTTTGCCCCTTGCTGGTCGCCTCGAGAACTGGGGAAACATGTCACGCGGTGCCTTTGATCCGGTCGATGCGGCGCGGGTGACGAAAGCCTGGCAGACGTTGCATCCGAGGCACCGGGAAATGCTGAGGATGGTCTATCTCTGGCATGCCCGTCGCGAAGTTGTCTGTCGGCGACTGCGCATACCCCGACGACCAGCGCAGCGCTTCGAACTGGAACTCGCGGCGGCGCGCCTGGAATTGGCGCAGGCGCTTGCCGGCAATAGCCAGAGACTCGGCAACATCGGTCAGCCTCCAGCCGGCGAAGGGTAAGACGTACGACCCTCCTTGTGGACGAGAGCGGCTCGGTTCGCCGACCGGTGTTTCGGTGGTTGGTGTCGTCGGCCGATGTCGACCTGGGTGTGAAAGCCCATGTACGTGAAAATTATTTTGGGAACGCCTAGGAATGCCTGGGAACACGTGGGTAAATGGAAAGAGCGCGAGGCGTCTGAAGGCTCTTGCATTGCACCGCGCGCTTGCCTACAGTGAAACCAACAATCTGATCCGGTCAACGTGCGAAGCACGACCGAGTACGCGTTAGCGGCCCCGAAGTACCGACGTCACTGCGACGACGTGATGCGCCGCAAGACATCCCAAAGCCTGCATCCGCAGGCTTTTCTGTTTTCTGGCTCGATGCAACGTTCCTGCGTTGAGCCCGCGGTCAGCCTCCTCGGCGCCGCGGGCTCTTTTTTCATCGCCCGTGACTGTCTGGTGTTTCGGAAGGCCTGACGATGGGAATGACGGACCATGAAGACACTTCTGATTGCAGCGGAAAAGGGCGGCACCGGCAGGAGCGCACTGCTGTGCCAGTTCGCGCATTATCTGCGCCGGGTGCGCGGAGCCAGGGTACTGGTGCTCGATCTGGCGCAGCCCGCCTGCAGCACGGCGTCGCTCACACGCACCGCCCAGGCGGTGATACCTCGCGGCGCGCGCGGGCCCGTGAAGCCGCACACTCAGACATGCAGAGCGCGCGCACCTCGCATCCAGGTACTGCCGGCGCACGCAGTCCACGGGCTCCCGTCGGAGGCAGGCGAGAGCGGCGCACGCTACTACGCGAACTTGCGACACCTGCTGCGCGTGGTGGCACCTTTCGTGGACGTCTGCCTGATCGACTGTCCGCCACTGCCCGACCCGCGCGCCGTGTGTGCCGAGGCCAACGCGGATGCGATGCTGAGTCCGATCGTGCTGTCAAGGGAAGCATTTGACAGTACACACGATCTGATCAACGGTCCGCACGGCGTGCGCAATGTTCGAGCCAGGCTCAACCCTGCGCTGCGTTTCTTCGGACTGTTGCCCAACATGGTGGAAGATACGCCGCTTCAGCGGGCACAGGCGCGGACGCTTCAGGCGCAAATGGGTGAGTGGTTGATACCGGATCCCCGCGACCCCGACGGTTTTCTTCGGATGCCCCGCCTGGATGCAATTGCACAGGCACAGGCCGCAGGGGTGTCGGTATTCGATATCGCCTTGAGCGACGCGGCAGCGCGCCCCGCGCGGCGCGCGGCGCGCCACTGCTTTGATGAGATTGCGCTTCGGCTGGACAGCGTTGCCGCGTGCGGGCCGGGCACCTGCACGGAGGGTGACCCCGCTGCTAAGCCTGGTCCAACGGAGATGGTCCATGTGTAACGTGTCGATCCGTTCATGGGCGTCACGCCTCATGCGCTGCCTATCGCTGGGACTTGCCTGCTTGATCGGCACCTCGGTGATCGCACCCAGGCTCGCCCATGCCGACGACTGGGGCTGCCAGGTGATCCTCTGCCTCGCCAATCCGGGTGGCTCGGAACAGTACGCCGAATGCGTGCCGCCGATCGAGAAACTTTGGCGCGCGTTGCGACATGGCGATGCGTTCCCGACGTGCGATTTCGGCGCAGGTGGCTCGCGGAGGACATCCGCGTCGGACACCTTCGCCAGTGCTGAATATTGCCGTGGGGATCTTCTTTACTGGGGTGGGCCGGAGCAGAGCGAGCTGCTCTGTGGTGCGCGCGGCGCCATCAACATCGAGATCGACGGCGAGCTCTACACACGGGTCTGGTGGGACGCGGCTGGCGAGGACCGGACTATCACAGAATTCTACGGTGCCGGAAGTACCGAGGCACCCTACGACCCGACGCAGTCGGCCCGCCTGTTGATGGAGCGCATGCAACGCGAAGAGGGTGGTGAGGACGATGAGGCAGGAGGCCGCTGATGATGGCGTTCGACTTCATGACGCTCGCGCAGCAATGTGCCCCCCAGGTTTCGCCGGCAACAATGGCGGCGATCGTGCGCACCGAGTCCTCGTTTAACCCCTACGCCATCGGCGTGGTGCACGCCCTGCTGCTGCGCCAGCCAGCCAGCCTCGAGGAAGCCACGGCCACAGTGCGGGCACTGGAGGCGAGCGGGTGGGACTACAGCGTGGGCCTGGCACAGGTGAACCGGGCGAACTGGTCGCGCTATGGCATGAGCGTGCAGAACGCATTTGATCCTTGCCTCAACCTGGCCGCTGGAGCCGCCATTCTGCATGACTGTTACGCACAGGCGCGCAAGTCGCGCTCCGACGTCCAGGGCGCACTGCGAGCAAGCCTGTCCTGCTACGCGAGCGGTGACTTCGCAACGGGATACAGGACGGGATATGTGCAGCGCGTGGTCCAGAACGTGGCTGATAGCGTGTCCGCGCATCTGGTCCCCAGCGTACCGGCGATCGACCCGGCGGTGAGCCCGATCCCGGTGACCCAGGCGATTCCCGTCGTGCCGCTGGGTCGCGGTGGTTTTGCGCAGCGGGTGCAGCGCCCGCTCCCGGCGCAACCGGCTTCTGCCGATGCTCCGGGGCCACAGTTACCCCAGGGCAACCCACCGGGGAAACCGCTGGGCGAGTCCTCGGACATCAGCGCGGTGGTGTTCTGAAGCCTAGGTGAAGGCAAGGACCTGCTTATCGGCGTACAAGGAGATTGTCATGAATGTAGTTATCCTAATTTATAACAAGTCCAGCAAACGGATCTGCAGGATCCGGGATTTCGCCCGCTGGTTGGGAAAGCTTCTCGCCAGCGCCGTCCTGGCAGCGGCGCTGGCCTCACCGGCCTACGCACAGCTCTCCCAGGTCAACACGCTGTTGACGACGATCCAGACGACGCTGCTCGGGGTAGGTGGCGTGGTGTGCTCGATATCGATCATCTGGGCCGGTTTCAAGATGATGTTCCAGCACGCCCGGTTCGGTGACATCGCGAATGTCTTCATCGGGGGTCTCTTCGTCGGCTGTGCAACGGTGATCGCCGCGATGCTGATCCCGGCTTCTTGATCCCCGAGAAACGGAGCAGAACCATGAATGCGCTCAAGGATCCCTTATTCAAGGGCTGCACACGCCCCGCGATGCTCTGGGGCGTGCCGCTCGTGTGCGCGCTGATGGTCGGAGGCGGCATATTGATCCCGGCCATCTGGGCGCTCTTGGCAAGTCCTCCGGTCGGCGTGGGCATTCTCCAGCTGATGATCCCGATATTCGTCGCGATGCGCGTGATCACACGCAACGACGACCAGCGGCTCGCGCAACTGGCCTTGCGTCTGCGCATCGGCCTGCGGCAGCGCAACCGTCGGTTCTGGGGTGCGCATGCCTATATGCCGGTGCGCCTGAAGAGGAGGGCGTGAGATGAATGCCGATCCGAAGCTCTCGGCCGTGGCGAACCGGGAAGTGGTGCTCGCTAACTTCATTCCGTATTCGACGCATGTGACCGATCAGGTCATCCGCACTCGTGAGGGCGACTACCTGCGTGTCTGGAAGATCGCTGGCATCGCGTTCGAGGCGGCTGATCCGGCCGACATCCTCGCGCGCCATGAGGGATTCAACCAGTTGGTGCGGGGGCTGGCGGGCGGCCACGTCGGCCTTTGGGCGCACCGACTGCGCCGGCGCGTCACGGATCGCTTCGCCACACCGTATGCCAACCGGTTCTGCCAGGAACTGGCAACGCGTTATTACGAGAGCTTTAGCGGGTACCGGATGATGGCCAACGAGCTATACCTGAGCGTTGTCTACCGGCCGAAGCGGACACGAATCGGGCGGCTGTTCAGTCAAGCCGACCGGCGCACGCTGGACGACATCCGGCGTGACCAGCACGAGGCACTCAAGGTGATGGCGGACATCGCCGCACAGGTTGAATCGGGCCTCAAACCGTACGGCCCAGTGGCGCTCGGGGTCAATACGAAGCAGATGCAGTACACCGGGCGAGGCCGCCGTTTTTCCGCGGCGCTGGAATTTCTCGGCTATCTGGTCAATGCCGTGTGGGAGCCCGTGCCGGTGCCATCCGGCATGATCCGCGAGGCGTTGCCAACCTCGAGGCTATTCTTCCGTACCGAGAAAGTCGAAATTCGCATGCCATCGGCGACCCGTTACGCCGCGTTGCTAGACCTGAAGGATTATCCACAGCAAACCGAGCCTGGCATGCTCAACGGGATGCTGTATGGAGATTTCGAGTACATCGAGACGCAGAGTTTCACCATCCTCGAGCGGCCCGCCGCAAAGGAGGCGCTGCAGCGCCAGCGCAATCAGCTCATGGCGGCCGAGGATGTGGCGGTGTCGCAGGTTGTTGCGATGGACCGGGCGCTCGACGAGCTGATCAATGGCGAGTTCGTGCTGGGCGAATATCACTATTCGCTCGCGGTGCTGGGCGAGACGCCGCATGACGTTGCAAAGCACGTGGCGAAGGCACGCACGCAGCTGGCCGACGCGGGCTTTCAGGCTGCGCTG
>Ga0153932_1000197_pt1 | contig 23556 bp, 22 predicted proteins | sample TSNJ016MetaG_FD_102273 | JGI IMG/M metagenome (GOLD analysis project Ga0153932, IMG submission 102273) | Attine ant fungus gardens microbial communities from New Jersey, USA - TSNJ016 MetaG | ecosystem: Host-associated > Fungi > Mycelium > Unclassified | place: USA: New Jersey, Wharton State...
GCGCGCGAGGCCGTCTGAATTCTGGTCGATGCCGACCATGGCTGCTATCTCCAGATGCAGGCTATGGCGCATGATCTTGATCATCAGGTCCGTGCCAATATTGCCCGAGCCAATGATGGCGGCGGAGAGTCGAGTGTTGTCTTTCACGATGCCGATTCCGTTTCTTTTGAGAACAGCACACGCACGGCGCCAAGACCCTGGATGTGTGCGGAGAACACGTCGCCAGGAGTCACGACGGTCATCGGGCCGAGCGCACCCGTCAACACGATGTCGCCGGCGCGAAGCGGCGCGCCGACCTCAACCATCTTGTTGGCGAGCCAGATCGCGGCATTAAGCGGATTGCCGAGGCACGCTGCGCCCGCGCCGACGCTGACGGGGTCGCCGCCGCGTTCCATGACCATGCCGCAGCCTACGATGTCGAATGCATCGAGCTTGACCGGTCGGCTGCCGAGCACGAAGAGACCGCTCGATGCGTTGTCGGCGACGGTATCGGCAAGGCGGATGTCCCAGTTCGCGATCCGGCTGCCGACTACTTCGATGGCCGGCAGCGCATACGCGGTCGCATTGATGATGTCCGCGATTGTGTGGCGCTCATGCTGCAGGTCGCGCCCGAGGACGAGGGCGATTTCCGCCTCGACCTTCGGCTGTTGCGTGCGGTCGAATGAGATCTCCTCGCCGTCGCCGTACGCCATGTAATCGAACAGCATGCCGAAGTCCGGTTGATCGACACCAAGCTGCACCTGTACCGCAACTGAGGTCAACCCGATTTTGCGCCCAACGAGCCGCGCGCCCGCTTCGATCTGCCGCTGCGTATTGATCTGCTGCACGCGGTAGGCATTGGCGAGCGCGTCGCCGTCGAGTGCGCCGATGGCGTCACGAACGGGCGGCACGGCGGAGAACGGCTGCCGGCGTTGTGCTTGCCAGAGCGTATCGGCAATCGGTTGAAGTGCCTGAAGCTGCGCCGTCATCACGCCACCTTCACGCAGACGTTGGTCAGTTCGGAGTAGAAGTCCATCGAATGGCGACCACCTTCGCGCCCAAATCCCGAGAGCTTCGCTCCGCCGAACGGCGTGCGCAGATCGCGCACGAACCACGTGTTGACCCAGACGATGCCCGTTTCGATCTGTGGGGCCACGCGGTGCGCGCGGCCGAGGTTCGTGGTCCACACACTGGCCGCGAGGCCGTAGGCGCTATTGTTCACGCGCTGGATCACTTCTTCTTCGCTGTCGAACGGCGCGACGTGGCACACGGGCCCGAAGACTTCCTCGGTCACGCAGCGCGCGTCGTCGGGCAGCCCCGTCCAGATCGTCGGTTGAACGAATGCGCCGTTGTCGCATGCGTTGCCGAACTGCGGCACGCCGCCGCCCGTGACGACCGTTGCGCCTTCCTCCACCGCCAGTTTGAAATAGCTGAGCACCTTTTCGCGGTGGCCCTTCGAGATCATCGGCCCGGTCGTCGTGCCCGAGTCATAGGGCGAGCCGACCTTGAGCGTCTCGGTCTTTTCCTTCAGCGCGGCCACGAAGCGCACGAAAATTGGCCGCTCGACGTAGACGCGTTCGGAGCACAGGCACACCTGTCCCGCGTTCGTGAAGCTGGAGCGCAGCACGCCATCGACCGCCGCGTCGAAATCCGCATCCGCGAAAACCACGGCCGCATTCTTGCCGCCAAGCTCGAACGACACATTCTTTACGCCATCGGCAACGGCCTTCATGATTGCGCTCCCCGTCTTCGATTCGCCGGTGAACGTAATGGCGTCGATGTCGGGGTGGCGAGTCAGCCATTCGCCAGCGGCGTTCGCACCGTGTCCGTGGATCAGGTTGAAGACACCCGGCGGCAGTCCGATATCGCGCATGACTTCGGCGAGCAGCGTGGCCGAAGTGGGCGATTCTTCCGAAGGCTTGGCGACAACGCAGTTGCCCATCGCGAGCGCCGGGGCCACTTTCCACGTGAACAGAAGCAGCGGCAGATTCCATGGAGAAATCACGCCGACGACACCCAGCGGCTTGCGCGTCACGTAGTTGAGCATTTCTCCATCTGCCGTCGACGTTTCGAAAAACTCACCGTGCGCCGTGCGCAGGATGTCCGCGAACGTGCGAAAGTTTGCGATACCCCGTGCGATATCGAGGCTGCGCGCCTGTGCGATCGTGCGGCCCGTGTCGGCCACTTCCGCCGCGACAAAATCATCGAAACGCGCCTGGATCCCGTCGGCAATACGATGCAGCCACTCGGCTCGCTGGACGGGGCTCAGGCGGCGCCACGGGCCTTGCTGCGCGCGGCGGGCAGCCTTGACGGCGGCGTCAACTGCAGCAGCATCGGCTTCCACTACACGCGACAGCTCCTGGCCGTCGATCGGGCTGAGGTTGGCGAAGGTTTCGGCCGCATCGACGAACTCGCCGTCGATGAAATGGCGGAGGCGGGTCGGTAAGGCCGCGTGAACGCGGGCGGTGGAATTCATGGGCTTTCCTACTGACTGATTGGTGTGCAGTCAGTGTAGGAGTGCGCCCTAACGATGGATAATCAAAAATTGGGCCGTGAGTATAAACGTCTGGAATACTGGCACAAACGTGTTCAACCATCGATCAACCCTCGGCCGTGGCCTGTGCCACCTCGCGCAAGCACTCGATGAAGGATTCGCAGGCCGGAGTCATCTCCTTGTTGGACCGCACTGAATAGCCCACTGTGCCGAACGAGCCGCTCTCGGGAATGTCGAGGATGCGCAGCAGACCGGCGCGCATGAATTGCGTGGCGGCAACGCGTGGCATCACGGCCACACGAGGCGACTCGAGCAGCACACCCAGATTCGTGAGCACCGAGAGCGATTCGACAACGTCGGTGGGCAACGACAAACTAGCCTGACGGAACATTCGCTCTACGGAGTAACGCAAAGGGGAATCCGCCGTCGGCAGGATCCACGGCGCCTTTGCAAGATCGCTCAGCGAGGTGATGGACGCGTACCCCAGCTCGTGCCTACTGCCGATCACAACGGAGAGCGAGTCATCGAACAGTGCGTGATGCTTCAAAGGGAATGCGTCGGAGATCGGCAGTTCGACTTCAGGCAGGCGCCCGACGACGATATCCAGCTCGCCGGTGGCGAGCGAAGGGAAAAGCTGGGCGGTCGGCCCTTCGCGAATAGTGATGAGGACCTCCGGCGCGCGAGCCTTCATCCGTGTGATTGCCATCGGCAGCAAATGCGCGGACGCAGCTATCAACGTGCCGACGACGACATGGCCTGCCGTGCCGAAGCGGAAGTGATCGAGTTCCTCGGTCATGTGGCGAAACTCGGCGAGGAGCGACTTGATCCGTCGCCCGACGACACGCCCGAGATCCGTTGGTACAACGCCGCGATTCGAACGCTCAAACAAGGCACCTTCGAGTGAAGACTCCAGCTCCTGAATCACCTTGGTCACGGCGGGCTGCGTGAGGCCTATGTCTTTCGCGGCGCGCTGGATCGAGCCGGTTTCCATCACCCGATCAAAGACGAGCAGTTGGCTAAGCTTCAGATTGCGGCTAAGGCCGATCTGGCTAAGAGGATAGCGATGCATGGTTGTGCCAGTCGATCTGGGGGAACGTGATGCTCGATCTTAGCAGCGTCGCGCCACGTTGGTTCGCGTGGCCCGGCCTTGGTGCCGCGATGTACCGAACAGGCGGGTGCTGCGATCCCTCGCCGCCAGTCGCGGGTTGCCCGCGTGCGAACAACTGCGGAGAAGGGGAGAAACTGCAACGTCGGAAACACGTCCCGGCGCAGGCGAACAAAGCGGCTCAAGCCGCGTCGCAGCCCGGGTGAACGCTGCCGCAGTGCGGACACGTGCGCTTTTCCTGCGACTCATAGAATGCGGTGAAGAGCGGCGGCAGATCCTCGACGATACTCATCAGTTGCACCTCGACGCGATGCACGAGGCCGTCGCAGTTCAGGCAGTACCACTCGAATCCATCGATCGTCCCCGGTGCCCGTGTCCGCTCGATCACGAGGCAGGCGCTTCCCGCTTCGGGCCGCTGCGGCGAATGGCGCGCGTGCGCCGGCAACAAGAACACATCGCCCTCATGCAATTCAATGCGTTCGCGTTTGCCGTCGATCATGAGGTTCACGTAGGCATTGCCCCGGATCTGATAGAAAAATTCCTCGTGCGGGTCGTCGTGAAAGTCGGTCCGGTGATTCGGTCCGCCGACGACGGTGACGATCAGATCGCTGTCGTGCCAGACCTGCTGATTGCCGACAGGCGGTTCCAACAGATGCTGGTGCTCGTCGATCCAGCGCGCGAAATTGAACGGCTTGCCGTACTTCACCATGGTTGTCTCTTCCTTTGTCGTGCTATGTCTTGCGCTACGTTATTTTGCAGTTGCGTCGCGCGGCGCATAAGCGATTGCCTTGATCTCGATCGTCAACAGCGGATGCGGAAGCTGGTGCACGGACACCGTCGTGCGCGCCGGGCCGGTCTCGTCGAAGTACTCGGCGTAGACTTCGTTGTAGCCGCCGAAATCATTCATGTTAACGAGGAACGTCGTCAGCTCGACGAGATTGGACAGGTCTGCGCCTTCGGCGCGCAGGATGTCGCGGATGTTTTCGATTACCGCACGCGTTTGCTCGCGGATATCGACCGTCGCCGTGCCGAAACCATCCGTTGACGCCCCGATGAACGTGTTATCGGGCAGCCTCGAACTGGTTCCGGACACGAAAAGAAGCTCGCCAGCGCGAACGATATGGGGAAAACGCCCGCGTGGCTTTGCCTTACCCTTAACCACACGTTGCTGCACTGTCTGATTCATTTTGATTGTCCTATCGTCTTACGTTTGCCCGATCGGTGTTGGCCAATCCAAGCCGTCACCTGACGCTCAGTCTATGCACCGTGCTGCTCTTCGGGTAATCAAAGAATCCGTTGCTGATATTCCAATGTGGAATACTGCGTCGTCATTGACCGCTAACTTATTGTGCTGGTGTGGCCGGCGCTTATAGGTGGCCGTAGCGCTCAGTGTTTGAACCTGGTCTGAATCGCCGATTTGGCGCCTTGCTATCTTGGAACTGTGACCAGGATGGAAAGACTACCGGTGCAGTTCCTGATCTAGTTGTGCGAGAAAGGCGGAAATGGTGGTAGTGCGAGGTTTGTCGCGTCTCGTGATGACGACCACCGCACTAAGATGCAGAGGCAGCTTGCATTGCACCGGATGAAGGCGATAGGTATCGTGGACCTCGTTCAGAATGCACTGGGGCACCAGGATAAGCGTATCGCTCTGACTGGCGTGCCGGAGCATAAGGCTCGACAGTTGCGAAGAAACGACGGAGCACATCGGCCACAAGCCCGCGTCTTGCACGGCAAACTCAAGCTGCTGGCGAACGATGTTGGGCTGAGCCGGCAATATCCAGGGGAAAATGATCAGGTCGCTGAGTTCAACCGGGCCTTTGGTTAGAGGGTGTCCTTCGCGCGCTACGAAGAGCGGTTGGTCTTCGCAAAGCGTTTCTACCGCATATGCGTCACTCCCGTAGCCGCTCGCCAGGCGACCGATCACCACATCAACGAGATCCTGATCGAGGCGTTGCAGCAGGGGTTCCATTGGGTCTTCGTGCACGGAGAGCCGAACGCGAGGGGATTGTGCACGGAAAGAGGAGATGCAAGTCGCTAGGCCGCCCCACCAGCCGAGTGGTCGGAACACGCCGACGGACAGATTGCCCGCTTCTCCACTCTGCAGCGCGTCGATTTCGGCTTCGGCTCGCAGCACGTCACCAAGAATCAGATGGCCGTGCCGGACCAAGACTTCGCCGAGTAGGGTGGGTCGCACGCCAGACGTAGTTCTCTCGAACAATTGGGCGTCGACGATGGACTCCACTTCGGCCAGCGCCTTTGAGACGGCGGAATGACTGACCATCAGGGCATCCGCGGCTTTTTGCAGACTTCCTTGCCGGGCTACCTCGATCACGACGCTGATATGGCGGAGTTTGAGTCGCTGACGGAAGGGGGTCATGATTCAGGCATTAGATTCGCATCAAATTCTTTTCAAACAGCGCTTCAGTCTTCCAAACAGCGACAGTGTAGCGGAAAAAAGAATGCGCGACATTGTTGAAAACAGTGGCGAGGGGTTGTGCATCCAATGCGCATGCTCCTTCCGCCCACTATTGTGGTTCGGGTGGGACGGAATGTTGATCGCCTGAGTATAACTTCCCGGAAATCCGAGAAATGGATCGTCCTTTGACAGTGCTTCAGCAATGTCTCTTGTTCACCAATACGTAAGTATCACGAATTAACCGACGGACCAACTTGAATGACCAACTTCGAGGGGCCGTAGTTTTTTTCAAGGGGTTGATCGTTTTTTTCCGTTTTGTTTTCCCCAGGTTCATCGGAATATCACATCGAACTCGAATGAAGCCCGGTAGCAAGGGCACGGAACATAAACGACAAGGGGAAGGAGATCGGCGTGGGAATTGGAAAAGACGTGCGGGTGTTGGGCGGGTTGGGTGTTCTTTTGCTGGGATGCTCGTCCGGGGCATTCGCGCAAAGCAGTGTCAATATATCGGGGTTTCTCGGTGCGGGGATCGGTTATACGAGCAACGTAGGAGGCCACTCGAACGTGTATCAGGACTCTGGCGTATTGCGTCCAAACACGATCTCATTTCAGGGCAAGGAAGATCTTGGCGACGGTCTCAAGGCTATCTTCTATCTGGGGACCCTGTTTTCGATGAATACAGGCGGGATCCTTGGTGCACCCGGCAGCCTTTTCTCAAGAGAATCATACGTTGGATTGTCCAACGACTATGGCACATTGACCCTCGGTCAGCAGCGCGATTTCATGTTCGATACCTTGACCGTGCAGCAGTACGCAGGTACCTACTATCATGGACTCTACGGTGCTCACCAGGGGCCGTTTCCAACATTCGGTGTGCCGTACGTGATCGGTGGATCTTACGACTTCGATCGGCTAAATGGTGAGGCGCTCAATAACGCAGTCAAGTTCAAGAGTGCGAATTTCAGCGGGTTGACCTTCGGAGCGATGTACGGCTTTGGTGGCGTCGCCGGTCATTTCGGGAACTCTAGCTCGTCGAGTTTCAGCGCCAACTATGCGTTCGGTTCGGGTGGAGTGGGCGCTGTGTACACGATGGCGAAGTCGCCTACGATCGACAACGGTAATGACGGCATTCGGAACATCGGCGTGGGCGGGAAGTATCGGGTAGATGTGGTTCAGTTTGCCGTGCTGGGGACGATTTCTCGCAATACAGGCACTGGGGCGCAGATCGATGCCGTCGATGCAACCGTGAGTTACGACTTCTCACCGTTCTGGAATCTCGCCACAACATACACATACATGGGTGGTAACGACGTTCTCAATAGCGTGCACGCGAACCAAGTGGATGCCACGCTGACCTATCGCCTCTCCAAGCGCACATCGGTGTATGGAACCTATGTCTGGCAGAGGGCATCGGGCCAGGGCGCACTGGCCCGCATCAACTCGACGCAAACGAGCCCATCGTCTTCCGACGGCCAGACGATGGTGGGCCTCAGCATCATGCATCTCTTTTAACAGACGATGGAGACGCTTAGGTGCGGGGGACAAAATGTCCCCTATAGAACCAGCTATTGCGAGTGATCGAGCGTGGCGTAGCAATGAAACGGAACGATGAACTGGAGAGAGAATTGCATGAGCATCGAATCGGGTAATGACCCGCGAATCGTGGAAGCGCGTTGTGAACAGGGAAGACTCACCGGGTGTAAGGAAAATGGTGTCCTGAGCTTTTTCGATATCCCGTACGCATCCGACGGGGGGCGGTTTCGCGACGTGCTCCCACCGATGCAGTGGTCGGGGCTGCGCGACTGCACGAGGCCTGGTCCTGTTTTTCCGCAATTGCCGAGCCGGCTGGACTTTGTGATGGGCCCGACCGCGCGCGGAATGGCACAGTCAGAAGACGCGTTCCGCGTCAACGTCTTCACCCCGTCCATCGGCGGCCGTTTGCCCGTTCTCTTCTGGATTCACGGCGGAGGATTCGTGACTGGCGGCGCGCTACCTTGCTATAGCGGCGCCGAACTAGCCAGGAGTGGCCGTGCCGTTGTCGTTACCTTCAACTACCGGCTGGGTGTCCTCGGTAACCTGTATTTGCCGGGCGTATCGGAAGGGAACCACTCGGTGCGAGACATCCAGGCGGCCCTTGCATGGGTTAGAGGAAACATCGAATACTTCGGAGGCGATCCCGATGCGATCGTCATCGCAGGGCAGTCGGCCGGTGCATGGTACACACAGTTGCTAATCGCGATGGACTCCACCTCGCCGATGGCCCGGGCCGCCGTCATGCTCAGCTATCCCGGTGTTGAGCCGCAGAAGCCGGACGAGGCGCAGGCGATTGCGAAAGAATATTGCGCGCTTGGTGGGGTGGACGGACATGAGCGGCAACTCGCTGAAATGCCGCTCGACGTGGTGCTCTCAGTTCAGGCGAAATTGCTCGCCTCAAAGGCCGCTTTCGGTTCGGTGCCCGTCGCATTCATGCCAGTGTGCGACGCGCAGGTGCCCGCTAACCCGACGCAGGCAGCCACACGGTTCGCGCCGAAGCCACTGATGATCGGGTGGACTCGCGAGGAAACAGGTAGCTTTTTTGCCAGCAATTCCGCCGGGTTGAACGCGACCGCGGAGGACGTACGGAAGAAATTTGACCAGATGCTGGGTTTGGACGGAGTGGCTCGCTACGAGCAATTAGTGAACCGGCGACTGCGGGGCAACGCCTATACAGTGTTGCTCGATCTGACGTCCGATGCTCTGTTCAGGCAACCGTCGGTCAGACTCGCAGAACGGCTTCAGGATAGTGGCGGGGCAGTGTTCACCTACCAGTTCGACTTCGTTTCGCCACAGCCTCACGTCGGCGCTGGCCACTGTTACGAGTTACCATTCCTGTTCGGAAATTTCAGAAACTGGATAGATGCTCCGATGCTCGCGGGACTCGACATGGCGCAGGCGCAGGCCCTGTCGAGTATCCTGCAATCCTATCTGCTTGAGTTTATGGAGACGGGCGATCCTAACTGCGTGAATCTGCCCGTGTGGCATCAATACGATAGCCCCCGGCGTCATTGCTTGCACTTCGATGAGATCGTGTCCTGTACTTCTGATTCGACAGAACTCGGCCGATAGTTCGAAGCGGGTTCGGGCTGAACAATAGAGGCTCCGGTGGCGCGGCACTGCATCCACGCGGAGCCGCGTACTTACGTTTGAGCACAATTTGTCTCGAATCCCATACTCGCTTAGAGATGTGACAGGCTATGGCCATCGAGAACTTAAAAAACATATCGCAAGTCCATCAGCCTTCCAATAATTAGGAGGGAAATCATATCAATGGTGATTGCGTGTTTCGGCAATTGCCTGAGTTGACGGGGGAAGAAGTGTCGAAATTTGCATTGACTATCCGAATGAAGTTGCTGTTGGCGTTCGGAATAGGGGCGAACATGATGCTCATGGCGGGTCTGGTGGGAGTACTCCAGCTCCGGTACGGGAACCCGGATGGTTTCCTATTCTTTAGACCCCTTGCTATAGGTTTGGTCGGTTTGGCGGCGACCGGCTGCACGTTCATGGTTTTTACCGGGTTTCATTTGAATAAGATTGTATGTGGAGGATTGAACCGGCAACAAAAAAAGTACGCCGAAATTGCGACCACGCTTGATTTGTCGATGAGGTCATCGAGTCCACGGATCGACGAGTTTGGTCGAAACGCCAGGGAGTTTGACAAACTGTTGCGGCGAGTGCATGAAACGATTTCGGTGGTACATGCATCGACAGAAGCGGTTGCCACGGCCACTCGAGAGATTGCTGCGGGGAACATCGATCTTTCGACACGCACAGAAGCGCAGGCTGCATCGCTGGAGGAAACGGCGGCCACGATGATGCAACTGACGCGAAGGGTTACGCAAAACGCAACCCATGCACGCGACGCAAACGCGTTGGCATCGAATGCGACCGACATCGCCAGCACAGGCAGCTTTGTCGTTAAGGACATGATAGTCGGGATCGAGAAAATCGCGGGCAGCTCGATACAAGTCTCCGAAATTACTGGCGTGATTGAAGGCATCGCATTCCAGACGAACATTCTCGCCCTGAATGCCGCAGTGGAGGCCGCGCGGGCCGGTGAGCAAGGGCGCGGATTTGCCGTAGTGGCCAGTGAGGTGAGGAGCCTCGCGCAGCGTTCTGCGTTGGCTGCCAAGGAGATCAAGGAGCTGATCGGTTCCTCCGTAACGCTGATACGCGACAGCGCGGCGCACGCGTCTGATGTTGGCAGCAACATGACAAAGGTCGAGATGGCGATCAAGGAGGTGTCTGCGGTCATTGAAGAGATCGCCTGCGCTTCCGGACAGCAGAGCGAAGACATAAAGGTTATCAATCAGGCGATCATCAAGATGGATGAAGTCACACAACACAATGCCGCTCTCGTAGAGCAAGCCGCTGCAGCGGCGCATTCGCTTGATAAGCAAGTGACCAGGTTGAACACAGCAATGTCCGCGTTCAAGCATGTGGGAGAGGTGTAGCCTCTGCTGCTCTAGTCACTATCTCGAAGCGAACGGCTGCGGGGGAGTGTCTGATTTCTTTGTGTGCAAGGCAGATAAAAATCTGCTGGGTGGCAGGCCGATTAGATCACTCTACAAGTGGCTTCTGGTGAAGCGATCCTCGTAGAGGATCGCGAACTGGTTCATTGCCGCTTTCCAGCGTGCGCTGCGCGGCCCCACTCGGCGGTGATATGGCTCAACGCTAGCCAGAGGAGTTTGGTCGCGGCATCATCGCCGGGGAAGTGGCCGCGCGTCTTCACGATCTTGCTCAACTGCGCGTTCACGCTTTCGATAGCGTTTGTGGTGTAGATCACCTTGCGGACCGCCGGTGGAAACGCAAAGAACGGAATCGCCCGGTCCCAGGCCCGGCGCCATGAATCCACAGCGGTCTGGAATTTTTGCCGCCATTCGCCCTGCTCGAAGGCATTGAGTTCGGCTTCGGCCGCCTCTGCACTCGCTGCTGTATAGATCGGTTTGATGGCCGCAGCCAGCGCCCGGAGATCCTTCCGGCTCGAATACTCCAGCGAATTGCGCAGCAGGTGCACGATACAGGTCTGCAGGGTGGTCGCCGGAAACACCGCATCCAGCGCCTCAGGCATGCCCTTCAGACCGTCTGTGACCGCGATCAGGTGTGCTGGCACGCCGCGCACCTTCAGATCGTTGGATGCCTTCATCCAGAACTTTGCACCCTCGGTGTTCTCGATCCACAGCCCCTGAATGTCACGGGTGCCGTCCGGCAGGATGCACAGCACCAGATAGACAGTTTTGTTGCGAACCAGCCCTTCCTCGCGGATCTTGTAACGCAGTGCGTCGAAGAAGACCACCGGATACATCGGCTCGAGTGGACGCGCCTGCCAGGCAGTGACTTCTTCCATCACGGCGTCGGTCACCGAACTGATGAACTCTGGTGAGACGTCGGTACTGTACTGTTCGGCAAGAAGGCCCTGAATCTCGCGCACCGTCATGCCGCGCGCGTACATCGCGATGATCTTGTCGTCAAAGCCCGTGAAACGCCGCGCATGTTTGGGAATCAGGATGGGGGCAAACCTGCCGTCGCGGTCGCGTGGAATCGCGAGGCGCAGCGGACCGTCGTCAGTGAGCACCGTCTTGCCGCTTTTACCGTTGCGCTGATTGGGCTATCCGCAGGCCGCTCAGCGCCCGTCGGATAGCCCAGATGGTAGCCGAGTTCTGCACCCAGTGCTCGTTCAATCAATGCCTTCTTGAACGCGACCGAAGCGGCCTGCTCCGCCTCCGCCGTCATCGGCCCCTTCACAAACTGGTCGATCAGTTCCTTCGGAATTGACGGCAACGCCGTCGGGGGCCTCTGCGTCCGGCTTGGGTTCACGTGGCATACATGCGCTACATGTTATGCCTTGAACACAAAATTTATGAGAGGCCCGCTGCAGCGGAGTCGAGGCCGCCGGCCGTCCGCGCAAGATTGATCGTACGCCGAATGCGCTTGGTGCTATCGTGACGGAACGGCTTAGGAGCTCCTTAATTCAAGCGCCTTTCTCTTCACCGCCGCTCGCATCTGCGAAACCACCAGCACGATCGCGACGATAGACAGCGGGATACAGCTAAGCAATACGATGTGCTGCGCGCTCATACCGAGCGAGATCAGGATGCCACCGGCCGAGGGTCCCATGATGGCGCCCACTCGCCCGATCGCCGCGGCATTTCCGATACTCGTGGTCCTAAGGGCCGCGGGATAGAGCACGGCGGCGAGCGCCGATTGTCCGACACAAGCGCTTGTCGTTCCCACTCCTACACCAAAGATCAACAGAAGCACTGCCCACCGATTAAGCCCCTCGATTTGGAAGCCAACGATGCAAAGTACTGCAATCGATATGGTAAGGAGCAGCGACCGTTGCACCCCAAGACGTGTCGCAAGCACGAGCAAAAGCAGATTTCCAGCTATCCCCCCGAGTGCACTCGCAGCTACTCCCACCGGCGCGCTCGTGGCCGAGAACCCGAAAGAAAGCAGCAAAATGGGCGTCCAGAAGACAAATAGATAGGTGACAAGGAAGCCAAAGAACGCCACCAGCCAGACGGTTGCCGTTTCCGACACGAGACCGGGCGCAAACAGGCTTTTTAGCTGTTGGAACCACGATGAATTGTCGCCTGTGCGATGCGCGACGTCGGTCGTTCCCGACGCTGCTGCATTCCGCGGTAGCGCATGCCAGACGAGCGGGAGGAGCAGAACGGGAATGATACCTCCTGCGATAAACACCGCCTCCCAGCCATACCCGGCTATCAGCTTTGGAGACGCGAGACCACCAAGGGCAGCGCCGACCGACAAGCCCGTCGTCGCGGCGATCGTGGCGGATGCGCGTGCATTGTCGGGAGCACTGTCTGCGGCAATCGAAATGGAGGCCGGGACAACCACCCCAAGACAGATGGTTGTCAGAAAGCGAATAGCGGAAATACTTGCAATTCCAGACGAAATAACCGTGAGCAGGGAGAATCCGCCAAAAGCCAGCATGGCCAGCGAAATCATCGTCCGTCGCGGTACCGTTCGTGCGATTGCCCCGCTGGAGAGATAACCCAGGACCGCCCCCGCGCTGGTCGCAACGAACGCGGGGGTTATCGCGGCATGAGGTAGGTGCCACAGTTGTGTCAGTGAAGGCGCCACATAAGCGATGGCTGCCGTATCAAACCCGTCGACGGTCATCACACAGAAGCACACAGCACATATCAACCAAGTGTTGAATGCGGTTTGGGACCCGATGGGCTTATCACGTTCGTTAATGGGTTTCATATTAGAGCCGCTGGCAGAAGTGTCTCAAGAAAAGGTTCATCGTCATGGATGACTGTAATGAAGCAGACGATACAGCCGCAGTCTCGCGGCTCGGAGGAGGTCATAAAAGCGAAAAAAGGGATGATCGACGTGAGGAAACGTCATATGGGGAGAAACCCCTGGCGGGCGGAACAAACAAGCAGGCGCATTCGGCGCCTTGAGATAGGGCGTCGCTCGGTAAAGCTCTTTTAAAGCAACGCAGCGGTGCCTGTATCCTGGCGAGCGCGGTCGGCGGTCGGCACTGAAAGCCAAGTTGATACGGTGTTACATCTGGGACGCGGTGGCGGAGCGCGAGCGCGCAGAAGGAGAACGTGGAGTGCTTATCGAAAGCGGTTGAAGCGTGTGACGTGACTGAGCCATCCGGCTGTCTCCGCGGTCAGAGAGAGCGGACCAAATTCATCGTCAAAGCTTCTCTGCGTCGTTTAGCGGCGTCAGCAGCAATTTTTCCATAAAGGCTCGACGGTAATCTTTCTGCTTCGTCGTGCCCTGGTTGGAAAGCAGTGATTCCGACAGCTCATAACTGTAAAGCCCGAACGCACGGGATTTCGACTCAGTCGCGCTGAATCCTAGCGCTCGAAAGCATTGGGTGATGTAGGTGAGGCGCTTGGCATCGACTTCATCCAGCACGCTTCTCGCAGCGTCGTCCCGACGTGCCCACGCCCGAATAGCCAACTCCGTCGCGGCGGCTTCCTTGGCTGACGCGCCGCGAAACGGGAGCGTCAGGAGGTCGCGAATCAGTTCGCGAGCCGACAGCCCGCGACTTTCAAAACGGAAGATGATCTGTTCGGTCGCAGCGTCCCGCCAAGCGGTCAACATGCGCCGTATCAAGTCGTCGCGGTCCTTGAAATGCCAGTAGAAGCTGCCCTTCGTGACGCCCATCTCTTTGGCGAGCACTTCCACCCGGACGGCGTCGATGCTGCGGCTCTGCAAAACCTGCTGCGCCGCGCGAATCCAATCGTCCGGGCCGAACTGCCCGCGACTGCTTTGAGTAGCTTTTGTCTCTGCCATATTGGCTCCGGAAAACACGCATTTTACCGCCTTTCAATATGCGGGCCATTACGCGGCAGGGCGAATTCGCCTCGGCCGTAGTTGCCGCGTTGCAGCGTTAACCCTAGGCCCAGAAGCATTGACGTCGATCAATCTCGCTTCTAACATACGCATACGTATGGGTATGGATATGGAGGAAATGATGGCAAATCTGGAAGGCGTGGGTAAAGAGCTAGTTGCGGCCGAGCATCGGACGAACTACTTCGACGAGGGGCGCGGTAAGCCGCTGTTCCTGTTGCACGGTTCGGGTCCTGGTGTTTCGGGATGGACGAACTGGAAAGGTGTCATGCCCGATCTGGCGGAAAAATTCCGTGTGATCGTGCCGGACATTGCCGGCTTCGGCTTTACGGAGTTCAAGGAAGGCAGCCAATACGACATCAAGCTTTGGGTGCGGCATCTAGTGGGCATCATGGATGCGCTTGGTATCGAGAAGGCGTCTTTCGTTGGAAATTCGTTCGGCGGTGCGGTCTCGCTCGGCCTAGCAGTTTTTGACCCGTCACGGGTCGAACGCATCGTGCTCCTTGGCACGCCGGCGGGGGAATTTGAACAGACGCCTGGCCTTCGCTCAGCGTGGCAATACGAGCCGTCGCTGGATAACATGGAGCAGACTATGCGGCTGTTCCCGTTCGACCAGTCGATTATCACGGCGGAGATGGTCAAGTCGCGCTACGAGGCGAGTGCGCGCCCGGGCGCTCAGGATGCCTTGCGCAAGCTGATTCCGAAACCGAACGCTGAAGGCCCGACGATGGTCAAGGGATTTCCCGAGCACGTCGTCGCAAAGATTCAAGCGCCCGCGCTTGTGCTGCATGGCCGAGAAGACCGCGTCGTCCCGCCAGCTTGCGGCCAGTTGCTCGCCCGTGCGATTCCGCGCGCCGATCTGCATCTCTTTGGCCAGTGCGGCCATTGGGTGCAAACCGAACGTCGCGCGGATTTCCTGCGCCTCGCTACGGCCTTCTGCGAATAACTTCCATGAGCCGCAACGTACTCGAGCGGGTGCTCCATCAGTTGAGCGTCGACCGTGCCGCCAAACAGCGCTTTCGTGAAGATGCTGAGGGCTTTCTTCGACGCTTCGCGCTCCAAGATGACGAGCGCCAGATGGTCCTCGACTTTAATGTCCTCGCGCTCCAGAAGGCGGGCGTCAATCCGATGCTGACGATGGGTTTCTGGCAGGAGTTGTCGCCAAACCACGATATGCGTGCGTACATGGCGCGTCTTCGTCCCGTGAGCGACGGTGAGGCACTGCACGTAGCGGCACTTAAACAATAAAGAGGGAGAAGGCTAAATGGGAAAAGTAGTAGGTGGCTTTCTCGTGCCACATGACCCGGTGATGTTCATCGCACCGAACGCGCCTAAGCAGGACATCCGTGACCGCATGTGGAAAGCGTTCGATGCTTGCGCAGAACGTCTCGCAAAATTGCGACCGACGAGCGTTGTGATTGTCGGCGCTGACCACTACATGCTCTTCGGGACCAATTGTCTGCCGAGCTTTCTGATCGGCACGGGCGATGTCGATGGGCCGCTCGACACCCTTCCGGGTTTGAAGCGAAGCGTGATTCCTGATAGCGCGCCTTTGGCGCAGTACATCGCCGACCACGGCTTTACAAACGGATTCGATTGGGCAGTTGCCCGGGCCCTGACGGTCGACCATTCGGTGGGTATTCCGAACCAGCTAATCGTGCAACCGCTGCGAGAGGCAGGCTTAAATGTCGGGACCATTCCGGTGTATCTCGCTGCTGGCGTCGATCCGTATATCCGGCTGACGCGCGCCGTTTCGGTCGGCCGTCAGATCCGCGGAGCCATTGAAGCGTGGCCCGGCGACGAACGTGTCGCGGTCATCGGCAGCGGCGGAATCAGTCACTGGGTAGGCACAGCAGACATGGGGCGCGTGAACGAGGATTTCGACCGCGAGATTCTCGACTACGCGACGCGCTGTGACGTGGATTCAATCGCAGGCCTAAGTGACGAGTACATTCTTGAAAACGGCGGGAACGGCGGCATGGAAATTCGCAATTGGGCGTGCGCGATGGGTGCGCTCGCGGGGGCGCGGGGCGAGGTCATTGACTACGCACCTGTGCCCGAATGGGTGACCGGGCTCGGCTTCGTCCAGCTCCATCTGCAATAACGGAGTGTGTTTTTATGAACAAAGTCTTTCTGCTCAAGCGCGAAGAACTCTCGCCCGGCGAGATGCGTAAGGTCGAAAGCAGCGGTTGTCCGCTTGCCGTATACAACCTGGAAGGTCGCTTTTACGCGACCAGCGACACTTGCACCCACGCAACAGCGTCGCTCTCTACAGGAGAGATTGTCGACGGCGACCTCATTGCGTGTCCGGTCCACGACGGACAGTTCCATATCCCAACGGGCCAGGCGGTTGCATTTCCATGCACCGTGGACCTGCGCACGTACTGGGTCATTGAGGAAGGCGACGAAGTGTTCGCCGATCTGGATGCCGAGTCGGAAGACGCGGTTTCATCGGTCTGAAGGAGACGCATATGTCACAAGATTGCACGGGTGCATGCCCGCGACTCAAGCGCGACTCGGCGAGCGAGCCACTATCTTACCTCGACCGATTGATTGACCTTGAAAAAGGGAGCCTTTCGCGTCGAGTCTACTGGGACCACCAGATTTACGAGCAGGAACTCGAAAAGATCTTTGCCCGAAGCTGGCTTTTTCTCGCACACGAATCGCAGATACCGAAGGCGGGCGATTATCTGACCACGTATATGGCGGAAGACAACGTCATCGTCGTTCGTCAGAAGGATGGTTCGATCAAGGCGTTCCTGAATACCTGCCCCCACCGTGGCAACAAGTTGAACTTCACCGATGCGGGAAACGCGCGCAACTTCATCTGTAACTACCATGGCTGGAGCTTCGGTATAGACGGTGCACTGCGCGGTATGGCGGGTCAGGAACTCTTCGACGCAAGCGGTATGAAGGCTGGCGAACATGGACTTCATCCTGTCGCACAGGTCGCGTCGTACAAAGGACTCGTGTTCGGCAATATGGACCCGGACGCGCCTCCGCTCGACGAGTGGTTGGGTGACTTCCGCTTCTATCTCGATGTGATGCTCGATATGGACGGGCAGGGCACAGAGTTCGTCGGTGGGTGCGTGAAGTCCGTTATCAATTGCAACTGGAAGGTGCCGGTCGAGAACTTTATCGGCGATATCTACCACGCGCTCTGGACCCACGATTCCGCTGCCCGTGCAATGCTCGGCGGCCCGGTCGCCGACGTATACCGCGACCCCGACTCGTATCACGTGAATTTTAACGGGCACGGATGGGAGTTCAACCTGGATGTCGTCGGCAATGCGGCGACATTGGGCGATAAGGAGATCCGCAAGTATCTCTATAGTATTCAGCCTAAGGTTGCGCAGCGGCTAGGTGAGTTCCGCTCGAAGATGATCGGCTCTATTTCCTCGGTCAGCGTATTTCCGAATCTCTCGTTCCTCCCTGGGCAGAACACCTTTCGTGTCTGGCATCCCCGCGGGCCGGGAAAGATTGAGCTGCATACGTGGACCATCGTGAACCGCAGCGCTCCACAGGAAATCAAGGACCGCTGGCTCAAGGGGACGATGATGACCTTCTCGCCGTCCGGCGTCTTCGAGATGGATGACGGGGAAAACTTCGAGTTCTCGACGCGTACCAACGCTGGCTTCGTCACCCGTCAACAGGAACTGTACATGGGCCTCGGTCTTGGCTCGCGCCTTACGGATACGGAACTGCCGGGCAACGTCTTCCGCAATCAGGTAAACGAGGCCAACCATCGCGCGTTCTATCAACGCTGGGCCGACCTGATGGGAGCCTGTTCGTGGGACGAAGTCCCGAAGCGCGACAAGGCCGAGCTGCGTGAGAGTGCGTTCCACCACGAGGACAATAAGGTGAGCGCATGAACGCAAATGTTAAAACCGAATTCGCCTCCTGGGATGAGCGACTGGTTGACCGCGGAGCCGCACATCGAATCGAACAGTTTTTGTTTCGCGAGGCCCGTCTGCTCGACAGCGAGCGCTGGGAAGATTGGCTCGCGCTCATGACGGCCGACATTCACTACTGGATGCCCGCGATCGAGAATCGACGAAGGGCAGACCGGCTGGGCTCATATGGGCCCGGGCGTGGAGCGTATTTCGACGACAACCATCTGGACCTTGAACGTCGCGTCGCTCGTTTTATGCAGCCGTCGGCGTGGGCCGAGGATCCGCCGACACGTCATGTCCATGTCATCAGCAATGTCGAAGCGTGCCACACGGAGACTGTTGGGGAGTACGACGTTCACTCGGTGTTCGTGAATTATCGAAGTCGGGGAGAGGCGGACAACGATTTACTTCTGGGTCGCCGCGAAGATCTCCTTCGTTGGGTTGACGGTTCGCTGCGCATCGCACGTCGAAAAATCATCATCACGCAGTCTCTGCTGATGTCGAAAAACATCAACACATTTTTATGACCATGGGCTGGCTAAACGATGATGTCGCGCTCGTCACGGGCGCAAATTCCGGCATTGGACTCGCAGTGGTTCGCCGCTTCCTCGCCGAAGGCGCGAAAGGCGTAGGCGTCCTCATCCGCAATGCAGCGCAGGCGGACTTCCTATACAAGGAGTTCGGCGATAAGGTCGCGGTGACCGTCGGCGACGTGCGCTCTCCCGAGAGCAACGCGGAGGCTGTGGAGGCGACCTTGCGCCAGTTCGGAAAGCTCGACACGCTGGTCGGTAACGCAGGGGTGTGGGACCACTTCGCGTCACTGCGCAAGTTCGACGGCGCCACGCTGAAGGCAACGTTTGAAGAGGTCTTCGGCGTAAATGTGCTCGGCTACATGTTGGCAGCCCACGCTGCTGCCCCTGCGCTGCGCGAGCGTCGCGGGAGCATGATTTTCACGCTCTCGAATGCGAGCTTCTACGCGGGCGGCGGCGGTCCTGTGTACGTTTCGTCCAAGCATGCGTGCGTTGGACTCATCAAGCAATTGGCCTATGAATTCGCACCGGAAATCCGTGTGAATGGGGTTGCCCCGGGCGGGACTGTTACACCACTCAAGGGACCGCAGGCGCTCGGGCGCGAAAATGACCGATTGTCCGATATCCCCGGTTTCACGGATGCGGTGGCGGACGCGATGCCGCTCGGCTTCATCGCGCAGCCCGAAGACCATTCCGGTCATTACGTGCTTCTCGCGTCCCGAACCAACTCGCCGGCGACGACCGCAGCCATTATCCAGAGTGATTGTGGCTGGGAAATTCGCGGGCGCCCCGTGCGCAACAAAGCAACGTAACGCAAACCGCCCATCGGAACACCATGCTAGAAAAATCTACAGCCCCCCATCTTCGCGAATTGTTCGCGCAAACTCGCCTGCCGATTATGGCGGCTCCGATGTTCCTTGTATCGAGCCCGGAGCTCGTAATTGCGTCGTCGCGCGCAGGCATCGTGGGCACCTATGCTGCTCCGAACGCGCGCAATATCGTGGCGCTCGACGACGCACTGAGCACGATCGCGGCCGGCGTAGCCCACGGTGGAACTGCGCCTTGGGCAATGAACTTGATTGTTCACAGCAGCTACGACCGCTTTGACGCTGAACTCGAACTGGTGCTTCGCTATCAGCCGAAGATTGTCACCACGGCGCTCGGTAGTCCCCGTCGCGTTCTGGATCAGGTTCATGGCTACGGTGGCTTCGTGATGGCGGACGTGGCCACACCGGCAATGGCTCGCAAGGCAGTCGAGGCGGGGGTGGACGGCCTCATTCTCGTGTGTTCAGGCGCCGGCGGCCACACGGGTACGTATCACCCGTTCTCCTTTGTCGACGAAGTGCGCAAGTTCTGGACTGGTCCGCTTGGTCTCGCGGGTGCTGTCTCGACCGGTGCCCACACGCGGGCAGCGCAGCAGATCGGCGCAGACTTCGCGGTTCTTGGTACTCGCTTCATCGCAGCCGAAGAAAGCATGGCACAGCCCGCTTACCGGGACATGCTCGTGGAAAGCAACATGGAGGACCTGGTCGCTTCGAAGGCGGTCTCGGGCGTGTTGGCAAACTGGTTGCGTCCCACGCTCGAGCGGGCAGGGCTTGCCGCAACGGAGTTCAGCGAGGCGAAGAAGATTGATTTCTCTGGCGATATCAGCACCGCTCCAAAGGCATGGAAAGACGTATGGTCTGCAGGCCACGGCGTGGGTGCTGTGACGGCCGTCGAATCTCTCTCGGCGATAGTGGACCGCCTTGCTTACGAGTACGCGGAGTGCCTTTCTGCTGAACGCGAAGCGATCGAGCGCCTTTCACGGCAAGTCGAAGGCTGGACGTCTGCAGGCGTGTCTGCTACCTACAACGAAGGAGCGATGCAATGACGGATGAGCGTATCGAACAAGCTGCCGCGGCGCTACGTCAGGCCAGACAGGCACGCACGACCATTCCGCGTATCTCTGAAACGTACGGCATAGAGGGCGTTGATGCGGCATATGCAGTCGCAGAGGTCAATACGCGCGCTGCGGTGGCGGCGGGAAACAGAATTATTGGCAAGAAAATCGGCTTGACCTCGAAGGCAGTCCAGCAACAACTGGGCGTTGACCAGCCGGATTTCGGGGTGCTTTTTGATGACATGGAATATCTGACTGGCTCTGTGGTGCCGGCCGATCGCCTCATTCAACCCAAAGCAGAAGCCGAAGTTGCGTTCGTCTTCGGGCGCGACCTTGATGACGACGTCACCAGCTGGGGCCGCTTTCTGCAAGGTGTCGAGTACGTTTTGCCCGCAATCGAGATCGTCGATAGCGTCATCAAAGACTGGAAGATAACTCTTGTTGATACGATTGCCGATAACGCGTCTTGCGGGGTCTACGTACTTGGAGACACTCCGCACCGTATTTTCGACGTCAATCTTGTCGCGTGTCGGATGCGTGGCACCGTGAACGGAAGGCTCGTTTCCGAGGGCACCGGTGCCTCATGCCTCGGAAATCCGCTCTATGCGGCGTGGTGGCTTGCGAAGATTCTTGCGTTTCGCAATCAACCGTTGCGGGCGGGCGACGTGGTGCTTTCTGGTGCGCTTGGCCCGATGGTCGCGGTGTCCAGCGGCGCCCAAATTGATGTTCAGATTGATGGCCTTGGATCCGTTTCATGCGAGATCGGCTAGTCATCCGTTAATCGCAGCAGATGGAGGAGGGACTATATGAACAAGACGAATCACGCAATTGCCAGGGCGCAGATTCCTCTGCGCGTCAAAGCCGCACTGGAGACCGCATGTTGACCGGCGTTCATCAACAATCACCGCTCGCACGGCCCGGTGCATTGGCCATCCCTCATATTCTTCGCGAGGACCGCGACGATGGCAGCTTCGTCCTCCGGTCGGCCGACCTTCTGCAACCGTATCACCGCCGGGTCGGAGAATGGTTGATTGAATGGGCCCGCAAGACGCCCAACGCAACGTTTGTCGCCGAGCGTGACGTCGACAATTCTTGCAACACGTGGCGTGAAGTCAGTTATGCGGAGGCATTCGATAAGGTGCGCCGACTTGGGCAGGCGTTGTTCAACCTCAACCTGCCCGAGGGCGCGACTGTCGTTGCGCTGTCGGACAACAGCGTCAATCTCGCTCTGCTGTCATTGGCTGCGATGCATGTCGGCAAACCGATCGCTATTGTGTCGTCGGCATATTCACGCGTGGCCTCGGACAGCACGAAGCTGCACGCCCTTCTCGACCAGCTCGCGCCGGCTGTGATTTACGCAGAAGACGGCGGCGTCTATGGCCGCGCGATCGACAGTTATCCTGGTCGCCGCCATGTCGTGTACACACGTAACGTTCGTCCGGGGGCCATCTCGTTTTCCGACTTGGAAGCGACCGCACCGACGGACGCTGTCGAGCAGGCGTTCCTTGGAGTAACGTCTCAAACACCTGCTCGCCTGCTGCTGACATCAGGCTCAACCGGGAAGCCGAAGGTTGTCATCAATACGCACGACATGCTCTGCGCGAACCAGCAGATGATTGCGCAGTGTTGGCGATTTGTCGATCGTGCACAACCGGTCGTGCTCGACTGGTTGCCGTGGAGTCACACCTTTGGTGCAAACCACAATTTCAACCTGATTCTGCGCAACGGTGGCTCGCTCTATATCGACGACGGCCGTCCTGTGCCAGGGATGATTGAGCGCACGGTGCAGAACTTGAAGGACGTTCGCCCGACCTTGTTTTTCAACGTACCCCGAGGGTACGACACGCTGTTGCCGTTGCTCGAGAAAGACCCCGAGGCCACATCCGCGCTATTTGAGCGCCTCGATATGCTCTTTTTCGCTGCTGCTGCGCTTCCGCAGAAGACAGCGGACCGAGTTCGCGCGCTCGCTTCGACGGTGCGAGACGACCCTGTCTTCTTTACGACGGAATGGGGCGCGACTGAGACTTCACCTGTTATCACAAGTGCGCATTTCTCGACTTCAGACTCGCGCAATATCGGCGTCCCCGTTCCGGGTATCGAACTGAAGTTCGTGCCGTGTCAGGACAAGCTTGAGATGCGGGTTCGCGGGCCATCTGTGTTTTCCATCTATCGCGACGACCCTGAGCGTACAGAAGTCGCGTTCGACGAGGAACGGTTTTACTGCATTGGCGACGCCGGACGGCTTGCTGACCCGAACGACCCCAATCGCGGTGTGATCTTCGACGGCCGCGTTGCAGAAGATTTCAAGTTGACCACCGGCACGTGGGTTTCTGTCGGCGCGCTTCGTGTCCGCGTCGTTTCCGCGTTGAATCCGTACATCCAGGATGCGGTGGTTACCGGGCACGATCGCGACGAAGTTGGGCTGTTACTTTTCCCATCTATGGCTCTGCGTGCGCTAGCAAACGACCATGCCTCTGAGATGAGCGGCGATGAACTCGCCGCCTGTGAAGAGGTGCAACAAGCTCTTACGCAGGCGCTGTCCGATTTCGGTGCTGGCTTGGGGTCGTCACAGAGACCCGTGCGCGCCGTGCTGCTCTCGACACCGCCGTCTCTCGAGCTTGGCGAAATCACCGATAAAGGCTACGTCAATCAACGTGCAGTGCTGACACTGCGCGCAGAGGAAGTCGAACGCCTGTACTCGGATCATCATGCTGTTATCCGCGTGAGCTAATGCAATCCGGACCAGGAGTGTTATATGAAACTTAAAGCCGCCATCATTGGCTCGGGCAATATTGGCACGGACCTGATGATCAAGATCATGCGCCATAGCCTGCATCTGGAGATAGCAGCCATGGTCGGCATCGACCAGAATTCAGACGGCCTCGCGCGC
>Ga0153932_1000198_pt1 | contig 23544 bp, 21 predicted proteins | sample TSNJ016MetaG_FD_102273 | JGI IMG/M metagenome (GOLD analysis project Ga0153932, IMG submission 102273) | Attine ant fungus gardens microbial communities from New Jersey, USA - TSNJ016 MetaG | ecosystem: Host-associated > Fungi > Mycelium > Unclassified | place: USA: New Jersey, Wharton State...
AGCAGGTGAACATCACCGTGACGACGGTCGGCCAGGAGGAAGTCGATCTGCACTTCGGTGTGTATGAGCGCATGCTCGCCGAAAAGCTGGGCGTTGTGCCGCCAATCCAGTGACCGTCGTGCGGTCACGCTGAGCCCCAACGGCAGTTTCGCCGTAGTAGACCAGCCACGCCCTGGATCAAAACGATCAAGCCAGATGCGAGCAGCATCATGAAAAAACGCCTATCTGCACTGCTGGCGTCGGCTCAGCGGCTACGGAGGTAGTCGCTGAGCCGCCCCAGAAGACACGGCCGTCGCAACAGGAGATCCGGATCACTGGCACCATCCAGCGGGGCAAGCGACAGTACGCGCCGGGCGACTATACGACCCTCCGGCTGGACTGTCCCTCAACCTCGGCCTGTGACGCCAAGATCGTGTCCGACATCCCGCTCGGCAAATCAGGCGTTCCGGACCCTTTGGTTATGCTGCCTTATATCGGGCAGCGGGCTACCGTCAGGGGGCGCGTCATCTGTCCGGATTCCGCCATTCGCTTTACGCCGACGCTGGACGTCGTATTCCCTATCTACTGACGGCGGCCACGGCACCGCCGGACCGGCGCCCAGGCTCAGGGGCGCGACAGGCGGTTTTCTTGCGTTCAGCCGGCGACAGCGTGCGCCCCATCGGCCTACCCTTGTTTTCAATGCAATTTGCGACGGTAGGTTGGGCTTGGCTTGATGCGGGTTTGCGAGCAGGCCCTGTAAAAAAATATCGCTGAATCATGGACTTTCTGTCTGGTCGTTTTCGCTTTTTGATCTCCGGACTGAAGTGGTCGCGCGGCGGAGCGCCGATCGCCCTGCGCGCATCGGGCGGAATTCGTGTAGCGACGCGCCGATGAAGATCACTGCGGGTCAAGCTAGCCGTCGCTGCTTCGCGTTCAGGTCGGCTGCGTTCGGCAGCAAATGATGCGCATAGCGTGCAACCGGGAAATCGAACGTTCCGCGCAAATTGATGACTTCGAGATGCGTCGGCGCAATGCGCCGCAAGTCGGCCGTCTGAACGGCCTCCCTACTCATCGCCCCTATCTGGTTGACCGCGCGCTGCATGTGGATGGTGTTCCACGCCATAACGGCACTGGAGAGCAGAGTCAGTGCCGAGGACACCGTCGCGAGCGAGTCGTGGTGCCTGGTCAGTTCCAGCGGAATCTTGCCGACGTGGATCGCGCGCTGCACGGCACGGACTGCCTCCCCGCGACTGAGCACGTGCCGCGTTCGGCGCGAAACACTGGATTGGTGAAGTAGTCGATCAGGGAAATCGTCCGGAATAGCCGCCCGATATGGACCCCCGCCGTCGTACACCGGCTGTCCGCGTGCGGCTGAACCGAAGCGTGCGAGCGCTTGCACCGCCGTGCATCGGCCGGTCTGTACCGAGGCGGCGACGCGAACGAACTTGTCCCAGATGCTCTCGATCAGATCAATCCGCACGTCGCGATCGGTGATGGCAATCAGTTCCGCAGGGACAGTATGGTGCGGCGGGACGTGCAAGCGCCGGTCACGAAGATGCGAGAGTCGCGGGCACAAGTCAAAGCGCAAGATTCGTGAGAGCCCCATCGCATAGTCCGTATATCCATGGGTATCAAGTGCAAGCTGGGCAACATCGTCGGCACCGCTTTGACGAATCACGCCCTCGATTGCCGCCCCGGCCTGCCGCTCATTGAGGACAATGGGTTGATCGTAGAAGATACCCCAGCGATCGCGTACGTGCGTGTACATGCCGATCGACGCCGTGCGTCGGCGCGGGTCGGTCCGGGCTTGCCAGACTTTACGGGCCGTCTCCAACGACGTGTTGTCCGACGATGCCAGGTCGGCACGCCCCCAATGTGCCGCAATCGGATGCCGGTGCATGAATTCCAGCACTGCATCGGCTGCCTGCCGCAGTTTCCGTTCATCGGCAATGCGGTTCATCATCTGCCGGATCGCCGCGGACGCCAATTCTGGCACCATGCCTGCAATATCGGCCACCGTCAGCGATGTACCGTATGATAGGACTGCCGCATAGACCATCAGCAATTCGGCGCGCGAGCCAGAGTCGCGTCCGAGCAGAAGCCAACTGAACCGCGTCGTGCTGTCGACTTCGAGAATGATTTCCGGGAGTTGCCCATCCGGGCGGGCGGAGAAGATCGCGCACCGCAGTGCCTCGACCGCTGGATTCGGAGTTTGAGCTGACAGTGGATCAAGATGCACCGCGCTGTCGATACGTAGGTCGCCGCGCGTGGTTGCATCGAGCAGCGCGATCAAGCCCTGGGCGAGGTGTTCGTTGAGCGGTTCAAGGAATTCCTTCAGGTCCTGCGGCAGCTTCAGATGTCCATACAGCATGTTCCGACGGCTGCCGCGATTAAGGAAGCGGTCGTTGTCAGCTATAACTCATGCAGGCGTTTTCCCCGCTAAAGTTACCAGTCGCTCGGGAGCCGCTCGGCTCATCTCGTCGAGGAACTCTCGCTTGCGCGTTCGTCTGGTCGTCAAATCCAATCCCAGATTAGCTTGTCTCATTGCACAATCTCGGCCGTTCGTTTAGTTGGCAACTCAAATTCCGCCCTCGTGTGAGCCATGGGGCGCGATGACGGCGTCAATCAGGGATACTAATGTCCGCGGTTCAACCGGCTTTATCATGTGATGATCAAAACCGGCTTCCATCGCGCGTCGAATGTCTTCGGGTTGTCCGTACCCGGTCACCGCAATGATTGTTGCGTCGCGCATGTAGGCTCGCTGGCGGAGCAGGAACGCTACCTCGTAGCCGTCTATCCCGGGCAAGCCAATGTCGAGAAGCACTATGTCGGGTCTGCCCTGCTCGCAAGCCTCTATACCACTTGGGCCGTCCGCAACTGCACGAACACGATGTCCATGTAATTCCAGAAGCACCGCGAGGGCATCCCTTGCATCTTGGTTGTCATCGACGATTAAGATATCCAACGCTTTCCGCTTTACGCGATGATCAACCGGTATCTGTTGTTGGACGAAGCCGGATGTTTGCAGCACCGGTAGGCGGACGATAAAACAGGTGCCCTGTCCAATTCCTGCGCTCAACACTTCAGTTTTGCCGTCATGCATATTCAAGATAGACCGTACTACCGACAGTCCGATTCCGAGACCGCCTTGCGCTCGATCCAGCGCTTGCTTCGACTGATTGAACAGATCGAAGATGTGTGGGATATCGGCCGGCGCGATCCCTACTCCGTTGTCGGAAATGCTCACAGTCGCCCAGCTTTCAGTTCTCGACGATGCAACTTCGATGCGGCCCCCAACCGGGGTGTATTTGCATGCGTTGTCCAAAAGGTTCCCGAAAACCTGAGTTAAACGTACGAGGTCTGCGTGCACCCATATCGGGCTGCTAGCCAGAGTGATCGTTAAAGTGTGCTGCCGAGCGTCGATTGCGCCCCTCGCCGAGTCGACAGCACGGGATAAGAGTTGATTCAGGTCGAGCTCAGCCAAGCGCAATTTCACTTTCCCCGTCGTGATGCGGGAGACGTCTAAAAGATCTTCTAGCAGGCTGGACAAGTGCTGGCTCTGTCGCTCAATGAGCTGTCGCGCCCAACGAACTCTTGGAATCGCGTCCGATTCATCGTGTTTCAGCACCTCCGCGGCGCTACGGATCGGCGCGAGGGGATTGCGAAGCTCGTGGGCCAGCATCGCGAGAAACTGATCTTTTTGCCAATCCGCACGGATGAGATCAGCGCTCACTTTTTCTCGCTCAGCTAAGAGCGCGCGAGCATGGTACTGTTTGCGTCGAGCCCTGAGAGCGGACCTTGCCGCGCTAGCCAGCGTTTCAGCGTGAACGGGGCGCTCTACGAGTACTACGTTGTCCAGCGCTGCGATGATCTCTGTATGCGAGACGGCCCCCTGCATGGAACGTCTAGTCGTCAGAACAACGAATGGAATATCGGACCAGACCGGCTGCGCGTTTAACCATCCCCTTATCAAAGCCACCGCCTCCGGATCCAATACCTCTTCCGTCAGGACTGCGCCGCCGGCGCCAGCGACGAGTTGCGCCCGGAGATCAAGAATGTCGGCGCAGACATAGGCTTCTAGACCATGTTGCGTCAGAAGCTGCGCAACGACGTAAGCATCCCGTCCGCGAGGCGCTAAAATCAGTATCCGCTCCTCCACCGCTTCACTCCACTGTCGATCGAGGGGTTAGCAGGGGAACGCTCCCCGAGTAATTCGGCAGCCCTGCGAGTACGCCCTCGAAGTCCGTCAAAGGTGGCCCAATCTGAATTCCGGCTGTCCCGACTCGGAATTCCCGGACCGTGCGTTCATGGGCGCTTGTTCTGCTTTTCAGAACGGAAATGGCCGAAAGGACTTTCGCTGACGATTCGAAATATTTGAACAGGACAATCGTGTCGCTCAGATAGCTGAGGTCGATATCGGTTGAAACCTCTCCGACCAGCCCATGCTGTCCAAGAAGAATTAAGGTCGTCATCCCTTGTTGGTTAAGATAGCTTAGCAACTCATGCATCTGGAGCAGGAGATAGCGCTGACCCGGCATCGATTGAAGATAGGCGTTCAGGCTATCGATCACAAGCATTGAAACGCCTTGTTTTTCCACTGCGACGCGTATCCGGCTAGCAAAATGCCCGGGAGACATCTCAGCAGGATCGACTTGGCGCACCTGCAGGAGACCAGATTCAATATGCGGCTGAAGGTCCATCCCCAGCGCAGCCGACCGTGAAAGCATCGTAGCGAGCGTTTCGTCAAAAAGGAAGTACACCGCTTTCTCGCCACGATGAAGCGCGGCCAAAACGCAGCGTGTAGCCGTAGTGGTTTTTCCCACGCCGGAGGGGCCTATGAGCAAGCTGTTTGTACCCGGGACCATTCCGCCGCCAAGCAGTGCGTCGAGTTCGACCACGCCCGTTGAGTTCGGGGTGTTAGAAAATTCAGCGTGATGTTCGGCCGCTACTAAGCGGGGATAAACAGTGATGCCCCCTCTGCCAAGGTCAAAGTCGTGAACACCGCGCCTAAACTCAATGCCCCGCATCTTGGCGATGCGAAGGCGTCGGCGCTCTGAACCGTATTCCTGAATGTCTTGGTCGAGGCTAATGACTCCGTGGCAAATGCTGTGCAGTTGCAGATCGCCTCCTTCAGACGTCCGGTCGTCCAACAACAGAACGGTGCAGCCTTTATTCACGAAGAACTGCTTCAAAGCCAAAACCTGGCGGCGATACTTCAGAGCGTTTTGCGACAGCAGGCGCATCTCGGAAAGACTGTCGAATACAATGCGCTGAGGAGAAAGGGCGCGTACCTTCTGCATGACGTCCCGAACCGTTTCGCCTAATTCAAACTCCGAAGGATGCAAAATGCTTTGCTCGTGCTGCGGGTCGTACCCGTCTTCGCCGACCAACTCGTGGATATGGATATCGTCCAATGACCATCCATGCGATCTCGCGACCGCCTTCAATTCAGTCGTCGTTTCAGAGAGAGTAATATAGAGCGACTGCTGGCCCAGACGCGATCCTTCGAGCAGGAATTGCAAAGCCAGCGTCGTTTTACCGGATCCAGGCGATCCCTCAACGAGATATATCCGATTGTCGGTCAGCCCACCAACCAGAATTTCGTCCAGCCCGGCAATGCCAGTGGATACCGCAGGTGTTACTTGGTCTACGCTTTCTTGAGCAGAAAATTGTGCCATAGAGATCCTTGATGCGCCGCCGCGAGGCGTCCGTTTGCATTAACATATTTTATCGCAAACGCAGCCTATACAAGCTTCCTAAAACCGCATTTGTAGTGGGCCGTTATCGGTCAAAAGCAACTTTTAAGCATGCAATACGGTAGCTTTTCTTTCTTGCCAACTCCTTTCTCGTAGGGGAAAGGTCCTTCGTAAGCCTCTTTCATGCCAAACTCCTCACAAGATCCACTTACAAGCGTATCGTGCTGCCACCGCCGCACCCATATATGCGATTCCCATCCATGAAAGCGCACGAAGCGTCCAGTGCGTACTGAGGTCGCCTACCGCCGAGCGTTTGGTAGATAGGAGCACAAGCAACGCCATCACCGGCGCTGCGGTCATACCGTTAAGTACCGCACTCCAGTACAAAATGCGGATCGGGTTCATGCGCATGACTGATAGCGCAATACCGGCGAGCCCTCCCGCGACCATCAAAACGACCAGCGTCAGAGCGATTCGCCGATCTCGATGCTCGTCGCGTCGCCAAGCGAACGCGCTCGCCGCAGCGTGTGCCGCTGAACCCGCAAGCGGAGGGAGCGCAAGCAATGCTGTACCTAACAGCGCAAGCGCAAGCATCTGTGGCGCAAGGCTACCCGTTACCGGCGCCAACACCTTGGCTAAATCGTGCGGGTCATCGAGTTCATGCAGTGTCGCCGCAGCGGCTACGATGACGAACAATCCCAATGCGTTCGACATCGCGACTCTGAGCAGCGTGTCCCTGCGAAGGCGACGTAACCGCCCCTCCCGAGCATTATCACTGGCATCAGTATCGACTGCGCATTTCGCCGATGGCGGACGCCGTTCCTCCACTTGCTGTTCGGCCTGGGAATATAGTAGGTACGGACTGGCTGTCGTGCCTAGCACGGCGAGCAACACAGTAAAGTAATCCTCCGACCACGTTACGCGAGGTATCATCGAGCGAACGACAACGGCGTCCAAGGGCACGCGCATCACAAGAGCGACGCCCACATACGCAAACAACAATGCGGCCAGCCATTTAATTATGCGGGCGTACCTTCCATAGGGCACGAACCATTGAAGCGCCAGCGATAGAGTGCCACCGAGCGCCGTAAATAATACAGCCGAGCCGTGGCACAGCAACTGCGCAGCGGCGCCGATCGCTACACTGTCCGCAGCGATGTTTATAGTATTGGCCAGAACGAACCGTGCGACAGCGAGATAGAACAGGGGGCGCACGTAGTGCTCGCGCATGTTCGCCGTTAGCCCCTTTCCGGTGACCGCTGCAATCCGGGCCGAGATCAGTTGCAGCGCCACAATCGACGGGTACGTAAGCACTACTGCCCACAGCATGTCGTACCCGAACCACGCGCCGGCAATGGAGTACGTGACAATGCCGCTTGGGTCATTGTCACCGCCCACTGAGGCAAGTCCGGGTCCCAGGTCCGCCGCCCACGAGTGCGCTGGCACGTCGACAGATGTGACCCTTCGGCGGGTTTCTTTGTGGATCATGGGCATCATGGCTGCGGCGTAGCGACAGCTGGGTCCGTTTCCTTTCGGATCAGGCTAATCTCGCCGTTGCGCTCCAGGATGGCGATTCGCACCTTCTCAAGGCTCTGCGTTCCCAGTTCTTTGCGAACGGTCTCTAAGACGTCAGCCCGCGTAATGAGCGCTGCCGACAGCTGGCGTTCATTAAATTGTCCGTCGCGGAACAGCTCTCGCTCCACCCCGACGACTATTGATTCCAGGCGCCGTGAGCGCACGCATGCCCATCCAAGCACCCGATGCAGCGATACGATGACAAGCGTCGCGATGACAGTAGGAATGGCTGGCGACGCGCCGACGATCACCCGGCTTAGCGTCGCGCCGAGTAGGACAGCTACTACATAGTCAAACGACGAGCGTTGACCAAACGACCGACGGCCTGAGATGCGGACTGCTACGAGCGAAGCGATAAATACGGCTGCGGCCCGCATACCCATCTGGGTAGAAGACAGGTCCTTTCCCTCGCCAAAGATTGCAATAAGCAGTCCCATTGTCTTTTACCTTTCCCCTTTCTCGCGCGTCCACACGGGCGTACCTGCAACCATGCTCGGAACTACCGGCCCTTGCGCTTGCCGAGGTAGCCGGGCATACCCATCGCCGCACCGGTTTTCGCTAGAACTATTGCTTGACTCAGAATCCTTTCGAACTCTTCGTTATCTCTGGGTAATGGCAGCATCGTCCGGAAGAAATCAGCCCAGCGAAAGTCTTCGAGCGGAACAGCGGTTTTTTCGTATGCGCCTGCCTCTCGTGCGAACGCGGCGAGGCTGCGACAGACGTCGTCCTCGAGTTGCCAGACATACCGGGGCATCTCTGAAAATGGTCGCCGCTGGCCTCGCACATCGTACGGATACGCCCAGCGGCGGTTTTCCATTGCGAGCCAGAATTCGCCAACCTCCAACGAGGAAAGGTCTGCCGCTAGCACCACAGGCAATTCTTCAACCCCCACGCGCCTCAGCGCGGCTGCGACGTGATGGTGATCGATTAAGTATGGTTTGCCTGCAGGTCCGAGCACAACAGGGACCGGCTTTTCGGCTATTGCCATGTCAAGCTCATGACCGTCAAGACCGCTGTACTCCTCAGCCTTTTTCGCCACCTCATGCTCACCATGTGTCATCTGCGTAGGACGCAGGTGTTCGATGTTCGCTTTTTTCATGATCGGTATCGGTGTCAGTGATCCCAGCCGGTCCTCAAGCGGTGGATGCAGCCGCCGGCTCGAAACTAGTTAGACCGCGAAGCCCCCGCACAGGAGCAGCATCACTGCCCAACGAGCAAAAATCGCTCCATGCTCCGATTTCTCGAGGGCGGCTTTCAAGTAGTGAAAGCAAGTCGATTTGCATGATTTCAGCCGGTTCCACGCCATGGTGATTGCAAACGCAAAATTGGAGCGCAAGCCCTGCGCAAAAATGACATTGCTGCACGACGAGCGCTATGGGTTCGAGGTCAAAATGCGGTTTTTTCTTGTTGTACGCAATACGGCGAGTACCCTGTCCTCGGTGCAAGGCGTTGCTTGACCTAGCGGCGATGCGAGATGACAGTGACCTCTCGTCGAGATTTTTACAACGTCGAACGTCTATGCATTCCCCCATGACCGTCACGCAAATTCATGGGATGAATAACATTCTGTTTGTAACCCTAATCAAGGACGCCACCGGTGCTGACGAGCACTGGATGAAGATTTCGGCAGGCGCACCTAATGCGATAGACGGTTCTCTCTTCGGGCGGTAGTGACACTCGGCTATCACAGGAGCTACTCTATGTGGCTTTGCGTTTCTGCGCGCCGTCATTGTCTTGCTATCTTGGTGTCGCGTTGGGGTACTCCCGGTCAACCAAAACTGTGACGTCGCGCTCGCCGATTTTGGAAACCAAGGCTTCGTGTGCTCAAGCTTCTCCAGCGGTCGCAGTAGGCGGCAAAATCTTCTTTGCCGTTATGCCCATTCAAGAGGAGACGGTCCAGGTTTTACGGCGGCTCTGAGCGGGCTAGCCGCAGTCACCATTCCAGCGTTAACTGCGGGGGTTTCGATCAGAAGCGATCGCTTATGGCGCGTCGAGATGTAAAATCGTCGTTGGTCGTCCCATCGCCGGACGTCGTGAAAAAGCCCGTGAGCGATTCGGCGGCTTGATCCGTGCCGATCACTGCGCCACGCCGTGCTCCGGCAATCGCGCAGCGAGCGATCATCCGCTCCCGCGCCTTAATGTTCCCAAGCACGAAATCCTTTTGGTAGTCGTCCACAAATTGCGCGCCTCCCTCCGGGGAAGTGCAGCATCTCGTCCGATGGACCCTTCACGTTCACCGTCAGCGCTTCGTCCGGGCGGACAAACGCCGTGCGAGCCGCGCGGGTTTCTCATCGCGCTGGTATCCGTATGGCAACCGCACGGCGACGAAATGGGCTCAGCCGCACGCGCGAAGGCGCTCGATGCTCAATTGCGGCTGCCCCCCAGCAGTCGACGAATCCACGCCACCGCTAATGCAGAGGACACGAGTACGAAGTCCCTGTGAAGCTATATAGTCGGACAAAGCGATGCGCCGCTCGGGTTTAGAATCGGCGTCAAAGTCTTCGCGAACGCCCAGTTCGCGGATGACTTGGTGCTGACACTCGCGCCGTTCCCTCTTGCTTTCACTCATGCTCGTCTCCGCTTCTTTTCGCCCGATGTCTTGGCAGACGGTTGAAATAAATGTCCGATGTGCGACCACGCACAGGGTGCCGCGGCGCGTCGGACTCCGTTGCGCTGAGAAGCACGCTTCGTGGTTAAGCGCGCCCTCCGACATCTCACGCGCGACATCCTCGGCCGTCAGGCCTTGACGCTTCACCGTTTCTTCGCGTACGCCTAGAAGACCCGATTTTCCCGCCGGTGAATCGGTAGGAAGCCGACCTACTGGCGGCTTCCGCTCCCCGGCTCAGGCGAAACCAGCGACGCGATATAGTCCTCTGTACACGACTCGGCCGTGCCGAGAGCAAACCGTGGGTGCTCGAAAACGAAACGACTTGACCGGGGATATCCAGTTCCCACCTCCTGCGCGTGGAGGCGTGTAAAACGCAAACCCCGCTGGTTCCCATCCGGCAAAGTGCGCTCCGATGATCAACAGGCCTCGTGCTGAACGTGAACCTCCCTCTAGCATCAGCGCTATCGCTTTCGGCGGGAAGAAGCGGGCGCGCCCGTGCTCGCCTGTTTATCCGAGCCAGCCACGTCCTGCAACTCCTTGTCGGGAGTCATCCGGTCGCCTCGTTCACGGCCTGCCGACTGATCGACGTTGGGCTCCGCATCGTATTGCGCGCCATCGCCTTCGGCTTCGATCTGCCGGCGCGCTTCTTCCCAGTGCTTTTCCGCATCGCCATCGGGCGTCGGGTCGTTTTCCCATATGTGATAAGCCCGTGTACGAATACGAGCTTCGAGTTCGCTGTTCATGTGCACTTCTCCTAGGGAAAAGCACCCGGCAATTTGCACTAGATGGCACCGGGCGCGAGAACCGGCACCGACGCTGAGCGACATAGGCCGCACTGGCCGATACCCGTTCGTAAGTGGCAGCAAGTCCTGTTCCAAATGCTCGAGTCACCCCGAGACAGCGCGCATACAGCAGTCGCTACCGCCGCGGATCGCTCTTAGTCGTCTCCTTGCGAGTGCCTAATCGAAATCGCGACGCCCCGCTTCCCCGCCAACGTCCGCTCGCAGAGCGTGAAATCGAGGGTGCACCACTCATGCGTGACTGACTGAAACGAAGTCGTTCGCGTGCTCCGGTACAATCCCTGATGGCGGCGATCGCGGCTTCTAATTGCGGCGCAGAAATGCGATCGCTCCCCGGCGCGGTTCCGATCGTGACGTCATGGACCTTTTCCGTCGGAAGGCGATCTAGACGATGCCCGCCCGTGCGCTCAAAGAAATACTACTCGCCACCAAAGAAACGCCTGTGGCCGCCGGGGTGAAGACCAACTGAGTTAGGCCGTTTTTGGGAAAGAGCTCATGGACGCAACAGACCTTCCAGACGCGACCCTCGACTGCTGGGTCGAACGAGCGGAACTGCTCCGTCTAAACCGGCGCGCGTCCGCAGCCGATATCGCTGGCATTTCCCACTGGCCGCGATACACACTGAATCCTGAACTGGCGGAGCCAATCATCGAGCGTGAACAGATCGTCATCGATGAGATCGATGATCGAGGGCGCGGAATTGTTTTTTTTGCGCGCCGCCCGCATGCCGAGCCAGTTTCGATCTTCGTAGACCGCCGCGAGTTCCATGGCGATACCTACCTAGACGCGGCCATGATCTGCTACATCGCGTCAGTCTTTGGGCCGGAAGTTGAACATCAACTGCTCCGGGATGACGGAACATCGCGCTATGAGCCGTATGAATAAATTCGCGGCAGGTCTTGTGGCAAGAACATTGGATTGATCGCCGCTGCGCGTGTCAGGGAGATATGCGTGACGCACAAAGAGTTCGAAGCCCACGTCGCCATGTTGCTGCGTGATCAGCCGCGCAGTACAACTGCGGAAATGACAGACTTCGCTGTTGCATACCGGGACGGCGAGCGAGTGCGCTACGTGTTCCTTCACGAAGACCGCCGGCGCACTCGACTAAGAGTTCGACCTAGCTGAAGTTCGCTCGATCAGTGGGAAGCCGACTTCGCTATCTGGATCGCGGAGCCGCATTCTTCGTTGCGACCAGAGTTGCTACGGTGGCTCAAGGCTGGCGCGTAGCCACGCTCTCGACCCGCCCCGCTGCCTATCCGAACTCCGCGGGCGCGCGGCAAGCTCCTACAGAACGGGATTCCATTCGTCTTGACGTACGCAAACGTCCGAACTCGAGCGCACCCCAACACTGTTTCGGCTGCTGTCGCAGCGTTCAGATCGCGCTGCTAAGTGCCGTTACCATGACAACAACCACGATAACGGGCGTCAGTCACTATGAACGGCAAGAAAAGATGCGCTACAGATACTGATGGATGGCAATGCATCGGTCCGTACGACTTCGCTCACCGAGCGGGGGCTGGACCATCACGAATTACGTCATTAGAGCGAATCCGTTTAACTACTGCGACAGGTGACTGTGAACGGGAATTTTAAGTCCGCCGACGAAGCAAAACGCCGGCACGCCGCGCTATCCCGTGTCACACGGCGCTCCAGTGAATCCGCCGAAGCACACCCGCGAGGTGGTCCGCCGGGCTCGCCGCTGGCCAAAAGGTGCGTGAAGCGGCAGCGCATCTCGCTCACCGCATCGCCCTTATCGAAGTCGACCGGCCAACAAAGACGACAGAGACGGCCGTGTGTCCGCTCTCACTCGCATGCGTCAGCGGCTCGGCCGAATCATCGACCGATACGGCTCGACTCGACTGACTCCGGCCTCATCGCAGCGGCACGGGCGGAAGTCAGTTTCAGCGAATCGCCTGCAAAGCGGATGAAAAAGGCTCTTGAATTTGTGCGTGCCTGCTCCTATTTTTGGCATCGTGGGCCGCCCCTGTTGCACCGGGCCGGATGATTGCAATGCTGTGTGCAGGCAACGTGCACGGAAAGGAAAATGTGCCGCCGTGCAGCTTTCGCCTGCCTTTGAACGGAGGTGAAAAATGGACTTCAAAAATCTGATTCCTTGGAACCGCGCTCGCAGCGCCCCAGTGGTGCGCCAGCGCGAAGAGGACCATCCGGTGTTCGCGCTGCATCGCGATATGAATCGTGTCTTTGAGGACCTTTTCCGCAGTTTCGATCTGCCCACTCGCTCCGGGTCATCGTTTGGCAGCTCTTTCGCCTGGCCGAACATCGAGCTGAGCAAGCGTGACAAGGAGATCAAGGTCGTGGCAGAAACTGCCCGGACTGGAGAAGGATGTGGACGTATCGCTGGATAATAATGTGCTCACCATTCGTGGTGAAAAGACGGAATCAGCGGCCGACGCGGTGGAACCGAGCGGTGGCAAGGCACCTTTCAGCGCTCGGTACAACTGGGCCCTGATGCCGATCCCGACAAGATCGGGGCAAACTTCGGCAATGGTGTCCTGAGCGTGACCATCGGGAAGCGACCCGACGCACAGAACCGCGTGCGTCGCATCCCGGTCAACGGCTAAGTGGTGACAGACGCCGGTTCCGTTCGCGTGGTACGGACGGCGCCGGTTGTCATGCATATTGCACCGCACATGGACACCGCCCATCGGCGCCCCCTTTTTACTACCGGGAGGCGCTATGCCAACGGAAGACTTTAAGTACAGCGGTTGCTTAGATCCGTCCGATCGTTACAACCGCAGAACGCGGTCGATATACAGCGGCAGCCAATTTTCACGGGCCGTGATGATGAAACGCGCACGCTCGGTGTCCATGGCGATTTTGCCGACCCTCGGGAAGCCCGAGATCAGGCAATTGAACTGGCGATTGCATGGATCCATCAACGCACCGCTGTATCTGACCACTACGTCCGCCGGGGGCAACGCGCGGAGCACGGAATAACGAGCAGAAGTCCTGCATAAGGCTCTGTACGTGACCTTGGTAATGCACGCAACGGCCGAGATCGACCTTTGGCGACGCGTTTGTTGGAGTGCCACACGTACTCGCTCGTGAGGTTGATGTGGTTCCATCATAGTGACGCGACGGGCGGAATCAGGCTTTCGTCGATCGCACGCTGCTGAAGTGGCTCCAGAAAATTTCTCTTGCCTGTGCAAGCCGGGACGTCGTGCTACGGAGCGGCTTGAGCCTGCGTCAAGTCGTGCGACCGGGTGTTGCGCTACCGCACTGCCGACGTGGCCAGTCTGGTGGCAGGCAAACGCGGCCCCGCGGGCGATCATTAACTGCGCGGGGGCAAGGTGCAGCGAGCGCTCCCACTGATAAAAGCGCTACGGGCAGCCTTCACTTCCACTTGACTCGTCGGTCGTCTTTGGCCGGTCATCATCGGAATGTCGCTCAGCACGGGGGCTGGTCGCCTCCAATGCAGCACGCAACTGATCAAGCGAGTAGGGCTTGCGCAGCGCAGACCAGCTGAACGCGAACCTCTCATCGTCCGGGATTGCGTTTCCGGAAGCGAAGATAACCCGGAGCTCTGGACGGATCGAATACGCGCGTTGCGCGAGTTCGACGCCTGACATGTCGGGCATGACGACGTCGGTAAAGAGGACGTCAAAGTCGTCTGCGTCTAGCGCGTCTAGAGCAGCTGCTGCGTTTTCGGCGCGCTGCGGGTGTATCCCGATCAGCATGAGCAGCTCACAGACGGCGTCCAGTGCCGCGGCATCGTCTTCAACGACAAGTATGCGCACGCTCTCAGGGTGCCAGACACACCCTGCGCCGTCACCCCTGTGCGGGTCGGCCGCAGCCGATCCGACCGCTTCGGTATCGCCGCTGCCCAGCAACTGCCGCACCTTGAAGGCAAGCTGCTGACGACTGTATGGCTTGCTCAGCAACTCTACGCCGGGATCCAACCGTCCACCGTGCACGATCGCGTTCTGCGTATAGCCCGAGGTAAAAAGCACTTTCAGCCCGGGCAATATCTCGACTGCTTTTCGAGCCATCTCCGGACTACGCAAGGCTCCAGGCATCACCACGTCCGTGAACAGCAGATCGATATGCACGCCGCTCGCAACGACGCTCAGCGCCTGCTCTGCGTCGTTGGCCTTGAGCACCGCATAGCCGAGACTGGTGAGAAGTTCGACAACGCTCGATTGAACCTTCAAATCGTCCTCCACCACCAGGATCGTCTCGTTGCCGTGCTTCAGGATGCTCTTCGCGCGCGCCCTTGTTTCCACCGCCGTGCCAGTTGAGCGGGGCAGATAGATTCTGACGGTCGTTCCCTCGCCGATTTCGCTATGGAGCCGGATGTGGCCGCCACTTTGCTTGACGAAGCCGTAGGCCATGCTCAAGCCAAGGCCGGTACCTTGACCCTCCGCTTTCGTGCTGAAGAACGGATCAAAGGCACGTTCCATCACCTCCTGGTTCATGCCGGTTCCCGTGTCCGTGACGGCCAGCATCACGTACTGTCCAGCGGAGACGTCATCGAGTGCCGAGACGTATTCGTCATCAAGCGTCGCATTGGCGAGTTCAAGAGTAAGCTTGCCGCCATCCGGCATCGCGTCGCGGGCGTTGATGGCCAGGTTCAGAATCACGTTTTCCAGCTGATGTGGATCGATAGAGGTGTTCCATAGGCCGCCCGCGATCACGGACTCAATCTCGATCGTCTCGCCCAGCGCCCGTCGCAGCAGGTCGTCCAAGGCCTGTAGCAGCCGTGCAGGTTTGATCACGACGGGTGCCAAGGGTTGCCGACGCCCGAAAGCAAGTAGTTGTGACGCAAGCTTCGCCCCGCGGTCGACCGCGTCAAGCGCGTTGCCCAGACGCTCAGCGCTCCAGCGGTCGCGCCCATGCTTGCTTTCAAGCAGTTCCAGGTTGCCCCGTAGTACCTGCAGAACGTTGTTAAAATCGTGCGCTACGCCGCCCGTGAGCTTGCCCATTGCTTCCATCTTCTGCGACTTGAACAGCGCGCTTTGCGTTTGCTCAAGCAGTTCGTCCGCTCGCCGGCGTTCGGTGATATCGCGTGTGACCTTTGCAAATCCGACCAGCTTTCCGTCTTCGTGGATGGCATCAATGACGACATGCGCCCAGAAACGGCTTCCGTCGCGCCTTACACGCCAACCCTCCGCCTCGAAACGACCCTCGCGCCTCGCTGTCTCAAGGGCCCGGACGGGGACGCCGCCCACCACATCCTCAGGCGTATAGAACCGGGAAAAATGCGAGCCCAAAATCTCGCTTTCGGTGTATCCCTTGATCCGTCGCGCCCCGGCGTTCCAGCTTGTGATTTGACCATCGGGCGAGAGCATGAAGATCGCATAGTCGATCACCCCCTGAACCAGGAGGCGGAAGCTCCGCTCGCTCTGGAGCACCGCGTCGTGAGCGGCCTTCTTGTCGCTGACGTCCTGAACCACCTCCCCGAAGCCGATAAGCTGGCCACTCGTGTCGCGCAGCGCCGTCATGACGACGTTTGCCCAGAACGTCGTGCTGTCCTTGCGTACTCGCCAGCCCTCCGCGACGTTACGCCCTGACTCGGTCGCGGCGCGCAGTGCTGCCTCGGGCGCACCCGAGCCACGTTCCATTTCGGGATATAACACAGAGAACGGCTGGCCTACGATCTCCTCAGCCCGATAGCCGAGGATGCGTTCGCCGCCGGGGTTCCACGTCATTACGGTACCGTTGGGCGAGAGGGCGAAGACGGAGTAATCCCGGGTAGATTCGGCCCATAGCCGCAGCCACACGGAGCTGAATCCTGCGAATTGGAGAGAGGCGTCGTTCATTTGATCCAAAGTTTGCTGGCGCCCAGTCGGTCGCGTGCGCCGAAAGAAGACAATCCAACTGTCTAGCAATTGTCGAGCCCGAACGGGTGCGTCTGCTACCGGTCGCTGCCGGGCCTCGTAGATCGGGTACGATCATCCAGTCCGGGTTGCCGCCACCAAATCGGTACTTCACCTTCGGAAAAACCATGCGACTTGCGCAATTCGTCCCGAACGGAATGGAAGCGATTCTCGCTGAATGGGCAAGCTTCGCTGCCACGTTGCCGCCCGTGGCAGGGGGCATGTCGTCCCTGGAAACTGCGCGACCATGCCCGGCCAATCCTCGAGGCGATCGCAAAGGACCTATTTACGCCTCAGACGGGACAGGAGCAGCTCGACAACCCAGGGGTCTTGCCCCGGCTGACAAATAGTTAGGCTGCCTCAAAGAAAATGCAAACGCCGCAAAGGAGCAGGTCGTCAATTAAACCCACCCTTCTAGCCGAAGCGTCGACCGTACGAGGCGCTGCTCTTCCTGTTCGATCTCCGTCAAGCTCTCTCGCACGCTCCTGATGTGAAGGCTCGCGGCCCTGCGCGCCTGCTCCGGCAGTTGCCCCGTCACGGCGTTATAAAGCCGCGCATGCTGCCGGTCGATCTGCCGCTTCTGCGGCTCGCGGTGATACAAATTGTTCACCGAAGCGAACACCGAACTCAACATCAAATCGCTCAGCCCTCGGAGCGTGTGCACGAGCACCGGGTTATGTGACGCCTCGCAGATCGCGAGATGAAATGCATGATCGAGTCGCGCATGAGTCGATGGGTCCGTTTCCTTCGTGTGCGCCGCGATCATCTCCTCATAGCGTCGCGTAATAAGGACGAAGTCCGCCGGCGTGCCGCGCAGCGCGCCGAGTCTCGCCGATTCCGCTTCCAGCATCTCGCGCACCTCGAGCAGATCGTAGAGCGTGCGCGGCTGCGATCCGAGCAGATGCATCAATTGCGTTTGAGCTGGCTGTGTTGTCAGCTCGGACACGAACGAACCCTTGCCTTGCGATGTCTCGATGAGTCCGCGCGTGCGCAAGATCTTGAGCCCTTCGCGGAGCGAGGTTCTCGACACACCGAGTTTTTCCGTCAGGCGGCGCTCGGAGGGCAGCGTTTGCCCGGGCTTGAGCACGCCGTCGATGATCAGCCGCTCGATCCGCTGGACGACAACGTCAGCGAGCTGCCGTTTGCTTTCCGTCTCTTGCATAGCATTCACCACTGGTATGACCACTGGAGGACTGTAGCACGCCTCCTCGGGTGCGCCTGCTTCCATCCCTTTTGTGAGGGTCTTTTATGCAAAGAACGCGAAAACGGCCCGTCAAGAACTGGTATTACCACTTAAAAACACATCGACACGATCATCACAATCCGCAACTATGCAGAACCAACGCTCCAAGAAGCCTTCGACCCACAGGAGACATCGCATGACGTACGCCTACGACGAGCGGCTCGACGGCTCTCTTCACGCGCACGAAAAATCCGCCATCGTGACCGCTTTGCAAGCGCTCCTGCCTGATATGCAACTTCTTCATGCCACGGAAGACCTGCGACCGTTCGAATGCGACGGCCTGTCCGCCTATCGCGTCACGCCGATGCTCGTCGCCCTCCCCGACACCATCGAACAGGTCCAGGCGCTCCTGAAATTCGCGTCGGCACATGGCGTGCCAGTGGTCGCGCGAGGCGCCGGCACCGGGCTTTCTGGCGGCGCATTGCCGCTTGAAAAAGGCATCCTGCTCGTTATGGCGCGGTTCAACCGCATCCTGGAAATCGATGCTGAAGCGAGCACCGCGCGCGTACAGCCAGGGGTGCGCAATCTTGCCATCTCGCAGTCGGCCGCGCCGCACGGTCTTTACTATGCGCCCGACCCGTCATCGCAAATCGCGTGCTCGATCGGCGGCAATGTCGCTGAGAACGCGGGCGGCGTGCATTGCCTGAAGTACGGGCTGACAGTCCATAACATCCTGGCAGTCGAAATAGTGACGATAGATGGCGAGCGGCTCACGCTTGGCTCTGAAGCGCTCGACTTTCCCGGCTTCGACCTGCTCGCACTTTTCACCGGCTCGGAAGGCATGCTGGGAGTGGTGGTCGAGGTCACGGTCAAACTGCTAACAAAGCCGCAGAGCGCCAAGGTGCTGCTCGCGAGTTTCGACGACATCGAAAAAGCCGGCGACTCAGTCGCGCAGATTATCGGCGCCGGCGTAATCCCCGCCGGACTGGAGATGATGGACAACCTCGCGATCCGCGCGGCGGAAGCCTTCGTCCACGCGGGCTATCCGGTCGATGCCAAAGCACTGCTGCTCTGCGAAATCGACGGCGCGGAATCCGACGTCGAGGAAGATTGCCAGCGCGTCGACGCGCTCCTGCGCACGGCCGGCGCGACCGACGTCCGCCTTGCGCAGAACGAGGCCGAGCGCCAGCGATTCTGGGCGGGGCGCAAGAACGCGTTTCCTGCGGTCGGCCGCATCTCACCCGATTACTACTGCATGGACGGCACGATCCCGCGCCGAGAGCTGTCCCGCGTCCTGAAGGGTATCTCGGATCTGTCGGCGCAATACGGCCTGCGCGTCGCGAACGTGTTCCATGCCGGTGACGGCAATATGCACCCGCTGATCCTCTTCGATGCCAACGCACCCGGCGAAATGGACCGCGCCGAGGCCATCGGCGCGCGCATCCTTGAATTGTGCGTGGCGGTCGGCGGCAGCATCTCCGGGGAGCACGGCGTCGGCCGCGAAAAGATTAACCAGATGTGCGTGCAGTTCAACAGCGACGAGCTCACGTTCTTCCACGAAGTCAAGGCATCCTTCGATCCGGACGGGTTGCTCAATCCAGGCAAGAACGTGCCAACGCTGCATCGCTGTGCGGAATTCGGTTCGATGCACGTTCATCATGGCGCCTTGCCCTTCCCCGAATTGGAGCGCTTCTGATGCGCCGCGACCTCATCTCCATCGACGATAGCGCGAGACTCGTCGAACAGGTCCGCCGTGCGCTTGCCGAACACACGCCGCTGCGCATTCGAGGCGGCGACAGCAAGGCGTTTCTCGGACGGCCGGTCATGGGCCAGGAAATCGATACTCGCTCGCATCGCGGCATCGTGAGCTACGACGCGAGCGAGCTCGTCATCACTGCACGCGCCGGTACGCCGCTTGCCGAACTCAACGCGATCCTCGACGCAGCCGGCCAGATGCTGCCCTGCGAGCCTCCGGCGTTCGGTCGCGACGCGACCGTCGGTGGCGCTGTCGCGAGCGGGCTCTCGGGTCCACGCCGGCCGTGGTCCGGGTCAGTGCGTGATTTTATCCTCGGCTGCCGAATCATCACCGGCGATGCCAAGCATCTTCGCTTCGGCGGCCAGGTCATGAAGAACGTCGCGGGCTACGACGTGTCGCGTCTCATGGGTGGCAGCTTCGGGTGCCTCGGACTCGTCACCGAGGTGTCGCTCAAGGTGCTGCCCAAACCGCGCGACGCGCGCAGCCTGACCATCACCATCGACGAAAGCGACGCCATGCGCGAGCTCTCGGCCTGGCGTCGCGCCGCGCTGCCGATCAGCGGCGCGTGCCACATCGACGGCAAGCTGCATGTGCGTCTCGAAGGCGGAGCGGGGTCGGTGCGCGCAGCGCTCGAGCGCATCGGTGGCGAGGATCTCGATATGGGATTCTGGGAGTCGCTGCGCGACCATCGTCTGGCTTTCTTCGACGACGCGCGTCCGCTTTGGCGTCTGTCCCTGCCGAACCATACGCCACTCATGGCGCTCCCGGGTGACGTGCTCATCGACTGGGGCGGAGCACAGCGCTGGCTCAAGAGCGACGCGGCGGCGGAAACCCTCCGCCAGATCGCGAGCGCCGCGGGCGGTCATGCGACCTGTTTTTCGCGCGAAACGGGCATTGAGCCGTTTCATCCCATCGCCGCTACGCTGATGCGCTTTCATCGGCAACTGAAGGCGCGTCTCGATCCGCACGGAATCTTCAATCCCGGGCGCATGTACGCCGATTTTTAAAGCGCCCGACCATGCAGACAAATCTCAGCGACCACGCCAGGACGCTAGCGCGTGCGCAGGAAGCGGAAGAAATCCTTCGATCTTGCGTGCACTGCGGCTTTTGCAATGCGACCTGCCCGACCTATCAACTGCTCGGGAACGAACTCGACGGACCGCGCGGACGCATCTATCTGATCAAGCAGATGCTCGAAGGCGAACCCGTCACCGACAAGACGCAACTGCATCTCGACCGGTGTCTTACTTGCCGGAATTGCGAAACCACGTGCCCGTCAGGCGTGACGTATCACGCGCTACTCGACATCGGACGCGCGGAGCTGGAGCGGCGCGTCGAGCGTCCGGCTTCCCAGCGCCTGCTGCGCGCCGGCTTGCGGCAAGTCATTCCCCGGCCTGCCGTGTTCGGCACGCTGCTGAAGGCAGGTCGCGCGATACGTCCGGTTCTGCCTGACGCGCTGAAGCAAAAAATTCCGGCGCGTGCGACCGTCGCCAAGTGTCGACCTGTCGTGCGTCACGCGCGGCGCGTGCTGATGCTGGAGGGCTGTGCACAGCCCTCCCTATCGCCGAATACGAACGCTGCGGCTGCACGCGTACTGGACCACCTCGACATCAGCGTCGTCGCGGTCCGGAGGGCAAGCTGTTGCGGCGCGACTGACTATCATCTGAACGCGCAGGACGCCGGACTTGCACGAGCCCGCCGCAATATAGACGCGTGGTGGCCCGCCATCGAAGCCGGCGTCGAGGCGATCGTGCAGACAGCAAGTGGGTGCGGTGCATTCGTGAAGGAATATGGACATCTGCTACGCCACGATCCTGAGTATGCGGAGAAGGCGCAGCGTGTGAGCGAGCTGGCGCGCGATATCGTCGAAGTGCTCGCGGCTGAGTCGCTCGAGAACTTGCGGGCCAAGGAGGCCAGGCGCATCGCGTTTCACTGTCCGTGCACGTTGCAGCATGCGCAAAAACTCGGCGGTGCCGTCGAAGGCGTATTGCAGCGGCTCGGCTTTGACCTGACCGCAGTACCCGATGCGCATCTGTGCTGCGGATCGGCGGGTACTTACTCGATCACGCAGCCGGCGCTCGCTAGAACGCTGCGGGACAACAAGCTGAATGCGCTCGAAAGCGGCAAGCCCGACATCATCGCGACCGCGAACATTGGCTGCCAGATGCATCTCGATGGCGCCGGGCGCACTTCGGTGCGGCACTGGATCGAACTCGTCGAAGAAGCGCAGGTGCTAAACAGCTCAGGATCGAGTACGTAGGCCCTCCATTTCCCATAACCTACTCGACCACGTGCCCCCACTTAGGCACCCAGTCGTCGCCAATCAGATCGAGAACCCGGCCATCGCCTTCGTAAAACTTGTTAGGAACGAGAAACACCGCGAGCATTAAGCCGCCCTCCGGGGTATATGCCGCGTGCCGACTCCCAGCCGGGCGATAAACAAATTCGCCGGGGCCCACGGACAAACCGATCTCCAGGCCTTCCGTGTCGACTAGACGCCCCTCGAGCACGTAGGTCTGCTCCATGAGCGCATGCTCATGGTCGGGTAGCTCCGCGCCAGGGTCCATTTTTAGCAGGACGGTTAGTTGTCCATTTTGCTTGTCGATCATCAGGGTTTTGACGAACACGCCCGGGTAGTTGATCGGCTCCCACGGCATTTCATTGGTGTGAACGACCCGTGACGCGCTCGGCGAGAGCATGGCGTGATTGTTCGCGTTGGGAGTAAATGCAGATGACATGAAACCTCCTTTTAGGCAGTCAACGACCTCGATATGCGCAGACTACGCAACGGTTACGTAGGGATCCTTCAGGAAAGCGTGGAGCGCCTCGTTCACAGACTCGGCCTGTTCCAGTTGGATCCAGTGTCCGCACTCGGAGAGCACGCGCAGCTCCGCTGTTGGGTATTCCCGAGCCATCGCTCGTGATATTTGTACCGGGCTTACATTGTCGTCGGCGCCGGAGATCAAGAGGAGCCGCCCCGAAAATCCCGCGAGGTCCGGCCGTCGCGAAGCGGCCATTGCTTCGCACGTCCAGGCATAGCCGTCAACGTCCTGTCCGCAGATCATCTCCCTGATCGCAGCAATGGTGACCGGTTTGCGCTCGCGCGTGAACGGCGAAAGAGCCGAATCGATCAGTGAGTCGACAATCGCAGCGACTCCGTATTCCCTTACGTCTTCCGCTCGCTGGCGGACACTGGCACGCCGAGCCTCGGGCGGCGAGCGGTTGACCCCAAGCAAGGCAAGGGACCCGGCGCGCTGCGGGAAGCTAGCAACGAAGTGCTGAACAATTAATGTTCCCAACGAGTGTCCCACGAAATGTGCCCGTTCGACCTCGAGCTCGTCGAGCAGCTGTCCCAGGTCGTCTATCCACACTTCCATAGACAGCGGCTCGCTGGCGGGATGACGGCCGGAACCGCGCAGGTCATAGCGGATCGTCTTGAAACACGTCTCCAGCATCCGTATCTGCGGTTCCCAGACGTTGAGTGTGCCGCCGAGACCGTGAATGAAGACAACCGGACAGCCCGACCCGCGCACGTCGAGCGCCCCGCTGCGCTGGAGTTGCTCCTTTTCGGCCATTGCTACCTCGAAAAATAATTGGTCGCAGTCTTACGGCAAGGCACCGACAGATACTGTCGCCGGCACATTCGGGGGCGATCTGCGTACATGCGTACCCGTCGGGACTCCTCGGCTGCTCGTTGGCACAGAACCGCTCCCATCGTAGCCAAGAACTCCCGCTCCGGAATTCCACACGCGGTAGCGGAAAGCGCCTCCTGCTCCATCGCGCTCAGATCAAATGTTGCCACAATTAACGTTCATGTACATAAAAAATTAAGTTCTGCGCTCTTTACACCGACGGCGCAAATTTTCTTGCAGCTGACTCAATCCCAATTTTTTGTTTCTTATCGCCTTCAGACGGCATACATAAAGGGGTATTAAGGTGTTCACGGCAATCTGCATGTAACTTTTATGTTGATAACGAACGGTCCCGCCTGCGACCCGGGAACATAAGGCAACCTTCTTCGTGTTAACCACAATGGGAATTAGAGCGTGGCGAGCGCATTGTTCGACAACGGAGCATGTATCGAAAACAACCGCCGGCGCATCGGGCTTG
>Ga0153932_1000199_pt1 | contig 23508 bp, 24 predicted proteins | sample TSNJ016MetaG_FD_102273 | JGI IMG/M metagenome (GOLD analysis project Ga0153932, IMG submission 102273) | Attine ant fungus gardens microbial communities from New Jersey, USA - TSNJ016 MetaG | ecosystem: Host-associated > Fungi > Mycelium > Unclassified | place: USA: New Jersey, Wharton State...
CAATCGTCAGATGGCGGCCGGTGAACTGAAGGCGCGTCAGGCGAAGCGCGAAATGACGGAAGCGAACTTGCGTCTCGTGATTTCGATTGCCAAGAAGTACACGAACCGCGGCCTGCAGTTTCTGGATCTGATCCAGGAAGGCAACATCGGTTTGATGAAGGCGGTGGACAAGTTCGAATATCGTCGTGGTTATAAGTTCTCGACGTACGCCACGTGGTGGATTCGTCAGGCCATCACGCGGTCGATTGCGGACCAGGCGCGGACCATCCGGATTCCGGTTCACATGATCGAAACGATCAACAAGATGAACCGTATTTCGCGGCAGATCCTGCAGGAAACCGGCCTTGAGCCGGATCCGGCAACGCTCGCCGAAAAGATGGAAATGCCGGAAGACAAGATCCGCAAGATCATGAAGATCGCGAAAGAGCCGATCTCCATGGAAACGCCGATCGGTGACGACGACGATTCGCATCTGGGCGACTTTATCGAAGACACGAATACGGTGGCGCCGGCCGACGCTGCGTTGCACGCCAGCATGCGCGACGTGGTGAAGGATGTGCTCGATTCGCTGACGCCGCGCGAGGCGAAGGTGCTGCGGATGCGCTTCGGTATTGAGATGAGCACGGATCACACGCTCGAAGAAGTGGGCAAGCAGTTTGACGTGACGCGTGAGCGGATTCGCCAGATCGAGGCAAAGGCGCTGCGCAAGCTTCGTCATCCGAGCCGGTCGGACAAGCTGAAGTCGTTCCTGGAAGGGAATTGATGTTGCGTTGATGGATCCCAAGCGCGGCGGCCCGAATAGGTCCGCCGCGCTTGTTTTATGAGCCGTTTCAAGGCAAACTCGCAGGCCTTCGCGAGTGCAGTCGGATTGAATTCGACGGGCGCTGGAAGCGCCGCTCGGACATATTCCCTTGGTAGCTCGTTGACTCGCTGCAGGGCGTTTTCCCGCAAAAGGGCCGGAAGCTTAATTGGTATAAGCTGTCGACTCATAATCGACCGATAGTGGGTTCGAATCCCACCCGGCCCACCAATCGCTGTTCCAGCGAATCCCATGTGTTCTGCTTGTGCACTCCGGCTTTCCGATGCCCCGTGCGTCCCGTTGGCGTCTCGGAGATCCCGGGGCCGTATCTCACTACTCTCCGACCGACAACACCCCCAGATATGACTCCAGTCTCAACGCTCGGTCGCGCGTGAGGGACATGCCTTCATCTTCTTGCATCGGAACGTACATCGTGCCCTGACGCGTTGCGAATATTGCCGATTGAGTCGCCAGTTCGGCATCGCGGAAAGTCAGCCAGGTCCGCTGCGATGTCTTCAGTTTTTGTGCGGGTGTTGCCGGAAGCGTCTTCAGCAAGCTCTGATACGCAACGTTCAGGCGATGATCAAACGCCTTGTAGGCGACCGAATAACAATCCGACATGTCCGCGGTCGAGACGGTCTTCGGATTGTTCAGGCACGCGTCCAGCGCTTCGGATGTCTTGTCCGTGGGTTCTGCGGACGCGGCGAAAGCCGATGTTGCGGTCGCCGCGCAGATGCCAGAAATCAGAAGCAGCGGGATCAATCGGCCGGTTTTAAGCGAGAGCTTGGTGATCATTTAAGCGTGATCGGTTGACGTGAAGGATCGCTATTGTGCCTTTAAACCCGTCGTTCAAAACGACGATACGATCAGCTCGCCAATATCTGAAATCGCCGCTTCCCGGCGAGCGGCTTCGGCGTTCGTCTGCGTCAGATAAGCCGTAACCAGTAGCGGCGCGCGTTTGGGCGGCCAGATGATCGCGATGTCATTGGTCGAGCCGTGTGATCCGGTGCCAGTTTTGTCGCCGACGCGCCATTGCTTTGGCAGCTTCGCGCGGATCCGCTGCCCGCCGGTCTTGTTCGCGATCAGCCAGTCCCGCAACCGGGCGCATGAATTCACCGATAACCTGTCCGTCAACAGCAGCGTACGCATCGTGGCGAGCATGGCATTGGGCGTGGTGGTATCGCGCGGATCGCCGGGCGTGCTTTCGTTGAGCGTCGGTTCGTTGCGGTCGAGGCGCGTCTGCGTGTCGCCCAGCGTCCGCAGAAACGCGGTCAGCGCAGCCGGTCCGCCGAAGCTCGCGAGCAGCAGGTTGCCGGCGGTGTTGTCGCTGAGCGTGATCGCGGCTTCGCAGAGCGCGGCGACGCTCAAGCCCGTGCTGTCGGCGTGATGTTGGGTGACTGGCGAGTAATCGACCAGATCGCTTTTTGAATACACGATCTTGCGCGCGAGGTCTTCCTGGCCCTTGTCCACGCGCGCCAGTACGAAACCGGCGGCGAGAAACTTGAAGGTGCTGCACAGGGGAAACGCTTCGTCGGCGCGCAGTCCGGCGCGAGCGCCTGAACCTGTATCGAGGATCGAGACACCGAGCCGGCCGCCAGTGCTCGCTTCGATCTGTGCAAGCCGTTTGCCTGCCTTGTCCGCCAAACGGCCCCCAGCGCTATCCGCGGCCATCGCCAATGTTCCAAACGATTCCGCTATAACACCTGCTAGGGACGCGCCCGCAAGAGCGCCCGTGAACCTCCTCCGTGTAACCATTGATCCTCCATTCGTGACGTGAATTGAGCGCTCAATATCGGCGGTTTGGATCGCACTGACAAACGATGATTAATTGACGTGAACCCAGGAAAATCTAATGGCTGGGCGGAATGATTCGGCCCTTTCTCCCTTTGAAACATCGTCCTCATTTTCTGCTCATTCTTGCGGCTCACACTGCCTTCATCCGATACAGCGAACCGCTTGCATCGCATGACAGGAGAGCAAAAATGAAAACCGTTCGTTACTTGGTCGTCGCCGCCGCGCTCGGGTGCGGCTTGGTTACCTGCGCGCAGGCGCACGTGTTCGTCGGCGTCGGTTTTTCCGCGCCCGTGTATCCGGTCATGCCGGCTGTGCCCGTGGTCGCCGCAGCGCCGGTTTATGCCGCTCCGCCGCCCGTTTATTACGCCCCGCCTCCGGTTGTGGCCGGTTACTACGGGCGTCCTTATGGATACGGATACGGCTACGCGTATCCGCGGCACTACGGCTGCTGGAATTGCGGATACGCCTACTGGGCGCGTTGACGTCTCAGGGCGTCGCGCGCGACTTCATTAGTCCGGCGTTGGGGATTGAGTCGCCGGCCGTTTTCTGAATCAAACCGTCTATCAACGCGGCGAGCGCATCGGGATACTGGTACATCATCGCGTGTCCCGCCGTTGCCACCACCCACAGCCGCGCTCCAGCAATCAACCGTGCCAGCGCGTCCGAGTTCTCCTTGGGCAGGACGACGTCGTCAGCGCCGCCCACGATCAGCGTGTCGGCCTGCACCGCCTTGAGCGAGACTTCGGTGGCATCGTCGCCGGCCCAGTCGCGTAGCAAGCCTGTCTGGCCCTCGGTCACCGTGGCCGTGATTTTGGGCGAACCGTAATCAGCGGGGCCGAACATGTTCGCCCGGAAGCACTGCTGCGCGGCGTCGAGTGCGGCCGGGGGAAACAGCACACGCATGACGCTCGCGAAGGTGGTCCCAGGCGCGCCGGAAAGCACTGCCGCAATCGCGGGCGGTACCGGCACGCCGAGCCGTCCCGGCGCAGGCGCGTTCATCAACACGATCCGGCGCAGCGCGGCCGGCCTGTCGATGGCAAGCTGCAGCGCGATTGCCCCACCCATCGACCAGCCGATGACCGTCACGTCGCGCAGATGCAGCGCGTCGATCAGCGCGGCGGCGTCTTTCGCCATGTCTTCCACGGTGAATGACACCGCGTCCGGTTGCGAGCGCCCGACGCCGCGGTTATCGAAGACGATCACGTCGTGTTTTTCGGCAAGCGCGGCAAGAAACGCGATATCCCATTCGGCGACCGTCGCCCGATAGCCCGTCTGCAGCACGACCGGACTGCCGTGCCCGAAGCGGTAATACGCGATATCGCCGCTCGCCGTGTGCGCGATCTGCTGGCGCAACGCGGGATCCCGGTCGGGGCGGTTCGCCACGTCGGGGCAGGCGTTTTCGGCGGGAAACTGGACATTCCGGGCGAAGGCGGATGCTGACAGCAGCGCCAACGCGCACGCCATTACAACGACGACAGCCTGCAAATGCCTCATGTAACACTCCCGATTGTGTGTGAAGCCGGCATCGCGCGATCAACGTCTCAATACTCCGTTGCACAACAAGCGTAGTCGACCCGGTGGTCGATTTGCCGCAGTATTCGGTAATCTTGCGTGCAGTACGGTCGTGCACTCGCCCGCTCGGGCTGCCCGGCTTCCTTTGCCCACCTAAACGGATGGACGACGTGATCCACGAAATGACCAGGACAGTTCTGCTGATTGTCGCGGCGTTATTCCCGATCATCAACCCGCCGGCGGCGGCGTTCATCATCCTGAGTCTCACGCCGCACGCGACGCCGACGGAGCGCGCGGACATCGCGCGGCGCATCGCGGTGAACAGCTTCGTGATCCTGTTGGCGTCGCTTTCGGTGGGCGCGTATTTGCTGTCGTTTCTCGGGATATCGATACCCGTGCTGCGCGTAGCGGGCGGGTTCATCATCGCGATGGCGGGCTGGAACCTGCTCCAGTCTTCCGATGACGATTCCGGCGAGGAAGCCAGCGAGGAAATGCAGCCGGACCCGGGGTCTCATCGGCGTGTTTCGCCGAACTCGAAGGCGTTCTATCCGCTGACGTTGCCGATAACCGTCGGTCCCGGCGCAATCTCAGTCGCCATTGCGCTTGGCACCGGCACCCCGCGCGGCGGCCTGCAGCCGGTTCACTTCATTGGCGTGGGCGTGGCGCTCGCGCTGCTGTGCATAACAATTTATCTGTGCGTGCGCTTCGTGTCGAACGTGCAACGGCTGCTCGGACCGTCCGGCACGCAAGTCGCCATGCGGCTCTTCGCGTTCGCGATCTTCTGCATCGGCGTGCAAATCCTGTGGCTCGGGCTATCCGAACTGCTTAATTCATTGCATCCGCACTGAATCGTCCGGACGATTCAACAGGACTGCCGCGCGCTGGCGAACCACGCCGCCGAGCTGAACCAGCGTCGCGAAGACCGCGACGGTGAGGGCTCCGCTGGCAATGGCGAGGGATATGTCGAGCAGGGCTTGCAGTGACGTGATCATGACGGGCTCCTTATCGTGTTCTGTAGATTCGTGTGCGTTGTATCGGTGAGCAGGATTCTGACGATGCAAAATGAGGGGAAAATGAGCGATGCTGCGGGAATGCACGAATCAGAAGCCGGGTACCGCGCCGAGCAGCAGCCAGGGCAGCATTTCCTCATACGTAGCAGGACGTTCAGCGGGCAGCGCGGCTTCCTCGGCTGAGCCGTTGTCGTTCACGGGCGAGGCAGCCTGGTCGTTGTCGCTGGCGCTCGAATGGTTGCTGAAGAGCTGGAACATGAGTCATCTCCGGTTGGGTCGTGAAGCAAACCACCGCTTCGAATGACTGCATGTTCACAAGCCAGAATGAGCAGAAAATGAGCGGGCGCGGTCCCTCGACGCGCTTGGGTCTTTGAGCCAGCAGTGGTATCGATTGATGAACCTGTCGTTTTTATCCGCCTTCACGCGCCCTTTCCATGAGACCTTCGCTCCGCAACAATCTCATCATCGCGCTGGCGATATTGGTCAGCGTTGTCGCCATCGCGCAGAGTGTCAGCACGTATCAGCTCTGCCGCACCGGCGGAAGCGCGCTGCTCGACCTGCGCCTGGAGCAGGTCGCCATGCGCATGCGCGGCGGCCTCGCCGATGGAATCCCTAGCGCGCCCGCACGCGGCTCGCAACCGGCGCGCGATATCGTGATCACCATCCGCAGGCCCGACGCCGATATCCCGCTGCGTTCCACCGAGCCGTCGCTGTCGCTGCCGGCAGATGCCCCGGCGGGATTTTCATCGGAGATCGTGAATGGCGAACGCTGGCGCATCTACACGCTGCGCACCGACGAAAGCGTGATCCAGGTCGCGCAGCGTTCGTCCGTGCGCGACGAACTGGTGCGCGAAACCGCGCTGACCACGCTGTGGCCTACGTTGATCCTCTTGCCGCTCGTGCTGTTCGCTGTCGTCGTGATCGTGCATCGCTCGCTGCGGAGGCTGACGCCGCTCGGGCTGGCCGCGCAATCCGTCGATGCCGGGAATTTGAAGCCGCTGCCAGTGACAGGCGTGCCGAGCGAGGTGCTGCCCTTCGTCGAATCGATCAACCGCATGATCGCGCGGCTCGCGCAGCTGATCGAATCCGAGCGCAAGTTCATTGCCGATGCCGCCCACGAACTGCGCACGCCGCTCACCGCGCTGCAGTTGCAGGCGGACAACCTGCAGCCGCATATCGTGGCCGGCAATCAGGAGCGGTTTCAGGAACTGCGCAGCGGGATAACGCGCAGCAGCATGCTGATCGGGCAGTTGCTGCGGCTCGCGCGCGCGGACGCGCCGCTCGGCGCCGCGATAGAGCCGGCCGATGTGTCGCCCATCGTGGTCGATGCCGTCTCCGGTGTGTTGCCGATCGCGTCGGCGCGCGGTATCGACATTGGCGCGGAAGCCATGCTCACCGATAAGGTCGCCGCGCCGCGCGCGGACGTCGCTATTGCCGTGAAGAATCTCGTGAGCAACGCGGTGCGTTACACGCCGGATGGCGGCACGATCGATTTGCGCATGCGTCGCGAGGCGGACGCCTTGTGGATCGAGGTCACGGATACCGGTCCGGGTATCGCGGAGGAGTCGCTGCCGCGTGTGTTCGACCGCTTCTTTCGCGCGAATTCGGATACGCACGCAGACGTTGAGGGAACCGGTCTCGGGCTGTCGATCGTGAAGGCGATCACGGGAAAATATGGCGGTCAGGCGGTGATTCAGAATCGCCGCGATGGCCGCTCGGGGATTGTGGCGGCGGTGAGTTTTCCGCTGGCGAGCGTGTGAGAATAGGGTGAGAAGTGTTGGTCGAAGGTCGACAGGAGAGAGGCATGAGAGTCCTGCTGGTTGAAGACGATCTCCAGATCGGGCAAAGCCTGATGCGTGCGCTGAAGGACGCGGATTACGCCGTGGACTGGGTGCGCGACGGCGTCGCCGGACGCGAGGCCATGAGCGCCGCCGATTACACAGTTGTCCTGCTTGATATCGGCTTGCCGGGCATGTCGGGCATCGACTTGCTGCGCTCCGCGCGTGCCGGTGGTAATCCGGTTCCGGTGCTGATCCTGACCGCGCGTGACGATCTCGACATGCGCATAGAAGGCCTCGATATTGGCGCCGACGATTATCTGCTCAAGCCCTTCGAAGTCGGCGAGCTGCTGGCCCGGATGCGCGCGGTGCTGCGGCGCAAGGCGGGTTATGCCGTGTCCCGGCTTGGCGATGAGACCCTGAGCCTCAATCTCGACCAGCGCACGCTCACATTCGGCGATAAGGCCGGCGCGTTGTCCGCCCGCGAATTCGCGTTGATGCACGCGCTGCTCGAACATCCGGGAACGATCTTCTCGCGCGGGCAGATCGAGGACAAGCTGTACGGCTGGGGCAAGGAAGTGGAAAGCAATGCCGTCGACGTTCTAATCCATTCAGTGCGCAAGAAATTCGGCCAGGGCGTGATCCGCAACGTGCGCGGACTCGGCTGGACAGTGATGCTCGGCATGCCGCAAGAGCGCAAACCCTCCGACGACTGAGCTTGCATCGACCTGGCGAGGCCCATGTGATTGTCCGCGTATCGAAACTTCTGCTCGTGATGGCGATGGCGCTGCTCACGTCACTCGTGAGCGTCGGCAACCTCACCGATTACGGCAGCAACCTTGCGTTCGTGCAGCATGTATTCCTCATGGACACGACTTTTCCGGGCAACGCGAACCGGTATCGCGCGATTACATCGCCCGTCGTGCAGAACGCCGGTTACGCGCTGATCATTTCGCTGGAAACGGCGACCGCCGTGGGCTGCTGGATCGGCGCCTTCAATATCTGGCGCGCGCGCCGGGCGGCCGGACCGGCGTTCAGCCGCGCGAAACGGATGGCGATTGCAGGGCTCACGCTCGGCTTCCTCACGTGGCAGGTTTCGTTCATGTCGATTGGCGGCGAATGGTTCGACATGTGGATGTCGACGACATGGAACGGAGAGGAAAGCGCGTTCCGGTTCTTTACGACCTTTGCATTGGTGTTGATTTTTGTGAGCCTTCGCAATGACGATATCGCTGAGTAAGGTCGCATTAGTACAGGCGATGTTGCTGCTCTTCTTCGCTTTTCCTTGCACGGCTGCAACGTTAGTAATCGATACAGATAAGCCCGCTACGCTCACGACTGAAGCCCTGCTCGCCATGCCCGATGCCGCGACGATCCAGGTCCCGGACGATGTCACCTTCCATCGCATGATGACTTACCGCGCCGTGCCATTGCGATCGCTGCCCGGCGTGCGAACGTTGCCCGCGGATTCCGAACTGCAGATCACCGCAACCGATGGCTTCATCACGAATTTGCCTGCCGCGCTTGTGCGTGGCGATGGCGGTCACGGCGCGACGCCATGGCTTGCTATCGAATCGCACGATAAGCCTTGGCCGCGGACGTCGAAGGGAACCGATGTGGGTCCGTTCTATCTCGTATGGATCAATCCGGGCGCGTCGGGTGTGATGAGCGAACAGTGGCCGTATCAGGTCAATGCCATCCGCGTGGTGACATCGCGCGCGGCAAAATGGCCGCAACTCGCCGTGGATAAAGACGTGCCGGCGAACTCGCCTGTTCGCCGCGGACAGGCGCTCTTTGCCACGCAGTGCATGGTTTGTCATCGCATGAACGGCGCGGGCGATGCATTGGTCGGTCCTGATTTGAACCTTCCGCATAATCCGACCGAGTACTTCCAGCCGTGGGCGCTAAGGGCCTATATCCGCGATCCGAAATCAATCCGGGAATGGTCCGGCATGAAGATGCCAGGCTTCAACAAGGACCTCATTAGCGATCCTGACCTCGATGCGATCATCGCTTATCTGGGTTACATGGCGCCCAGGCGCAAGTAGTGCCAACGGCATATTCCAAGGCGTGTGCTTCTCATTCTTCTCTAATTGTTGGTCGTTACGATTCTGTCCTATGGATTCGGCAGCAAGCATTGCCGGTCCAACCCAACGACCAAACATAAGGAGAAGCATCATGCTGGCAAAAACAACGCGGATTCTCATCGCAGCCGCTGCGGCGCTCGCCGTGACATTTGGATCGGCCCAGGCCGGCACGCTCGCCGCGCCAGCCGGGAATCATTTCATTGAAGAGATGAAATCCTTGCAGCCACAATTGAACCTTAGTACCACACAGCAAACGGCTTATGACGTTGCAATGGACACCATGCGTCAAAGCCATCTCAGCGCACGGATGAATGAGGATCAACTTCAGCAACAGTTTCAGGCGGCGCAGCAAACGCAGATTCTCGACCTGCGTGCCATTCATGCAGCGAACCTCAAGGTGGAAAAGGAGGATGCCCAGGCACGCGAACAGTCAGCCAACGCGTGGATCACTTTCTACGAAGCGTTGGACAACAGCCAGAAGACGGCTGTGAGTTCGCTGCTCAAGCAACAGTTCGCCGCGATTCAGAACCATCCCGGCAAGCCTTATGAGCCGCGAACTGGCCTGTGATCAGTTATATCCTCGATCCCCCTAGGACGCTTTGCACGACTCTGCTGGTCAACCCTTGCCTTATGCACTCTGAACGACCTATAACCTAGTTGCGCGCACATTCCTCTGCCGAATCATGGCCTATGTAAATTGCAGGAGGAACGGCGCGTGCTAGGCGATCGCGACGGCATGATTCGTCCTTAGCGGGCGAGTTGCAAGGCCGCGGGTACGCTGAGATGATGCAGGCGTTCTGATATGCTTTTTCCCGTGCTCCGGCCTGTGAATTCGGCGTCGGTACCACTGGCAGGCGGTATCCACTCAAAAGGGACGAGATCAATGACCAGTCAGTCGAATTCGCGGGGTGTGATCGGCGTTATCACGTTGCTCTTTACGGTACTGACTGCGCTCTATCTGCTCATTGGCGGCGCCTGGCTGCTCGCGGTGGGCGGCTCGGCGTACTACGTCATCACAGGCGTCGTGCTGTTGGTCGTGGCATGGCTGCTCTGGCGGCGCAGTCCCGCCGCGCTTCTGCTCTATGCGCTTGTGCTGATCGGCACGGCGATCTGGGCCCTCTTTGAGTCAGGTCCCGACTTCTGGGCACTCGCGCCGCGCTCCGGTGTGCTTGTCATCTTCGGCGTGTGGTTGCTGCTGCTCATTAGCTGGCGGCTGGCGGGCGATCGCAAGCTGGGTGTAGCGTCACTCGTCATTGCGCTCGTGGCATGGGCGGGCGTGCTCGTATACGCGAGCTTCAATGACCCGCAGCAGGTCAACGGTACGCTGAATGCTGCCACGGCCACGAGCGGCAACAGTACCGGGATCGACCCTGCGGACTGGCCTGCCTATGGCCGTACCCAGGAAGGCACTCGATACTCGCCACTGCAGCAGATCACGCCTGAGAATGCGAAGAATCTCCAGGTGGCCTGGACCTTTCGAACAGGTGACATGAAGGGGCCCAACGACCCTGTCGAGATCACCAACGAAGTCACGCCAATCAAGATTGGCGACTTGCTTTATCTGTGCTCGCCGCATCAGATCCTGTTTGCGCTCGACGCGAAAACGGGCGCGCTCAAGTGGAAGTTCGATCCGCAACTGAAGGCCGATCCGTCGTTCCAGCACGTGACTTGCCGTGGCGTGTCGTACGTCGATCTTTCGGCCAGTGCCACGGCCGTTGCACCCGCCACGGCCTCTGAAGCCGGCGTAGCCGCCGCAACGCCGGCGAGCGATGCCGCCCCGGCCGCAGACACCTCGGGAACCGCTGCGACGGCTGCCTGCACCCGCCGCATCTTCCTGCCGGTCAACGATGGCCACCTCTATGCGCTCGACGCGTTGACGGGCCAACGTTGCGCGGGTTTCGGCAGCAACGGCGACCTCGACCTTCAACACGCCCAGCCAGTCACGACGCCCGGTATGTACGAGCCCACGTCGCCATCGATCATCACCAGCAAGGTGATCATCGTGGCGGGTTCGGTCGAGGACAACTTCTCGAGCCGCGAGCCGTCGGGTGTCATCCGTGGCTTCGACGTGCGCACAGGCCAGTTGCTCTGGGCGTTCGATCCGGGCGCGAAGGATCCGAATCACATTCCGGGCTCGGGCGAGCATTACACGTGGAATTCGCCGAACTCGTGGGCACCCGCCGCTTACGATGCAAAGCTCGACATTGTCTATCTGCCGATGGGTGTGACCACACCCGATATCTGGGGCGGCAACCGTACGCCGGAGCAAGAGCGTTACGCGAGTGGCCTGCTTGCACTTCATGCCTCGACTGGCGAACTCGCGTGGTTCTACCAGACCGCGCACCACGATCTGTGGGACATGGACCAGCCGTCGCAACCCACGGTTGCTGACATCACCGACAAGGACGGCAAGACCGTGCCGGTCGTCTACGCGCCGGCCAAGACCGGCAACCTGTTCGTGCTCGATCGCCGCACCGGTGTGCCTGTCGTACCGGCGCCCGAAACGCCGGTGCCGCAAGGCGCTGCGCCGGGCGACCACGTCATGCCGACGCAACCGTTCTCGCAGCTCACCTATCGTCCATCGAAAAACCTGACCGATGCCGACATGTGGGGCGCGACGATGTACGACCAGCTCGTGTGCCGCGTGATGTTCCACAAGCTGCGTTACGAAGGGACGTTCACGCCGCCGTCGCTGCAGGGCACGCTCGTGTTCCCCGGCAACCTGGGCATGTTCGAGTGGGGTGGTATCGCTGTGGACACCGACCGCCAGATCGCGGTGGCGAACCCGATCGCGTTGCCGTTCGTCTCGCGTCTGATTCCGCGCGGCCCGGGCAACCCGATGGAGCCGGTGCCGGGCGCGAAGGGCAGCGGCACGGAGTCGGGCATCCAGCCGCAATACGGCGTGCCGTACGGCGTCACGATCAACGCGTTCCTCTCGCCGTTGGGCTTGCCATGCAAGCAGCCGGCATGGGGCTATATCTCTGCAATCGATCTGAAGACCAATGAGATCGTGTGGAAGAAGCGTATTGGCACGGTGCGCGACAGTTCGCCAATTCCACTGCCGTTCAAGATGGGCATGCCGATGCTGGGCGGTCCGATCGTCACTGCGGGCGGCGTGGCGTTCATTGGCGCGACGGCGGACAACTACATCCGCGCATTCGATGTGAACAACGGCAAGCAGGTCTGGGAGGCCCGCCTGCCCGCAGGCGGTCAAGCCACGCCGATGAGCTATTCGATCAACGGCCGTCAGTATGTTGTGATCGCGGCGGGCGGACATGGCTCGTTTGGTACGAAGCTTGGCGACTACATCATTGCGTACGCTTTGCCGCAGCAGTAGTGCGCTTGCCGGGGGGCTTCAATCCCCCCGTCAACGCGAGACGGTTCCATGCTCGTAAGTCGATTCCCAGCCGCCGCCGAGCGCCTTGCAGAGCGTGATGAGATTCGCGTCGGCGCTGCTCGGCGTCGTAGACAACAAGTGCATCGTCCACTTCGCGCCACGCTTCCAGTACGGTGTGCTGATAGACGATGGCGGCCTCCTGCTGTTGCGCCTCGCGCTAATGGGGCGTCCCCTTGAGGCGCCCACCCTCGAAGATCGGCATAGTAATCGAGGGGCCGACAACGAACTGTCCCGACGCCCAGTTGGCGAGACTGGAGAACTGAAGCGTCTGGAATCCCGCACTGCCATTCAACGATATGCGCGGGTAAAAGTCGGCCTTTGCCATGCCGATCGACGCCGTGGCCGCATGCAGTTGCGCTTCGGCTCGCCTGATATCGGGTCTGCGCTGCATTAGTTCCGACGGAAAGCCGATAGGCACCTGCGCAGGCAGCCCAGGCACGTCATGCGGCTCGCCGAGCGTTTGACGAAGCGCGCCGGGCTCCTCGGCGAGCAATACGCCTATCGCATTGATCGTGGTCTCGCTGCGCCATTCCAGCGTCGGAATCAGACTTTCGATGGACTCCGCCTGCGCTGGAGCGTTGGCGACGTCCAGGTCCGTCGTTACGCCTTCATGCTCGCGTACCTGCGTGAGTTTCGCGGTATTGCGAGCGATATCGAGATTTTGATTCGCGATCCGAAGTAATGATTGCATGTCACGCAACTCGATATAGTCTCTCGCGAGTTCCGCGCGCACAGACAACAAGACTGCGTTCCGGTCTTCATATGAAGCGTCCGCGAGGGCGGAGGCGGCTTCGACACCGCGGTGATTGCGGCCCCAGATATCGAGTTCCCAGGATGCATCGGCACCTGCTTGATAGAGGTTGTAAGCCGGCGAACCCTTGGACCCCGGCAACGGCGCCACGCCCAGCGGCGTAGCACCCGAGGCGGATTGCGACTGCGTTTCCGTTGGGCTGACCCCGAGCGGCGAGAGGATGCCGTTCGGACTTCCGCGCTCGCGGTCGTACGACGCCGCGCCGTCCAGCGTGGGATATTCCGCCGCGCCCGCCACGAACCGACGCAGGCATGACTTATCTTGAAGCCTGCAGGAAAGTGTTGGATGCCATCACCGATGCAGAAGCCACCATTACGGCTGACCAACTCAATCCCGTGGGCACGTTGACCATTTCTGCGCCGGTCCTGTTTGGCCAGCGATATCAACGAGAACGGTGCGAGGTTGCCTGTGAGGCTTCGGCCGCGGATGATCGTCGACCTGGGTCCCGCGGCCATTCTTGCGGCCGTCGATGGCGTGGGCATAACCCAATTCCTGTCGTATCAGGCGGCCCCTGACCTCGATGGCATGCTCCAGACTATCCTGAACGCATTCGAGCCCGAGTCGACGCCGGTCAGCCTGTTGCATGTAGAGCGGCGAAGCACCAGCGGCAAGATTCGGGCCTTCGTGGAATTCATTACCGAGACACTACGCAAGAACGCGCACCTTCAGGGCATGGACGCTACAGCCAAGCGAACTTCCCGATAGGCTGCCACCAGCGCATCGAGATCGAACGCCCTGTTCAGTCCGCTCGGGTTCGGCAAGACCCATGCGTGTGCGCCGCCAAATACATTGGATTGCAGCCCCCATTCGATATTGCGCGTGCCGGAGATCGCCGCGAGCGCCATCTTTCCAAGGAACGCGATGTGGCGCGGTGCGTACTGCTCGATCTTGCGTCGAAAAGCATCGCCGGCGAGTTCAATTTCCAATCGCGATAGCTCTGCCGCCTGCGCGGTTGGTCGCGGCACTACCGTTGTGAGACCGCAGCCGTATCGAAGAACGGTGTAATCGTCTTCGGGACGAATCTGTTCAGGCGTAAAACCCGCAAGATGCATGACCCGCCAGAACCGGTTGCCTCGACCCGCGAAGTGATGACCTGTCGATGCCGCACGCATACCCGGATTGATGCCGCAAAAGATGAGCGACAAGCCTGGTTCCAGAAGGTCCGGAAGGGATGGTTCGGAGTCCACGTTACTCACAACACTCCCTGTTGCATGGGACTGGAGTAAGGGATCAAAACGCTAACTCCGGTCGACGCAGCAGGCCGCTCTTGAAAAGCAATCTGCCTGGGCGCGCTGTTACTGGTCCGTGGCTGCTTGCCTGCCTCGCCGCGGAATCGTTGCCGAGATTGTTTTGGCGTGACGTCCAGTCGCCGGGAGAAGGTTGTGCGCATATGCGTGGCACTACGGAAGCCACATTTGAATGCAACTGTCTTCAGCGGCGCATCTGTCTTCGAGCAGCTTTCTCGCGCCGTCGACGCGAACCTGCTCGACAAACACCGACGGTGTCACCTTCGCGTACTTCGAAAATATTCTTGAGAAGGTCCTTCGGCTCACGGCAACCGCGCCCGCGAGCTGTTCGATCGAAAGCGCGTCGGTTATATGCTCGGTCACGTAGCGGTGCACCTTGCGGATAATCGGATCTTCATCCCTTCCTGTGCCAATATACGGGCTGTACTGAGACTGGCCGCCTTCTCGCTGAATATAGACGACAAGGCGTTTTGCAACATGCACCGCCAACGCGTGTCCCCAGTCTTCCGCAACCAGCGACAGGCACAGATCGATACCAGCCGTCACGCCTGCTGAGGTAAAGAGGCGGCCGTCACGAACGAAGATCTTGTCGGGCTGCACATGCCTCCTAACCGGTATTGACGAGCGATAAGGCAGATTAACGCAATAGCCCGAAAAGAAGGATGAGCTAGCCGGCAAAAGTCTTTTGCGTGCGGGGAACAAGGCGGAGATGTCGACTTTCCGGAAGCGACGATGCAAAACGTATCACGTTACTGCGTTGGCTACTCCGGCTCGCCTATGGCCCAAAATTCACATTGATTGGTCCGGGATCGCGGCATCCACGTGTTTCCTCTCCCGTGCCGGCTGATTAGACTTGAGGTCCTGCGGCAGGTGTCACAACTGCGATTTGACTCTCGCCTGTTTGTTCAGCTTCTATCGTGGTCCTGGTCGAAATCTATGGCTGACGAGAATTTAATTTATAAGCCGCTCGCCAATCCGTTCCGGCGCGAGATCCTCACGTGGCTAAAGACGCCGGACAAATACTTTGTGCAAGGACACGCCGATCTTGGTTGCGGGATTCCGTCAAACGCAATCCACGCGCGCAGCGGGCTTTCTCAATCGGCTGTGTCGGTGCACGTTGCCGCATTGATCGACGCGGGACTGGTTGTCCCGACCCGCGTTGGTCAGTGGATGTTTCTATCGCGAAATGAGGAAGTCATTCGCGCCTTTGCGGCGAAAATCCGCTTGCATCTGTAGGCATTCCGATTGCCGGGAAACTTAGGAATGCTCCCGAGTCGTATCGTATTTATGCGTCGTCTTTATGACCGGGAACCGGTGCAAACCGTTTCTTCAGGTGGTGCAGGGGAGAGCGCCGGAACATCTCCCGCCGTTCTTCTTCCTCGAAGAACGCGAGCGATGGTTTCACCAGATCGCTGCGGCTTATCAAGCCCACCAGCCGTCGCGATTGCGCATCCGACACGACGGGCAGGCGCTCGAGTCCATGCACTGCGAGCCGGTTGGACACGATCCGGCAGGTTTCCCCGGGCAACGCCATGATTGGTGTGTTTGCTCCGAACAAGTCGCTCATGACCCGGATAGCTGGATTGCCGCTTCGCGCGATGAATCCGTCACGCTCGATCATGCCTATCAGCGCGCCGTCCTGTGTCACGGGAAACGCGCGATGGATTTGCTTTTCACCAAAGTACTTCGCCAGCACCTCGGCGACCGGCATATTCGCATCTATCGTCTCAACCTTGCGCGTCATTACTTCTTCGACAAAATGGCGTTCAAGCGGATCGATGCCGTACTCACGATAGATGTGATAACCGCGGCGCGCGATTTTCTCGGTCAGGATGGAACGCCGCATCATCAGCACGGTGAATCCGTATGCGACAGCCGAAGCCATGAGCAGGGGCAAGAGCACATTGGCGTCATGGGTGAGTTCGAACGCGAACACGGTCGCCATGATCGGTGCGCGCATCATCCCGCCGAGCGTGGCCGCCATGAATACCAGCGGCCACACTGCGGGCTCCCCGCCTGGCAAGTACGGTCCGACGATGGTTCCCATGGCCGCGCCCATCATCAGCAGCGGAGCGAGTACGCCACCAGATGTGCCGGAGCCGAGCGCGATGACCCAGATGATCGCCTTCACGAGTATCAAGGCCGCCACGACGCTTATCGCAAGATGGTTGTGCAGCAAATCGCCGATGACGTCATAACCTACGCCGAGCGCCCGTGGCTCGAAATAGCCGCCGATGCCGACTGCAATGCCGCCAAGCGCCGGCCACCACATCCAGTGAATCGGTAATTTGCCGAAGAGGTCCTCGACCTTGTACAGCGCCGATGACAAACCCCACGACATGGCGCCGGCAGCAAGACCTGCGACCAGGCACGAAATGAGCCCGAGCGGACCCAGTGGAATGGTTTGCAATGGGAAGAGGGCGCCGCTGCCGATCAGAAGAGGGCGCGTGAAACCTGCCACCGCGCACGCGACAGCAACGGGGAGCAGGCTACGCGGACGCAATTCGAACAGCAACAGTTCGACCGCGAGCAGGACTGCCGCAACAGGCGTGCCGAACACCGCCGTCATTCCGGCTACCGCGCCAGCGACGAGCAGCGTCTTGCGCTCACCCGCGGTCAGGTGGAAATATTGTGCGAGCAGAGATCCCAGCGCGCCGCCCGTCATGATGATTGGCCCTTCTGCACCGAACGGGCCGCCGCTGCCAATTGCAATAGCCGAGGAAAGCGGCTTGAGCACCGCGACCTTCGGCGACATCTTGCTCTTGCCAAACAGGATGGCTTCGATCGCTTCCGGAATGCCGTGTCCGCGGATGGCCTCGCTGCCATAGCGCGCGATCAGTCCAATCACCAGTCCGCCGATGACTGGAATCGCGATTACCCAGAGACCGAGCGTATTTCCCGCAGGCGAGCGGCTGTCGAACGACATCGACTGGAAGAAGAAAAGGTTGGTGAAAAGGTTGATCAGGTGGAGCAGCACATAGGCCGTGACTGTGCTCAACGCGCCGATTACTACGGCAATGGCTGTGATGCGCAACAGATGGGCATTCGCCGCAAAATCACCTCGTGAAGCGTTTTCGTGCACCTTGACTCCTCATCAACTCAGATTGGTTTGGGTTGCGTTGGCATTCACCAACTCAAAGATCGATCTGCGGAACGCGGAAGGTCCCTGCGAGCGACTTCAGTTCTGCCCGATGCAATTCGGCTAGCCGCGAGAGAATCTTTTCTCCGGGTTTCAGCAGATGAATCTCGACTTGCCGACGGTCGATTTCGCTAGGCTTTCTCTTGACCAGACCCAGCGCTTCGCACCGCGACACAAGCGCGACAACTCCGTGGTGTTGCGCCTGAAGTCGCTCCGCGAGTTCGCCGACAGTTGCCCAGTCCCGGTCCGGATAACCCTTGATATGCAACAACAGCAAATACTGCAGCGGCGTAACGCCTTCGTCCTGAGCGGCCTGCTCGGAGAACCGCTCGAACCGCCGCATCTGGTAACGAAATTCGGACAGCTGTTCAAAGTTCTCTTTGCTGAGTGCGCGAGAAGTTTCTTTCATTTGGGGAGCGTCCAGTCAGGAATCTAAACCAACAATGTATCACATGATGATATATATGTTGGCGCTGAACTGCGAGGATTGCTGGCAAACGTTCAAGCGATTCTCGCTGCGGCTATGCGTGTGTTTGTCGATAAAGACCGAGTATCAAGTCAGCCTGGGTGATCATGCCGGCGAGTTTCTCTTGAGGATCGAGCACCGGAATATGGTGATGGCCATAAGCGGCGAATAGGGGCACGAGCTTCGCAATCGACGTGGTGACGCTGACCGTGGACACGTCGGTCGTCATGATGGACGCTACCGTTGGCGCTGAACCGGGCGCAGCGGACAATTGTTCGATGAACGTCGCCAGCCCGCGAAGTTTTCCGGCCGCCGTATTTCTCGCTATATCGGCCGGCGTGATGATGCCAATCACGAACGCCTGATCATCGATAACAGGCAACGCCTTGATGCCATGACGCCGGAGCATGGAGGCGGCCGTTGCAATCGTTGTTGTGGATGTGACTGTAACGACAGGGTTCGACATGATTTCCGCGCAGCTCAATCCGCTGAAGCCGCGCACGTACGATTGCAGTTGTATTTCCAGCAGCAGCGACTCGAGATCGCCTGGGGCGATATCGAGTAATTCGTTGCGACGGCCGAGCACTTCCTTCAGGTCTTCCCGTGTGAATCCCGGACTGGCCGCTGGTGCACGGGCGCCTGATTCCTTGAGCGGGCGCGCCGCGTGGGGATAACGATGCCCCGTCGCCGTGTGGAACGCGATCGCGACCGCTAATAGTGAGAATGACTGTGCCGCTATCGGTGCAATGACGAATCCGAATCCAAGGGCATGCACTGCCGGTCCACCGAGCACGGCAGTGAGCGCGACTGCGCCGGAGGGAGGATGCACGCACCTGAACGCGAACATTGCGCAAATCGAGAGTGCCACTGCGATGGGCGCGGCGTCGATCGGATTCGTGATCCAGGTCGCACACGCCACGCCGACAATCGCGGAAACCAGATTGCCGCCGATGATCGACCAGGGCTGTGCGAGAGGGCTCGCGGGCACCGCGAACAGCAGCACCGCGGAGGCGCCCATCGGCGCGACCAGCAGCGGGATAAACGCGTGGTCGCCCAGGAAAACATGCATCACCCCCGCAGTGAAGGAGATGCCGAGCAGGGCGCCGAGACACGACCTGAATCGTTCGGGCCAACCAAGTGCGACGGGTGAAGGAGAGAAGCTGAGAAGCCAGCGTGCAAGAGCGGTTCGGAGCATAAGCCTGAAATAGTGTGAGCGGGCGGCCGTGCATTGGCCGTCTTCACCGTCAGGCAGCGTCTCCTGCCAAACGCATTGTCAAAAAATATGTGATTATGACATATATTCACGCTGCTACAGCGCGGTTTGCGGTCGATATATGTCACGGTGCGACATATTATTCAGGCGCAGGCCTGGGGTGGATAGTTCGTGAACCGGGCGAATCATGTGGTGGTGGTAGACCGCATGTCGCGGGGAATTCTCTTTTAGGTAACCTGAAAGGACCGTTGATTGCTTTCGGGCAATGGAGTGCTTGGTCCAGGCACATTGACGGCTACCCTTTCATGCTTCTCGCAGTTCTCAAGCAACGGAAACATTCATTCCGATGCTTGTCTGGTTCGTTGCAGCTAGTAGATTCCCTAGTCCCCTCAAGTTTGACTAATTCGTGCCGTTAGTACCCTCACGTATCGGAGCATCTCCAAGTCACCACTGTATGGCTTCAATTCGCTTATTGAGGCGCCGTCGGCATTTGGGACCGGTGCGAGAGAGAGCAAAAACAATAACCTGATTCACTTTTAAGGCACCTTCGGGTGCCTTTTTTTGTTCCCGTGGAGAAGGCCGGACGTCGTCGGTCCGGATGACCGCCCTCAGCCGATGCGCATCGCGCCAGTAGCGTACGACCCCTCACTGTGGCTCGGCATGGCGCACAGGCACAGTGCAGTGCACCATCGCGTCGCACCAACTCTGATCGCAAATCCGCATTTCGCAGCGCGCGACACACTATCAAGCGCGGGGCGACGACCCTTTGGACTTTCATTGAATGTTGCGGCCGGGTAACACGTCGTTGGTTGTCTGAGCCCTGCTGGGCGTATCAATGGCGGCTTTGCGCAATGCTGGAACCCGCCAGACGAGAACCCTGCTGACCCGCGCCACGCGGATTTTGGCACGGCTATTGCATTAGTACGGACCGGGGGCCAATGGCGGCCTCAGCGTATCAACCATTTTTCGGCCGCTCGCGTGTAGCGGCCGGCAGGGACAACGGCGTCCCGAGCGTCAACTGTGCGACCGAGCAATCGGGGTGCGGTTGCTGCTCGGGGCGCTTTTTTTTGCGCGTTCGATCAACCATCGCGAGTCTCATCCTGGTTCACGTCTTGTGATCAGATGAGCAAGCAAACGGTCTCAGGACATTGGCCTTAATCATGAAACAGTGGACCCATGCCAACCGGCAAGAAGTCTCAGCGCAGACGATCGGAGAGCTTATCAATCTGTCCGGCAGGCAACGGATGCTCTCGCAACGCATCGTTTTGCATGTGCTGCTCGCATCACACGGGGACACCTCCGCGCTGATGGTGGTGAAGGACTGCCTGGGCACGTTTGCGCAGACGCACACCGGCCTGGTGAGCGGCGATGGTCCGTTGACAGGCGTTTTTTCGGAAGCCCTGGATCAGCTTTATTTCGGCGCGCGCAACGCACACGAGAGGATCCAGTGCTTTATCGAGCAAGCGAATCAGGCGGTGTCCTGTCTCGAGTCGGGCCTGGCGGACGGCCGCGAGAAGACTGATGCACTCGTTGCTCAGGCCACGCCGCTGCTCGAGCTCCTGCAGGACATAACGCTCGCGTATCAATACGAGATGCGCAGCATCGAGACGGCGTCGCTCAAGCGTGAGCGTGACATTGCCGAGCAACTTGGAAGCATCTCCATGCAGGCCAATATCGTGGCCCTCAATGCGCGCATTGCAGCCGCGCGTGCGGGGCAATTCGGCCGTGAATTCGCGGTGATCACGACGGTCCTCGCCGACATCATCAAGGAGATGGACCAACTGATTCACAGCGTCGTCAACACGCGTAGCGCCAGCGAGGCGTCGCCTCAACGCAGCGTTCATCCACAAGGTCCGCACGTCAGTGCTGATCGCGCTTTTCAATAGCCTTCGCCCCGAGAGAGAGACCCATGAAAAACCTGCTGAATTCGCTATCGAGCGGTAACTGGCGCGCGTTGCTTGCGTGCTTCCTCTACTTCGATACCGGTTTCACCGTGTGGGTGATGTTCGGCCCGCTCGCGCCGTTCATCCACAAAGACATTGCGATGTCGCCGGCCGAACTCGGCTTCCTGGTCGCGGTTCCGGTGCTGGGCGCGGCCATCCTGCGAGTGACGCTCGGCAATCTTTATCAGGCCCACGATGGCCGGCGGATCGCGTTGATGGGCATCGCGCTGTCGGCTTTGCCGTCGGTCGTCCTGCTGTTACTGCCGTCCGCGCCGTCCTATACGTTGCTGCTTGTGCTCGGCGTGTTTCTTGGCGTGGGTGGTGCAAGCTTCGCCGTTGCGCTACCGATGGCCGGAAGCAACTATCCGCCCAAGGTGCAAGGTCTCGTGCTCGGGCTCGCCGCCGCAGGCAACATCGGCGCGGTGCTCGACGGCTTCATGTTCCCCGGCCTGGCCGACCATTTCGGCTGGGCGAAAGCAACGGGCGCTGCGTTGCCTTTGCTGGCGTTGGCGGCCACAGCAATCTTTTTTTGGGCGAAGGATCTGGGGCCCAAGTCAGGCAGCGCACCGCAAGCGTTCCTTAGCTTCTGCGTGACGCTGGGCGGACTCGTTGCGCTCGTGCTTGCCGTGCATTGGGGTGTTTTCGGCGCGGGCAAAACGGGTGTGCTGCTGCTTCCGGTGCTGGGCGCGCTACTGGCTATTGCAGTATTGCCAAAACACTACCGCAGCGTGCTGGTGGAAGGGGATACGTGGATCGTGATGCTGGTCTATAGCATCACGTTCGGTGGCTTCGTTGGTATGTCATCCTACGTAACCACGCTGCTGATTTCGCTGTATCAGTTGCCGAAACTTGAGGCGGGTCTCTTCATGTCGTTGCTCGCTTTCACGGGTGCGCTGGTGCGTCCGATCGGCGGCCTGATCGCGGACCGGATTTCCGGCGTGCGTGCGCTTGTCCTGCTGCTCGCCGCTATCTCGGTGTGCGACTTCATGTTCGCGGCGTGGATGCCGCCGTTGCCCGCCGGGATCGCGCTGCTGGTCGTGACCTACTTGTGCTTCGGTCTCGGCAATGGTGCGACGTTTCAACTGGTGCCGCAACGCTGGAAGGGCAAGACCGGGCTGATGTCCGGCATTATCGGCGCGGCGGGCGGGATTGGCGGGTTCTATCTGCCGGTGATCATGGGGATGGCCAAGGAAAGCACCGGCAGCTATCAGATGGGGTTCGCCACCTTCGGCGGGCTGTCGGCTATCGCGTTCGCGCTGGTGGTCCTGCAGCGCACCCGCTGGCTGGAATGGGCGCTGCCCAAGGAGAGCGCTGTTGTTTCAGACCCAATGCGTGCGGCAGGGGTGCGCGTGGACAGCGGCGTGTGATCAGGAGGGAAGACGGGGGCGAGCGGCCTGAATTAGCCAATCGCCCCCATGCTACATGCAGCTACGCAGCCGCCGGATAGCGGAAGTCATCGCCCGAGGTGGTGCGCTCATACACTTGCTCGCCGGCCATGTGGGTCACCTTGATCGCACGCTCGTTGCCGAGCATCATGCCGGCTCGACCATGAATGGCATGCGGTGCGTGTCGAGTGTTTAAAGTCCCATGGCCTGGCCGTCGCTACGCGGATCATGCGCGCCGGACATTGCACCATCCGATTCAATCCGAATCACGCCCGGATGACCCGCAAGCGGACTCTGCGCTGCAATCGCGCTCACCTCATGCCCGCGCGCCGCTAATGCGGCGAACACGTCGGCACCGGCGTTTTCCTCCAGCTTCAGCGCATCGCGGGTGTCCGAGAAGGTCTTGCCGAGCAGGAAACGCGGGCGGCCCAGCGCGCTCAACGGGTCCATCCCGTAGTCAATCAGCCGCGTCAACACCGCTGCCAGTGTTTGGGGCTGACCGTCCGCGCCCTGCGTGCCGAACACCAGATGCGGCCGTCCATCCTTCAGATACATGCCCGGGTTGAGCGTATGGAACGGCCGCTTGCCGGGCTTTACGGCATTGTGATGCGAAGGGTCAACGCTGAACGACGCGCCGCGGTTGTGCCAGAGAATGCCGGTGTCCCCAGCGACCACGCCGCTGCCCCAATCGAAGTAGACCGTCTGCAGCAGACTGACGCTGCGGCCGTGTGCGTCCGATGCACCGATGAACACCGTATCGCCGGGACGGAATATATGTGGCCACGCACGCGCTTGCTGAAGATTGATCGAGCGCGCGTGAGCGTCGAGCGTGCTGGTCGAGAGCATGTCGCTGACGGGAACGCGGTTGAACTCCGGGTCGGAGACCCATCGGTCCCGATCGACGAACGCGCACTTCACTGCCTCCAC
>Ga0153932_1000200_pt1 | contig 23500 bp, 24 predicted proteins | sample TSNJ016MetaG_FD_102273 | JGI IMG/M metagenome (GOLD analysis project Ga0153932, IMG submission 102273) | Attine ant fungus gardens microbial communities from New Jersey, USA - TSNJ016 MetaG | ecosystem: Host-associated > Fungi > Mycelium > Unclassified | place: USA: New Jersey, Wharton State...
AGGGCGATGGCGAACCCGGAGCAAAGACCATCTGGCTCGGCCTCCGAGAAGTTCATGTCGCTGCAAAAACATTGCGCCTCTTACGCGACGACGATGGTGACGACACTTCTGTATAAGGGAATGAGTTTAGCCAAGGTCGAATTTTCGCGATCGCCTCCGTGTACGAATCGTTATGGGCAGAGATGTCTTGACCCGCGATGTCAGAGATAAATTTTTGGTATCGATATTTATCTTTGTCAAAAATAAGTATCTTTTTGTTCGTTAAATGGCCCTTACCAAAATAGCACGCTGCGATATCGATGCCCAATTCGAAGGGCATATTGAACCTCGGTAGACCAGAGTCCACGTCAACATCAGTTCTCGAGATATCGTGAATTCCGAGACGGCTCGATCCAATTAGCCGTTTGATTTTTTCCAACCGAATGGCCCCGGCATCGCGTTCTTGCAAAGCGGAGCAGGGAGTGAAACCGCACGCAATTACTGTGAAAACAATTGATTCCAGGATCGGTACGTAAGTTTCATCAAAGGGACAATTAATAAAAACATTGGTGTCATACTGTGCCGGTTTCGCCATTTTTTCAGTTTTTGTGCGATTGGCGTTAGACAATGACTATTTTGCGGTTCGATTCGGGCTGACCTTGACTGTCCGTTTCCCCGACTGTTTGCCTGTGCCGGGCATGGACCGAGCTCTAACGACCTCAAGTACTGCCGCACGCATACGAGAAGTCGGCTGCGAGGTCTTCACCTCGGGCAGTCGCAGGACTTGGCCGGCCGCGTTTTGAACTATTATATTGTTCGACGGCACTCGGGAACGGGCACTGGAAACCGCCTCAGCTTTGGATTCGAAGACGGTCGTCGTGCCCCCCTTTTGTGATGAAGACGTCACGGTCCATACGCCGCGCTTGCCCTTCTCAACACTGAGCTTCCCTTTCATGACTTCCTCTCGATTGGAGAAAAGCGCGGCATCGACCCGCGCTTTGAAATCGATCTTACTACAGGGACGCCTCGTCGTGTACGACTCGACTCGGGTCGTTGCGGTCGTTGCCGACCGCAGGCTCGTCGGGAAAAAACAGAAAAACACCTTTGGAGAGACCAAGCTGCGTTGTGTGCAGTAACATCGTGAGTGAAGGCCCTAATCGACATACGAATGACAAAGGACAATTTGTGTCTTCCATCACTCTGCCTAAAAAAGCCCTCGAGCGGGTTCAGATTGGTCAAGCATTCGCGGAGTACGACCTCATCCGGGACGACCCCGATTTGTTTGTTTCTACCCCATCAACGATCGCCGCGCTTAATGCGGACGGGCAAAGCTGCTTTTTTGTTGGGCGGCGAGGAGCGGGGAAAACGGCGATAGTCTATGAGATTCAGCGGCGCTTCAAGCGCACCGTGTCCATTACTCCCCAGATTTTCGACCTTCTACAACTGCCACTCGGCCATGAAGAGTTTCATGATACTAGACAAAGGCCGTTCAAGTCGTTGATGCACACAATGGAACGGGCGCTACTTGACGAAGTGATTCGCACATGGACTCATGAGCGCATATTTGACTTCCGCAGCGCGCCAGCAACGATCACCAAAGAGAGAAATCTTATCGAAGACTGTGATTTTGACCAGCGAGTCATAAGCCTGACGGAAGAGATTTTTGAGGCCTATAGCAAAAATCAAGACAAACTTTGGCTTCGGCAGATCAATCGCAGTAAGGAATTATTAGATGAGGTAAATAAGGTTTCCCGCAATGGGAATTTCGACTACGTCATCTTGATTGACCGTCTAGATGAATCTTGGGACGGCTCGCCATCTGCGATGATATGTCTGATGGCACTCATGCATGCGGCGGTACGACTTAATGCCGCAACCAAATGCATTCGACCATATATTTTCATACGCGAAAATATTTATGATCGTATCAGGTCAATGGATAACGAATTTGCAAGGCTAGAAACCTCTGTAGTATTTCTGGATTGGACAGAGAAGAAACTGCAAGAGCTCGTCGAGCGGCGCTTGGTGAGCTCGTTCGTTGCAAAGCCCAAACTAGGTGGCGAAGCGTGGGATCAATTTTTTGAACAGATAGAAGAAAAAAGCAGTGTTGCTAGAGTTATGGATCTTTGTCAACACCGGCCGCGCGACGTGTTAATGCTGACAAGCTATGCTGTGGACGCGGCTGTCGGAAATGGAAACCAAAAGGTCACCATCGAAGATTTGGAGGATGCTTCTAAACGCTATAGCACAAGCAGGCTTAAGGATTTAGGGGACGAATTTTCGGAGAATTACCCCAATATCAGCGTTGTTCTGGAACATTTTTACGGCCTTGGTTCGGATTTTACGCTCGTTGCGATCGAAGACTTTATCGGGAAATTGTTGGTTAACGAGAAGATAAGAAAGCACTGCAGCACTTGGTTTTATGATTATACTGTGCCTTTTAGGTTTATTGAATTGCTGTACGGAATCGGTTTTATGGGGCTTAGCCGTAGGTCAAAGACAACTTATAAGGAATCAGGCAGAGACGCCAATGCAAAGCTCGCAATTGACGCTACCGCGACGTTTGTAATTCATCCGACCTATCAACCTGCGCTGAATATTAGACCGATACTTGTTCAGCGCATCCATGACGAGATGAGTCTGCAGAACGAAGGCTTATTAGAGGACTTACCTGAAAACTTTCAGTTTGATCAATACAAGGACGCCTTAAGTAATACACTGTCTGAACTGAAAACTCTCGAATTAGGGCATCCTGGAGCCTCGCGATTCGAGGAGTTGGTGGGAAATGTGATTAAATTATGCTTTTTTCGGTCATTGACAAATATTCAGCCGAAGGTTCGTAGCTTTGAAGGAAGTACTATCCGAGATTGGGTGGCTTCCAATCGAGCTGCCAGCGGCTTCTGGGAAGTCGTACGGACAAAGCATGGTGCTACCCAAATTGTGTTCGAGTGCAAAAACTATATTGACCTACATGCAGACGACTTTCAACAGGTCAGCTACTACTTCAGCAGTTCGTTCGGTCGCTTTGGAATCATTGTATTTCGCGGCACTGAGATAAAAGATTCATACTTAAGGCACATTTCTAATGTAGTTAACAAAAATCAGGCCGGCCAGATAATTCTTTTGACGCAGAAGGATTTGGAGGTCTTCTTACGGCAGGCAATCAACGGCGCGTTCAAGGAGACCCATATACAAGATCGCTACGACCACATTGTCCGCCTAGTGTCTTAACAAAGTGAGATCAATTCAGAACGCAAAGACTACGGTGTGAGACCGCGTGTGTTTTGCATTCCCGATTGTAAAAATCGAATCAAACATAGTCGTTCGACTTTCTCGTCGGTGCCGTTCGTTGCGGGCACGCCCGCACTGCACCGAAGGGCAGCTAAGGCCGGCCGAGAACATATCTGAGCGTAAGGGGCATGGAGGACCGCTGAGCATCGAAAGCGGCCCTTTTATACGCAGCGACATCGAACGGCAGCAACGGGTCGTGTACTGCCGATCGCGCCCTCGTGCGAGGTTCTGGCTACGTATGCCGTTAGCATGAGGCAGTCGCCGGCCACGAAGGGCAGTTGACGCCACAGGCTAGATGCCCGACTCTTGCAAAACCTTTTGTCGCTAAGTCAGGGAGACCGAAAGGAGCGAAACATGGTTGCGATCTTTAAGGATGCGCTTCACGATCAACTCGGAACATGGCCGCTTGGCTACATTCCATACGGCGGCGCTGATTACGGAGAAATCGAGGCTATCGCGCAGGCCGTCGGCGGCGGCGGCGACACGGCCTTTCATGATGCGTGGACCGCAGCCGCGGACCGGATGATGGAGGATGGACAACGCGCCGAAGCCGCGGGACATTGGGCGAGCGCGCGCGAGAGTTTCCTAAGGGCCGCGTGCTTTTACGGTAAGTCGTTCCATCCGTTGTTCGGACAGCCGGTCGATCCGCGTGTAATTGCTGGTTCGCAAAAACAGATTGCCGCGTTCGAGCGCGGGCTGGCGTTGAGCGAAGAGAGCATTGCGCCGCAACATATTCGGTTCGAAGAAGTCTCGCTACTTACCTACGTGATACCCGCGCAAGGCCGCGCCGACGAAATTCGGCCACTGCTGATCTTCAACAATGGCTACGACGGCACCATCACCGATCTGTTCTTTGCCTCCGCCGTCGCGGCATCTCGACGGGGCTATCACGCGTTGATCTTCGATGGTCCCGGCCAGGGCACCACCTTGATTAAACAGGGTATGCCGCTTAGACCGGACTGGGAAACGGTGATCAAGGCCGTTGTGGATTTTGCCCACACGTTGCCGAACGTCGACCCAAGAAGGATTGCGTTGTGCGGTTGGAGTCTGGGCGGTTATCTGGCGCCACGTGCCGCGTCCGGCGAGCATCGTCTTGCGGCCTGTGTCGCGGACCCCGCGCTGGGGTCGGTGGCGGACGGATTTCGGGCATACGCGATGAACCTCGGTGCAAGTCGTGAGGAGGCGGCGCACCTTAGTGAAATGCCTACGGCGCTGATGGAACGTCTGGAGCAGGTCGTGGCGAACGATCGGAAGCTACGCTGGAGCGTGGCGAAGCGCGGCTTCTGGGTGAATGGCGTCGCAACGCTGCGCGATTACCTCGCTTCGGTCGAACGCTACACGATGGATGGGCGTATCGAAGACATTCACTGCCCGACGCTGTTCACGCTGGCTGAGGACGATACCCTCGCTTCAGGAACACAGGATTTCTTCGACGCGTTACGTTGTCCCAAGACTTTGGTTCGCTTCACCAGCGGCCAAGGTGCCGGCGAGCATTGCGAGATGCGCAACCGCTCACTGGTGAACCGACGTGTGTTGGATTGGCTGGATGAGATTTTTGGTTGAGGGCTCTTACCGTCATGTAGTGCGAAGCCAAACTTCGGGCAATTCGCGGCCACAAGCGGCCGTTCAACAAGCGGACAAAGCTGCCGTTGGAGCGGCTATGCTACTCCACTAGCGGCCATTGCTCGCACGCAGCAACGACTGGCCGTGAGCCGCTCCCCCCGCACCCAGTCATCGTCCATAAAGTGGTTAACGAAGGCAATCAGATGATCCAGCCTCATTTCATCGAACGGAGTTTGGGTGCTCGTCAGTTTTTTTTGCCCAAGGTCTCTTTGTTTGCATCTCTCTGCCGCATCTCCTTCGTGAGACTTGTGACCGCTTCCATCGCCTCCCTAGCAAAGCTTACGTCTTGCTGTTTTAATAAATAGGTCTCCGGCCATTTGATCTCTTTTCCCAAGAGATCCACAAACATTTCCGCCCGCTTTTGTTGATCGCTACTTAATTCCGGTGACAAAGTATCGTTCGCCAGATATATGAGCATGAATCGATCGAAAATTGCCTTAACCTTCAACAAATATGTCGACGTATCTACGTAATGACGATATTGTCGCAAATACCACGCACTTAAAAATTCGATAAATATGAATAACGCCGAACATGAGGCGATTCCATATATGTATATGGTTTGAAACCCATGGATCCACGAAACTACCTGCCACGCGACAATAGAAAAAATGAAGAAATATATTCCCCATTTCGTATAGCTTGCACCTCGATCCAGTAAAATCGATGCCTTTTCGTCTGCGTCGTTTGCCTTTTCTTGAAGAGTATCTTTTAACTCGTGGAAGTAGGAGGCGAATGGATCTCGGCGTGATGTAAGTAAGCGACTCCGGGCGCTCTCCTGCACAACTTCACTCAGGTCTTCAAGGTCACCAAGGTCACCTGTAGGAAAGGGCCAAGCAGCCGCAGGGTTGACGCGAGTTAATGATGCAGGGCGCAGATTTCGGCGCGTGTCGACATCTGAAAGGCGTGTTGGCGATACGAGACTGGGAAGCATCGCGTAGAGTAAACCACTTAGCAACAAAACCGTGCCAATAATAAGCGGACCGTGATCTTCGAAAAATCCCTTCAATCCATAAAACGATCCGAGACTGACAATTGCGCCTGCCGTCATAATCGCGGACGATATTATTATGCGCTGACTCAAATGCCTGCGCCGTTCCAAAACCGCTCTATCTTCCGCTTCGGCGAGCTTCCGCCAGCTCTCAAATTCGGCCATCGCGTCGGCATGGTCGTTCGGCGTTGTTTGCCCGTCTGGTGGGGACTTCGCTTCGCCTGAATTCTCTGTGGACGACACATTCACCATTTGCGGCTCGCTCCCACCACGTTCATTTCCCCTGTTGTCTGTCATATCGTCTTGGCACTTGTAATTTTTGGGCAACACTCTGAAAACTGCCGCGACTAGTAGGCTCTGGTCTACGACAGCGGCGCTTCATTGTTCGGATCTTACCGGGTTGCACGATCGAAGGGTACGATCGGTCGCCTAGGCGATCTGGTGGCTTGCAGCAGAGTAGCGGACAATCATCGAAACCAGCACCACCCTACCCATCACCGGAGATCCAAGGGTGTCCGTTGGTGTGGCGGCGTGCGGCGAAGCGGCTGTAGCGTCCGCTCACGCGACTTTTTTGATCTGTTCACCCGCTGTTCAAACGAACCCGCCAACGCGGGTTTCATCATCTGCACCAATCGTCCAGAGGTGCTTGTCGAAGACTCTGTCGACGAACCACTGCTGTGTCATGACGGCACGCGCGGCGTGCCGAATCTCCCCCTGTGGGAGCAAGGACCAGTGAAAAGCATCCTCAAGTCGGATGATGGCACCGCGAATTGCTGCTTCGTGAGCTTTATACATCCGGCCCCACTCTTCTGCAAAGACTGGGTAAGAGTCATCGACCCGCCAGCCTCGCCTATCTGGCCGGCGATTAGCTTTGCACCACGAATTCAGCGCGCGAATCGCGCGGCGGTCGTAGATCCGAATGTCGTCGCGGCCACTGAACCACAGGAACTTCGTGGCTGCGCTCAGCAATGTTGGGTCCGCGCCGTTTGCTTTGCCCGGAAAGATTTTGCCGAGCTTGTCTGCCAGGTCTGTGACCGTCTCGTCTACATTGCTACGAGGTGCTGCGGCAGCGCTCACTACGCAATCAGCAACCTTCAACCAAAGGCCCGACGCTCGGTCCGCCTTTTCTGATTTCGTAGTACCCGGATCCGCAAAATTGCGCGAGCCTTGATATTTCGCCGCGAGCAGTTGGAGCCGAGCGCCAGCTGTTTTGCCAAGCTCAGTGGAAGTTAAGATTTCCATGAAGCGGCGATCGGTGACGTACCACTGATTTAAATAAGCGAGCGCACTGTAATTGATTAGATTTTCGGCCATCGATTCTGAAAGATGTTGGTTCTAACGTCTTATCGGACACCCGGGGAAAAACTGAAGTCTTCAACACGCGTCTGCACTACACTTTTTCGCCGGCGGTCACGACAATGGATTCGGCAACTAAGATAGGATGAGACCGTACGGGACCTGCCAAATGAGTGTTCGAGGCTGGCCATACTCGTCGTTATTCATTCTTTGACTCGGGCTCTCAGACGCTGGTCTAAACGAGGAACTTAACAAAGCGATTCGGCGTTATGACGCCGCCCCGCCGCCCGTCGCTTGCATTGAAGCGATCGGAATTGCCGACGGCTCCCCATCGGTGATACCGCGTGGATGACCGTTCCAGTTCGCAATGGGACATCCCCCCTAATCCGATCGAAAGGCTCTTCAGGGTCGAACAGTGACCATTCCCAAGGCGCAGAATCAGTCCCCATTCATTGAGAGGAGGTTGTCATGGAAACGCTTAATTCCTTCGACGCCCGCCGGGTGCCTTGGAACAAGGGAAGGCTGACCGGTCAGAAGCCGCCGTTGAAGCTCCGTGAGATCTGGGCAATTCGGACAAGGCTCCAGATGTCTTCAACGCTCGCGAGTTGGCGCTTTTCAATCTTGCACTTGACAGCAAGCTTCGGGCGTGCGATCTGACGCGACTGCAAGTGCAGGACGTCTCCATGGGAGGTCATGTCGTAGCTCGCGCGACTTTCATGCAGCAAAAAACCCATAGACCGGTGCAGTTTGAAATCACGGAGCAGACCCGTCAAAGTGTCTCTGCCTGGATCTCGACGCGGGGATTGAAGCCTGCCGATTATTTGTTTCCGAGTCGGTTGCATGCTTCGGCGCACGTCTCGACGCGCCAGTATGCGCGAATCGTTCATCGTTGGATCGCGTCGATCGGACTGGATGACAGCGCATATGGCACGCACACCATGCGACGCACGAAAGCGTCGTTGATCTATCGACGCACCAAGAACCTGCGCGCCGTGCAATTGCTTTTGGGCCATACAAAAATTGAAAGCACCGTGCGATACCTTGGGATCGAGGTAGACGATGCACTCGAGATGGCCGAGCAGACGGAAGTCTGATAGACGGCGGCCGGCAAGCGTGCGCTTGTCGGCCATAAACCGCCGATCACATGCTCTGTCGGTCTGACATTCTAGCGTCGGCTGCGCCCCGTAACCGGCCATTCTAATGTCAAGGGTGAACGCTAATAATCGTTGTGTCCCACCGAACCTTCTCTAATCTGCCGGGCCATTGTCGGGACAAAAAGCGGACTTATATACTTATTGTTTATATCTGCAACAGAATCAAGATCCAAAAATGGCCACACGAACTCACAAGGTGGATCTTGAAAGTGCTTTTCAAATCCGGCCTTGGTGAAATTCATCGATCCCGTTAAAGCAAGGCAGCCATCACAAACTAGAATTTTTTGGTGGGGTATTTGATTTGCATCACTTCCTTTGAATACTTTTAAAGTCATACGCTGAGGAAACTGCGCTGTCAAATCGGTCACAACCTGCCGGACGTCAGACGAAGGCTTGTACTGATGACCGATAAAGCCGGCGACTTCGACCCCTCGTTGTAAGGCATTAGCGAGGTAGTCAAGCATTAAAATATCGATCGAATATGTTACAATATGAACAAAAAGTTTAGAATTCCCGCACAGTTGCTCTACCACCGATTTCGCATCAAAAAACCGATTAAGCATTGGCACTGCGTTTGCAAATCCCTCAGCGTGCTGGAATTTGTTGGGAATCTTGGATGAAACGGGAGTGGTTCTTCGACCAGGGTCCAAATCTCGTACAGGTCCTTTCTGACAAACGTGACAGCCCAATGGAGAGGTGACTGCCCGCACATATCGCATAAATGAGTGGGAATATCGAATCCAGGAAGCTGCCCCAGATTTAGATGATTTTTTGGAGCGCCTCTGGTAATCATATTTCTCCGTGCTCATATTAAAGTGTTCAGCAAGCGAAAGTGTTCAGCAAGCGAATTGATTTCGATAAATGAAATTATTCAAGCACGAAAATCAGTTCACAAGCCTATTTTAGCTGGTCTCCTACTTATAATCAAAGACGGCAGGGTTGGAATATGAAAATACATTTTGATTTTAGTTTTAGACGATGCTCCCGACGAAAAGTTTGCGACCGTGGGCGGCGCGCTCATACGGCCTTGCTCGCCCGTCCTAATGTTGAGAACTTACCGTCGTAAATGATGGCTATGTCGAATTGGCTGAACACTTGCGGTCGGAGATGACTACTCGAATGGCCGTTGTATCTCGGAACCCGCCGCCGAAGATGCGCCGGGTCGAAGGACGGCTGTGGGTCGAGAGTGTGAGTTCGCCGCTGCAGAAAGCTGCCGTCCGACTGCTCGACGCCGCCATCGTCAGCAATCCACCACATTGCTGACGTAAAATCCGGCCCGTCCCAATGGCAGCTAAGGCCGATGACCGGCCGAGAGACGAAGACATGAATGACCGAACACGCGCCGCGCCTATCGCCTATCCGCATGTGGTCGGCGAATTTATGGCCTGATGCCAGCAGATCGGCGTCACGTCAATCAAGGGCGTGTGGCCGCGGCATGTGGTCGCCTGGAACGAGTTCCGCACCTGGACGCCGTCGGCGCCGACCATCAATAGCACCTGGCCCCAATCGGTCATCTTTTGAATGGCTAGCGATCGGCCGAGCCGTGCCGCGAAATCCGGCTGCCTCGATGCGCGGACCGAGTCATACCGCGCGCCAGTGCAAAACGACGGTGCTCGACGCGATGGAAGGATCACCGAGTGCGCTCCTATGGTTGAAGTTTTCTAACTCGCACCATCGCCAATATCACCAACCTGCAGCTTTCAATCTCAATAAAATTTTGAGTCTCGTTGGATTGTCAGATAGCTAGTCACATACTTAAAATCGGTCATGTTAATTATGTAAAATCAAAAAACTGAGTTGTACGCTGTCATGGCAGCTTGGTGGCGCCGTTTACTGAGCCCTGTCGGATAGCTGCCCGCGACTAAAGAACTATACGTCAAAGCTTGTTTCCCGGAGAACCCGGTTGCTGTTTCCAGCGCACGGGCTTTGCCATGTCGAAAGGCTTCGTCGCGCAAGGGTCCTACAGAACAAAGCTCAGTATGGCAGCACGTTGAACTCACGCAGCACCCTCAGCGAGCCAGGGTAGTCCTGAAATTCCTTATACGGAGACTTGGCGGTCAGCTTGCCAAGAGCCCGGTCGAACAACACAACGGCCTCCTCGGTATTCAGGTGCCTCGACATGTAGACGAGTCCGTCCACCGTCGCCGGGTGCTTGTGAATCGCCAGCGACCATTGCTGCGGCAAGTCGTAGGGCACGATGGACGATAAGGCCCCTTCCCCGCCCAGCCGCTTCAAGTGTTTGCCTGTCAGCACAGCGAGCTTCAGCTTACCGATTTTGAATCGCGCAACCCACCGGTCAAGCTCCGTGTATGGCAACTTGAAGCCGCCGCCGTCAGAAGTTCGGTCGTGAAGCACCGTCTCGGCGAATGCGCAGGCAAGTGTGAACCCGAAATAACAGGTCCCGTACCGGTCGGCTCGAGGTAGATGACCGCGAGGGTCATCGAACCGGTTCAGCCCAGATTTTCCAAAGTACGGCTCGCCGCTGCTGTGGCGGGAAATGCGAACAAGCTTCGCCGCATCGACTTCGATGACGGGTAAAACCAGCGTGGAGAAGGCAACATCTGGCTGTTTGAGGCTCAACGCGAGGCCTCCTCGGCGAACGCCGCCGCAGCCCTGTTCACTTCTTCTACCTTGCCCTTGCGGAGCGCCTCCAGCGGGTTGATGTCCCCGAGCGACCCCTTTGCCGTTGTGAAGAAGTCCCACTTGGTCCAGCCGGGCAGCCCACCGAGTATGCGTGAGACATTCTCCAGCGTGGCACGGTCGACCTTTCCTTCGGCGAAGAACGCCGGAAAGTAGCTCTGGCCTTCGACATCGACCGTAAAGAGCCGGCGCGCGCGCGAGGCGGCACTCACCGCTTGTCGGGTCAACTTGAGTGCTGCTTGCAGGTCTGCCGACGAAAGCAACTGCCGCTTGATGAGGCTCCGCCTGAATTCGCGCGAGGCCATGTCGAAGTCACCCTGCTTCACCGTCTCCGACGCCGTATTGTTCGGTTCTTGCGGTAACTCGAGGACCACCGGCTCCGTCAAATGCCCAGCCACCGGCCTATCCGTTTGTTCAATCATGCGTCTGAACGAACGAGCTTTCTGCTTGATCAAGCGTCCGACTTCGGCATCGGGCATCTCGAAGATGACCTCGAGGTCTTCCGCATAAGAGAGAGCACCGGCCGCGTTGCCTAGCGCCCGATCAACGGAATCGGCCGCGGCATGCTTGGTGACACGCTTCAGTGCCGTTGCTGTGGTCATTTCAGCCCTCCTCCTTCGGAATTTCCATACCTGAAAGCATTGCACAAAGCCTAACGATTGTCAAATAAGACAAGCATGACAAATCGCGGCGTTTGTCACCGCCATCCTGAGAATTGGGGCAAACGGCTGGTCTGTCGCCGGCATGAAAAAGCGCCCAAAGGCTGGGCCGGTGTCCACCTTTTGGGGTTCAGCTCAGATACAAGGGCCCTTAGCTTGGTTCAGGGTTCGGCCTGCGTCGCGCGGCGGGGCTTCCGAGGCAAGATCCCGCGCGGCTGCGGTGAATGCGCCACATTCCGCGCGCCCCTCCTTCGCTCGAAAAAAGCTCTCGTAAATTGTTTGATCATTCGGCGATCGATGAAGCGTACCTGTGCCGTCTCGCTTGGGGCACGACAACTCGAAGTGACCCACCCCAATCTCCTCGCCGCGATAAATCATTTTGCCGTCATCGTCGTATTCGACGCGAATGAAATTCGGCACGAGGTGCAACGTGCATCGATCCTTCTGCATCGGCCTCTCGTCTGCATAAAAACACTCATTGAGGCAGTTGTCGTCCATTTCGACGCGGGGCAAGGCTTTATCTGTCATCGCCTTCGGCTTAATTTTAAGGGAAGGAATCAAGGCAGCGCTGAGTATGAGCGCGAAACCTGCGGTGTCATCATCCGCTGAGCGTAAAGTCCTTGGACCATGTGAATTTCTCTCGCAAATCGACGCGTGGAACTGAGGTCAATTCTCCGCTCTCATCGCGCGTCTCCTTGTGGCACAGGCCATATAAACTGCCTTTGCTGTCAATAAAGACGGCGGAGAGCTGAATTTCCGTTAGGGTCGAGACCAGTCGACAAAGGGCGGATTTTTTTGACGCTGTCACGCGAACCAAAACAATAGGCTGAGAGAGAAATATCGTGATCAAAAACATATCGCGAATCAAGACATTCGGGGTGTTCGCGGACTACACAAAGCCAGCGGGCCTCAACGAATTTCTGGCGGTCAACATCATTTACGGATGGAATTACTCGGGGAAAACGACGCTGTCAAGACTGTTCCAATCCCTGGAAGCGAAAGCCATTCACCCGGATTATGCCGGAGCTCAATTTACGATGACCGATGAAAGCGGCTCGCAAGTTGATCAAACCAGCGTTAGCAATTACGCGGGTGTGGCGCGCGTATTCAACTCGGACTTCATCGAAAAGAACCTGAGCTGGAATGGGGCAACCTTTCACCCGATTTTGCTGTTGGGCGAAGACACCATCGAGGCGGAGAAGAAGATTGCGGCCAATGCAAAGCTTGTCGAGCGGTGCCGCATCGCATACACAAAGCATCGAAAACTGGCGGAATCTGTAGAGCGGATTATGGGCGACGATCGGACCGCGGAGGCAAAGCGGATCAAGATCCTCCTCTCTCTGGTCGAAGCTTTCACCGCCGCGCACCTGAACACCCTGCTCGGAAGCCTCAACGCAGATAGCGTAGCCGCGGCGCGGCTCAGCGACGAAGGCTTGGCCGCCTGTTTGAAACAGGCGTTGGTCTCCGATAAAGACAAGCTGGATGTTGTGCCTCGGCTGCGCCTTCAACCTACCCTTTCCCGCGCGCTGGCTCAATGCAAGCCTCTTTTGGCCAAGGTGCCGCAATTGTCCAGCACTATCGAATATCTTCGCGACCACCCGAACGTCGCCAACTGGGTCGAGCAAGGACTCCATCTGCATGAAGACGCCGAGGCCTGTGAATTCTGCGGGAGCGAGCTGAGCCGGCAGCGCATGGACGTGCTGCATGCCCATTTCTCGAAAGATCTTCTTCAGTTCAAAGGCCAACTGACTCAGGCCAACAACGCGACGGAAGCTTTGAAATTTCAGCCTCCACCCTTTCAAAAAGCCAGCTTTTATCCCGAGTTCCGAGAATTAGCCGCCCACGCGCATCAGGAACTCGTCGAAGCGGTCGACTCGTTTAACGCCGAGCTCTCCAAGCTGTCGTCGGCGATGGCTCGCAAGATGGCGTCGACCTTCGAGGCTGTCGAGTCTCCGGCGCTTTCAGACGAGCCTGAGAAGGAAATCGTTAGGGTCGCGGCGGCCTTCAACGAGGTCGTCGATGCGAACAACTCGATCAGCGAAAGCTTCGGCAAAGCGAAAGCCAACGCAATCAAAAAGGCCAAACTCCACTTCGCGGCTGAATTCTTCGCCAAAGAACTTGAGTCCGGCGTCAAAAACCGTTTGGCGCTGCACATCGCACATCGCCAGAAAGCACAACGAATCGGAGAGGCACTTAAGACCGAAAATCTCGCGCTGGAAGCGCAGATCAGTTTTGCCCAGAAAGGTCGGGAGAAAATCAACGCGCAAATATCGAATCTGCTGGGCAGCGACGAAATACAGATCGAAGTCGTCAAGGAGGACGAATCCGATCGCTTCCGGCTCACTCGGCGCGGCCTTGTCGCCAAGAATCTCAGCGAGGGCGAGAAGACAGCGATCGCGTTTTCGTTTTTCTTGACGAAGCTTGGCGAGCTCAAAGACTTCGCGAAATCGATCGTCTACATCGACGACCCGATTTCGAGCTTGGACAGCAACCACATCTTTCAGGTTAATTCAATCATTAGGGAGATTTTCTTCCAGCAGGACGGACCCGGCACGGAATGGAAAACCAATTGTGCGCAGTTGTTCATCTCCACGCACAATTTTGAATTCTTCTCCCTGCTTCGAGAGTTGCCATGGAAAAAAACACGATACTTCCAGACGAAAAAACTTTCGCCGACAGTTTCCACGTTCACGAACCTGCCGGCGTCCATCCTCAAATATTCTTCAGAGTATCACTACTTGTTCGGCGTGATCTATGCATTCCACAACAGCGCGGACAAGGGCGAACTCGAAACCCTCCTAGCGATCCCGAACGCGGTCAGGCGATTTGTCGAACTTTACAGTTATGCCCGCATACCGCACTTTATCCAAGGGACAGTCGACCATCGAATTGACACTCTCTTCGGGCCGCAAAAGGCAAAGCGAATTCTTAAGGTCCTTCATCACTTCAGTCATCTAAACGACATCGGACGCTTGTCGAAGAACACCGATCTGATCTGCGACATCGAGAACGCCGTCGCGGAGCTCATTGAGTTGTTGGAAAAGGACACCTTGCATTACGGGGCCTTAAAGGCGTCTTTGGCTTGATACCTCACGCTTCCGCGTTTTCAGCAATTTTTGCCCCGACCTGAAATGGGTCTCCGCAACCGCATCGATGTATAAAATTGCCTTTGCAACGCTGATTGCGAGCGGAGAAATCATTGTCAGGTCGAGCGATGGAAAGACTCGCTAGGTGGTGTGCCGGCGGAGGAGCGTGAACTGCGTTCAGTGACCCAGGGCGCTGCCGCTTGCGTGGCCCAATTGACTCGATGCACTCGAGCGCGATTGAAAGCAGGGAACGCAAGCATGATTGAAAATCTAAGCAAAACCTGCGTACCGTTCCACGAGAGCGAGACCAAACCCTAATTCCGCGAGTGAAGAGCAGCGCAGAGCCGGCGCCTAGCATCAAGAATAAAGCGGTGCCCGTGTCGAGATGCAGTTTCGGTGCATGTAGGAAGCGGAAAATACAGCGGCAGACAAACGCGATGACTACAACAAATTAGCGCACGCACCCAGAAATAGGCGAAACCCGAGATGCAGTGCCGTCTCAAGGATAAGCAGGATACGTCGACGTTCGTATGTGTGAGAATATCGTCTGTCACATATAACGGGAAGGCGATATGCCGGACGCGCGGGAAGAAGGTCTAGCAATGATCAGGGAGGGCTTCGCTCGGAGAGAGGCATCCTGGCGCCGAGAGAACCCGGGGAAAGTGCGTTTTTATCTGGTGAACGCACCGGATGATCCGCCGACGTTTTCGGATGAGGGGCAAGTCGCTTTAAGAGGTGTTGTTTCCGCCCTTCAAGAAAACCACATTGATGCGGATACGCCGTTCATGACTCTGGACGCGATCGACACTGTCGGCGGCTATACCGGAGAATTCGCGGTTTTTCTTAAGGACCTCAGTCCTCTTTTAGGCATAATTCTAGGCGCATGGGTGCAGTCGAAAGTTGGGCGTAAAGTGCGACTGAAAGACGGAGATATAGAAGTTGAGGCAAACACAGAACAGCAGGCACTTAGGCTTCACCAGCTTCTACTCGATCAGCGGCAGGCACGCTCGGCGGAGCCATCCGACGAAAAGTGACATGGACGTGATCCGCGAGCTGATGTTGAAATTTGAGAGCTCGCCGATGCGGTCCGGAGTCATCGTACTCATCACAGGGAGCGATGAGTAGTTGCAAGTGGACGGTTACAACATCCATCAGATCGACTATCACCTAGCTCTTACCGGGAAACCGAACTGATCGAGACGGCTGGGAGCGGCCCAATTGGAAGGGGGATTCCCTTTTTCGCCGTCTAACTTGGTCTGGGCATGATTTTTTTGACTCGGTCCGCAGCCCTGACGTGTGGGATAAGACCAAAGAGGTCGCTTCTGCAGTTGGTGGTTTTACTGTCGATCTGCTTGTGTTTGCTGCGAAAAACAATATCGAAACCAAAATTAAAGGACTGCTTGGTGGTCAGCGATAGTCTTACGGTCGCGTGCGGCATTGCTGCACCAACAATGATTTCTGCTGCTGGCCATCGGGCCAGTGTCCGTTTTTTAGAATTCTTCGCCTCCGACACTCGCAACCCGAACAAACGTCGTGCGTATGCGCACGCGGTAGGCGAGTTTCTCGCCTGATGCGACCAGGCTGGCGTTGTATCCATCACGGCCGTGCAGCCGCTGCACGTGGCCGCCTGGATCGAGTTGCAGACGCTGTCGACGCCGAACGTCAAGCAGCACCTGGCCGCGATCCGGCACCTCATTGGCTGGCTGGTGATCGGCCAAGTCGTGCCGCACAATCCAGCCGCGTCCGTGCGCGGGCCGAGTCATACGACCCGGCAGGACAAGACCCCTGTGCTCGACCCAACAGAAGCCCGGCAGTTGCTCGACAGCATTGATGTCAGCACACCGATTAGCTTCAGGGATCGGGCGTTGATTGGATTGATGGTGTTTTCGTTCGCACGGGCGGGTGCGGCGCTCGCAATGCGGGTGGAAAACGTGTACGCGCCGCACCCTGCGCCTGAGGGTGCGCTTGCGTGGGAAAGGAGGCAAGCGCCGCCAGTTGCCCTGTCATCACACTCTTGAGGTGTATCTACACGCGTACCTCGATGGCACCGGCATCGCTACCGCCCGATAGGCCCGACTCCGCACGATTCGGCGCGGCACGAAGATCGGCAACCACACGTTCCGTGCCACTGGCATCACCTCGTACCTGAAGAGCAGCGGCACCCTGGAAAACGCCGCGACGATGGCCAACCATACGTCGACGCGCACCACGCAACTGTACGAGCGGCGTAGCAACGGCATCACTCTGGACGAGGCCGAGCGGATCAGCGTATAGCGGGCACACATGCATCCCATCGGCATCGCCGTTTCCGGTCACCATGACTTGGAGCTTCCTGGTCCCGACAACCGAACTAACACAACAACGAGCATCGCCATGGCGAGCACAGCGATGAACAGGCGTCTCCTCGGACTCACGTCAAGCTGACGCCACCAGGTTGCTGCACGCGCTTTTCACTTGTTGGAGTTGGAACCATGCATGTCCTGCCAGAAGACGCGTATCCGCGCCTTCTGGCGATTTTTGGTCACTGTGTTTCACCCGGCGCGCGCGTCCAAGAGATTTTATATTCTTGTAGTTCGTGCTGAACGGAAGTCACACTGACAGTTCTGATGTCGTCGAGTATCAGTCGGAGCGCAGGAATGCGGGGATCATGAGACGTCTCGTGGTAAATCAGTGGAAGGTCGTCATCAGCATTCTTATTATTTGTTTCAGTAACCGAAAGATCGGGGTCGTCCCAACCGGGCGTCTGAACTTCAATCACGCGGTGCCGCGGCGATGGCCACACCCTCGAAGCATGCGCGAAGAGAACGACATTGTTCGTTCGCTTGCCTGTCTGTATTGATGGATAGAGCACGCCGTCGAGCCGAGACGGATGGCGCGATCCTAGATATTCGGCAATCATCTGAGTGACCAAATAAATATCGGCTTCCTCGCCCGGTAGCACCGGCAGCTGCAAAACGTGCTGTAGGTGCTGCAGGAAAGCGGTACGACCGTGCGTGTTAGAAAACTCGGGGTCAAAAATACTGACGTCGGTCGCCCTGATTGCTTGCAGCGCGGAGACGTCAAGCACCTTCAATTCTCGAGTGACTTCGAAAGATGCGATTATCCCGAGCGATCCAACCGCCGCGCGTACCTCTCCAACGCAAGTAGCTGGATCTTCTGCACCATAAAACACAGATATGCCTCTAGCATTCATCCGCCCCGCGCTTGCGGTGCCTGGCGGCGGCGGTCCCAATTTCGCTTCAGGTTCTTTGAGCACTTCCACGACCTGATCCTGACCCGACACCACACGCATACGCCAGAATACATTTCCGGGACCATGCGGAACAATGGGACGGACCACGGGGTGCCCGTCTGCAGAAATCAAAGATTCAATTCCCGCAAATAGGTGGCGTAGCTTCTCCTCCACGACTGGATTAAAAAAGCGTGAGCGTGTTTTAACCTCTTCTTCTATCTGGTTCCAATCTTCAAGTGTTTGATAGGCTGGGCCCAAGTTGCGATTGAAGACCAAGTCGTCGTCTAATGGATCCTCATCGCCATCCGGTGGCCACCACCACCATACCTCTTTCAGCGAATTGAGCATTGCCTCGCTGGCCCTGTCGTCGCCTGCTCCGGTCATTTCGCTGATGACCTCTTCAGCTGTTAGTCCCCGTGGAGACGTAACTTCTCCTGCGAAATACTCCGGCGACGAGGGCACGTACCATTTCTCGAAGAGAGGCTGGATCCGCTCCGCATATTGCCGAGTGGACCAGCAAAAATCTTCGCGATCGCAGACGCTGCATTTGTCGATGTGATTCGATGCGCTGATTTCGGCGCGCAAGACCCTATCCTCTATACAATTCAGGCAAATCGGGAGATCATCATCTTCACGGTCTTCGGTATCAACGGGGCGTTGCGTCATGATGGAAGGCAGGTAGGTTGAAACTCGTTGGGGAAAGTCGACCTCAATTGTTTCTGAGATCTCGTTTTGCGTTCGATCGTGCGTCTTAAGCGGTTTTCTGCCCTTGCGCTTTAATGATCCGATCACAGCTTATGGCAAAAGGTAACTTTTCGGCCAGCGCTTATCAACGCTCGAAGCGAAAGCCCTGCGGTCAAATCGCGGTTGCCTCAGCAGCTTGCAACGAATCTTCGACTTGCCATTGATCGTCTTGCAAAAAACGTTCCGAATGAATTGTGATATCGCTTCATCACAATTTTGATCTACGAGGCTGTTGCAGCCCTTCGGTAATCAGGATGTGGCGCAGGGCTCGCTGGAACGATAGCGGCGGCACGGCGAGATACCTCGGCGAATGGCATACACATCCGGAACATCATCCTCATCCTTCGGCTCTGGATCAACTTGAATGGCGAAAGCTCGCTACTCAACGGAAGGATAAAAGGGGCGTTGTTGCGTAAATCGAGCGTGAAGACACAACGTCTCCTGTGATCTTAAATCAAGCAATGCGAACGGACTGAGGGCGTGCAAGTACCGCCATTCGGTTCACGACGCCGACGCGGCTCGCCATCTCGGTCGCTTGCGAGCCGATGCGGCGCGACCAGAGACGATTACCCGTAAGTATCTTAAAGCGGTACATCGTGTTCTCGACGAGCGAACGCCGGTGATAGCCGCTGCGCTTCTTCCATTCACGTCGACCGTCTCGCACGATGCCTCCGATCGCCTCGTTGCGCCAGCTTGCGCCGGGCGTGCACTCAGGCCAGGGCTTTGCCCCTTCGCGCGGTGGAATCGAGGGCGCGGCGCTGCGCGCTGCAATCGCTGCATGACAGCGCTTCGTATCGTACGCGCCGTCACCGCCGATCGTCTCGATAGATTCGTCTGCGGGGATCTGGTACAGCAGCCCGGGCAATACGGTCGCGTCATCGACATCCTGATGCGTCATCAGTGCCGCGCGAACCTGACCGGTCTTCGCGTCTAGTCCCAGATGGACTTTACGCCAGGTGCGCCGCTTCGAATAGCCGTGCTTGCGAACCTTCCATTCACCTTCGCCGTAGAGCTTGAAGCCCGTGCTGTCCACGACCAGATGCAGCGGTTCACCACTGGGTGTGACGGGTAGCGCCACCTTCAGATCCTGCGCGCGCCGGCTCAGTGTCGTGTAGTTCGGCACGGGGAGCTCGGCGAACGCAGGCTCCCGCAGACTTTGCGCGAAGCCCTGGGCGGCTCGCAACGTCAAGTAATACACCTGCTTGAGCGTGAGCAGTGCCTGAATAAGTGCATCCGAGTAGACGTGCGGCCTGCCGCGCATCACGGTTCCGCTTCGCTTACCATCGGCAATGCGCTCTCATTGATCCACATAGTCACGCTGCCTCGTGCGATCAGCCCCGCGTTGTACTCTGACCAATTCCTGACGCGATAGACCCCTTCGGGCTCGCAGCTGTTGCGTTTGTCCTTGCGCATCTTCCCGCCAAATATCGAGAATCTACGCAATTCCACAATGAGTTAACAGAGGTGCCGCCCCGACCGTTGCGCGTAAACGTCACGCCTCCGCGCGACAACCGGATTAATGCAACAACGCCGATAAAAGGCCTTCGCTAGCCGTCATTGTCGGGAGGAAAAGTTTATTCCTAGTTTTGGTTCCGGTTTTTGAAAAAGCTTAATTGTCAGTTTCCAAATTTTAGCTGGCTCAGGGCTAACGAGACGATGTGGGGTGGATGAGTAAATGCCGGGGTGAACTCTCCATGGCGGGATCGAACCGTCCCATCTTGCTGCGCGCGACAAACATATTAAGTACGGGATTCCGTCGTTATGGCGATGCGCAATAGACCTAAGCCTAGGAAATCTCTCCCTCTCTGACGCCCGCATCAACCGATGATTCGCGCGGTCGATGAGGCGCTTCGGCAACGCGACTAATTGCTTATCGTGCGGGCCAAGAAGCAACTCAACGCCTTCGAATTCTTCTGCGGCAAGATGCCATCGGTCGGTCACTGCAGCATGCTTGATCAACGTTTTGAGCGCCACCTCAGCGCGCGCAAAGTGCTCGGCGTCCACTACCCGCTGATCGGATTCTAACAAAATGGTACGCGACATACACCGTCTTCAGCTCAGCGGCGAGGTCGGCATTGCCTTGCCCATGCCGCAGAGCAACGAGCGCCAAGTGATTATGCAGTGACGCCTTGTTGGCCAGCTCCGCGGACATGGGCAGCAACATCGCGCGCGTGAGCGGCAGTGTTGTTCGCCCGAACTTACGTCTTTTCGGTTTGCTCGCCGTCGTCTCTATTGACAGTCAGTAGCCGCGTTTGCTCGTCATCACAGCGTCGGCACGTCGCGCGTAGTCGCCAGCGACCTCTTCAAGCACGCACTTTTTCTCAGCCTGCACCTAGATGGACGTCGTTTGCAGCGACGCGTGGCTCAATACCTCTGTACGGCGTCGACCGGCACCTCCTCGGCAATCGACTGTGTGCCGAAGGTAGGCCACTACGAAGGACGGGGCTGCCGAGGTTTTCATCGTCATGCTTCGTTGAGTACAGCGGCATACGGCTTTTTGATGGCGCAGCGCCTGGGTACTGGCTCCCACGGTAACGGAAAAAAACGGCGCTAAACTCACGCTGCCTGTCTTTTCCTCGAATTACATCCTTCGCGGCAGTCCAGCGCGCAACGCCATGTCCCTAACTTGCTCGTGACACTGCGAACACTGTTTGGACTACGACTCATGCGAAGGCTAAGCATTGAACACGCACGGATCCGCCCTCATACTTTACGACACAGTAAGATTAGACATCCAAAAAGGAATCGGTCGTCGACGCACTCGACTATCAGAACATGGCATCGGCGGCCCTTCTTCACGTAGAACTGGCTTTACCCCTGTGTGTGAACGACCGATATCACCGACCTCGCAACAGGTACAAGGCGCTCCGGCTATCCGATTTGGGCGTCCTCCGCGCAGCGCTGACGCACAGAAATAGCCGAGCAGCGATTGGGCAGAAAGTGCTTGCTTGTTCTACCACCTGTCGCGGTATGCTGTCATCGACGAAAGGAGACCCTTGATATTTTTCAAAGGAGGCGTCTCATGGTAGCGTTGTCCCAAAACAAGATTGAACTGATTACCCTCGAGCTCGAGCAGCTTATTGGCCGCACTTGGGAGGCAAAACGTATCGATGACTTCTATGTCTTCAGCTACCCCCATTTATTGGCAGGCGGCGGTCGGCTGGTATCGGCCGGCGGCTGGTCAGTCGACGAAGTCACACGTCGTCTCACGACCGTGTACGGTTGGATGCCGTGTTCGCCCAAGAGTCACAACGAAGCGGCGATGGGTGAGCTTGTCTTGTTGCTCAATGTCGACGCCAGTCTCGTAGACATCATGCCGGTGGCGTCAAGGTGCCTGTCGAACTCGCTCGTAGCCGCATCGAAGTTCATGCACTGGGCGCGGCGTGAAACGGCGCCAATGTTCGACTGCAATCTGGAGGCAAGATACTGGCCGGAGACGCGGTCCCGGCTTTCGTACCTGCCTACCGCAGTGCGCCGGTATTTTGAGTGGACATCTGCGATAGACGCGGTTTCACCCGAGCTTAAGGCTCGCGCGCGAAGCTGGGCGCACACATCGTTCGGGTACGACGTCACCGCCGTTCGCGCGATTGAGGCGATGGCCTTCTACGCCGCGGCGGATACCCCACGCGGCGGTTCGCCTCCTTATCTACAGCTCAGGATTACCCACAAGTTGACTGATCATGCTATTCGTTCTGCCTGAAGAGCCGATACATCTTTGTGACTTCGTGCAATACAAGGAACCCACGCCACATGACGGTTGGGCCCGGTGGCCGGTCATGCTTGCGATTCAGATAGCCGCCCAGCATCGCGATCCACAATACCGTCTGCTGGAGCGAGGGTGTGTGCTTTGGCAACTGGGTGGTGCGGTGCGTGTGGCAATACAGCGCTTGCCATTCGACGGGTTGCAGCAATACTTCGCAGGAGAGATCCGTGTCGATTCGTGCCAGCAAGGTCGCGTACAGGATCCGCCAGGCGATGACTGCAAACAGGGCTGTGGCCCTCACGAAGCGTTCGAGTGTGCCGAACTGGCGTGCCTCGATCTGGCAACCGCTCTTCAGGACCCGATGCCACGATTCAATCGTCCATCGTCGTGCATACCAGGCCAGTCGCTCAAGGACCTCTTCAAGCGTAGTCGTTGGCACGGAACTCAGCAGCATCCACTCGAGAGGTTCAACCCCGTCCGGGGGCGCATCTTCGATTGCGTGAACCGCAAACACGTCGATTTCGGTCAGGCGGCTCGCGCGCGCCCTCGGTGGCCGCAGTCGCACCGCCGAGCAACGCAATGTCAGGCGTGCCGTACGCTGCGGCATGTTACCTCTGGCGGGCACCAGCAGGTCAGTATTGCCCAGAGGTGCGGTGGCTTGCACAGTTTCCCAAAGGTACTCCTGAGGATGACGGACGCAGCGATTGCGAGCCGCACGAATCAGCCAATCCACGCCATCAGGGCGTTCGGTGGCAAACAGTTCGTAGAGGTCGCTCTCACGGTCGCCCACGCCTACAAGTCGGGTTTCGGCACAACGTGCCTTCAGTGCGCCAAGATGCTCGATGCCTTCAATCCATTTGATGCTTTCTTTCTCGGTGATCGGGCGAGCTTTGCGTTGATGCTTCTTGCCGAATGCCTCCACCGGACGCGCCCAGGTCTTCATGCCCAGCACACCCAATGGCAAACCTTCAGGCGTAACGGCCAGCAAACTGTGCATCAGGAAACCGCGCTCGTGGCGGCCCGAACCGTAACCCAAGCCTGTGGTCGCAAGCAGATGCGACAGGTTGAATTCGGTCGTGTCCTGCACAGCCAGCACAACAGG
>Ga0153932_1000201_pt1 | contig 23158 bp, 20 predicted proteins | sample TSNJ016MetaG_FD_102273 | JGI IMG/M metagenome (GOLD analysis project Ga0153932, IMG submission 102273) | Attine ant fungus gardens microbial communities from New Jersey, USA - TSNJ016 MetaG | ecosystem: Host-associated > Fungi > Mycelium > Unclassified | place: USA: New Jersey, Wharton State...
AAAAGCGCTGTTGGAATCATCCAACAGCGCTTTCGGTCGGGCACTTGATGCCTCGTTGTCTCCTCGTTCTCCACCTCAAAATTCGGGTGCAACAGAACTGAAACGGATATTAGATTGCGCAACGAATACCGACAACCTAGCATTTACCCTAGTGGTGCATAAAAGCACCTTAACTGGGCGTGTGTCTATCTGCGCCCGGATTAAAGGCAGAAACAGCGCGCTAGAACTAAGGGTTAGTTCGGATCCCCAAGCAATGTCCACGCTTTAACCGCGCAGCGGACGAACCTTGGCGATTATCTCGCCGACGATTCCGCGCCTGAAAAGCAGCACACACGCTATAAAGATAAGCCCCGTTACGATCGTCACAGACTCGCCAAGTGAATTGAACCAGTCGATGCCGGTAAGCCGTGTCAAACCGGTGCCGATATCGCCAAGACGATTTTCCAGCGCCACGATAATGAACGCGCCGAGCAAGGGTCCGAACATCGTGCTCATGCCGCCGACGAGCGTCATCAATACGACAAGGCCCGACATGGTCCAGTACGCATCGCCCAGGGTTTCGAACCCAAGTATTAGCGTTTGCAGTGCGCCGGCCAATCCGGCAAGCCCCGCCGACAACACGAACGCCAGCAGCTTGAAGCGCGATGTATCGTACCCAAGCGAGATTGCGCGCGGTTCATTCTCCTTGATCGCAATCAGCACCTGGCCAAACGGCGAATGCACGATCCGCACGATAAATCCGAACGCCAGCACCATCACCAGCAGCACGACATAGTAGAGCGTCAGGTCGGAACTGAGACTGATCGCGCCGAAGAGCTTGCCGCGCGGCACGCCTTGCAGGCCGTCCTCGCCGTGCGTGAACGGCGCCTGCAGGAACACGAAGTAGACCATCTGCGCGAGGGCGAGCGTAACCATCGCAAAGTAGATGCCTTGGCGGCGGATCGCAAACAAGCCGACGATCAGCCCAAGCAACGTGGCAACCGCCGTCCCCGCGATCACGCCGAGTTCCGGCGTAAAGCCCAGCGTCTGGATGGCGTAACCCGCCGTATAACCCGCGCTTGCGAGGAACATCGCATGGCCAAACGAGAGCAACCCCGTATAGCCGATCAACAAATTGAACGCCGCCGCGAACAACGCGAAGCACAGCACCTTCATCATGAAAACAGGATAGACGCCCAAGAACGGCGCCGCGATCAGGCCGGCCAGCAATACGCCGTAGAGTACTTTTCTCAACATCATTTTTCCTTGCCGAAAAGTCCCGCCGGGCGCACGAGCAGCACCAACGCCATGATGACGAAGACGACTGTCGCGGACGCTTCCGGATAAAACACGCGGGTCAGGCCTTCAATCACGCCGAGGCCGAGGCCGGTGAGTATCGAGCCCATGATGGAACCCATGCCGCCGATCACCACCACCGCGAACACGGTGATGATCATCGACTGGCCCATCAACGGCGAGACCTGGATCACGGGCGCGGCAAGCACGCCGGCAAAGGCCGCGAGCGCGACGCCGAAACCGTAGGTGAGTGTGACCATCAAAGGCACGTTGATGCCGAATGCCTCGACCATCTTCGGATTCTCGGTGCCTGCACGAAGATACGCGCCAAGCCGCGTTTTCTCAATGACGAACCAGGTCGCAAAACACACTACGAGCGATGCAACCACGACCCACGCGCGATAGTTCGGCAAATACATGAAGCCGAGATTCGTCGCGCCGGCGAGCATCGAAGGCACGTCGTAGGGCTGCCCCGATGATCCGTACACCGAACGAAATACGCCTTCAATCACGAGCGTCAGGCCAAATGTAAGCAGCAGGCCATAAAGATGGTCGAGCTTGTAAAGCCAGCGCAGCATCGTGCGTTCAATCACAATGCCGAATACGCCGACAATCAGGGGCGCGAGCACGAGCATCGCCCAGTAGGGCACGTTGAAATAAGAGAAGCCCATCCACGTGAGCATTGCGCCCAGCATGAACAACGCGCCGTGCGCAAAGTTGATCACGTTGAGCAGGCCGAAGATCACCGCGAGGCCAAGGCTCAGGATGGCGTAGAAAGAACCGTTCACCAGTCCGAGCAGCAACTGGCTCATCATCGCCGCGAGCGGAATGCCGAAAATTTCCATTGAATCTGCCGTCAAAGGTGTTTCGACACATCCCGTCCCGCAAGACAACATGCGTCGATCGATCATGCGAATGTGCTTTCGATGCGAATCCGCAAAGCGGTCACTGCCTGCCGCTTATTTCCACAAGGCGCAGCGCGATTCAGCTTTGGTGGCGAACGCCTGGTCACCCGGAATGGTCGCGGTGATCTTGTAGTAATCCCATGGTTCCTTCGACTCAGACGGCTTCTTCACTTCCATCAGGTACATGTCGTGAATCATGCTGCCGTCGGCACGGATGTAGCCGTTCTGCGTGTAGAAGTCGTTGATCTTCGCCTTGTGCAACTGGTCCATGACCTTGTCGCTGTCCGTCGAACCTGCCGCCTGCACCGCCTTCAGGTAGGTCGTGACGGCCGAGTAATCCGCGGCATGAAGACTCGTCGGCATCTTCTTCATCTTCGCGAAGTAGCGTTGTGCCCAGGCGCGCGTCGTTGCGTCCTTGTTCCAGTACCAGCTATCCGTCGCCACCAGGCCTTGCGTGGTTTCGAGGCCCAGGCTGTGGATATCGGTCAGGAAGATCAGCAGCGCGGCAATCTTCATCTGCTTGGTGATGCCAAATTCCTTCGCGGCCTTGATCGAGTTGATGGTGTCGCCACCGGCGTTGGCAAGACCGAGCACCTGCGCCTTCGACGCTTGCGCCTGCAACAAGAACGACGAAAAATCCGATGCCGACAGCGGATGACGCACCGCGCCCAGCACTTGGCCGCCGTTCGCTTTCACCACGTCCGAGGTGTTCTTTTCCAGCGCCTTGCCGAACGCGTAGTCCGCCGTGAGGAAGTACCACGTCTTGCCACCCTGCTTCGTCACGGCCGAACCCGTGCCCTTGGCGAGCGCCATGGTGTCGTATGCGTAATGCACCGTGTAGGGCGTGCATTGTTCGTTGGTGAGGTTATCCGCGCCCGCACCAATGTTGATGTACGGGATCTTCTTCTCGCCGGCGACCTGGTTCGTCGACAAGGCCGTCGCCGAATTCGTTCCGCCAATGATCACGTTCACACCATCGCGATCGATCCATTCACGTGCGCGCGACGCCGCAATGTCAGCCTTGTTCTGGTGATCCGCGTAGACGAGTTCGATGGGCTTGCCATTCACCTTGCCGCCGAAATCTGCGATTGCCATGCGGATCGATTCGAGTCCGCCTTGCCCGTCGATGTCCGCATAAAGACCCGAAAGGTCCGTGATGTAGCCGATCTTCACCGTATCGCCAGGCGCCGCCTGAACGTTGCCCGCCATCAGCGATGCCGTGGCCGCGGCAACGGCCATGCAGATACCCGAGAGGCGCGCGAGGGTCTTCTTCTTCATTACAGTCTCCGTTGAGTTGTTGTTCTTGCTGCTGGCCGCGTGCCGAACCGGGTCATACCCCGAGCAGTTCGTGCAGCACCGGCATTTTCGTTTCGAGTTCCCCGGCATTGAAGTGCTCGACAATCTTCCCGTGCTCCATGACGTAGAAGCGATCGGCGAGCGGCGCCGCGAAGCGAAAATTCTGTTCGACCATGACGATGGTGTAACCCCGCGCCTTGAGCATCAGGATCATCCGTGCAAGCGTCTGCACGATCACAGGGGCGAGCCCTTCCGAGATCTCGTCGAGCAGCAACAGGTTTGCGCCCGTGCGCAAGATGCGCGCAACGGCCAGCATCTGCTGTTCGCCGCCGGAAAGCCGCGTCCCCTGGCTATGGCGACGCTCCTTGAGATTGGGAAACATCGAATAGATTTCATCGATGGACATCGCTTCCTTCGGATTCCCGACTACCGGCGGAAGCATCAGGTTTTCCTCGCACGACAAGCTCGAGAAGATGCCGCGTTCTTCCGGGCAATAACCCACGCCGTAATGCGCGATCTTGTGTGTCGACATGCCGACCGTCTCGTGTCCGCCGATACGGATCGAGCCCGTGCGCCGTCCGGTCAGGCCCATGATCGCGCGCATCGTGGTCGTGCGGCCCGCGCCATTGCGCCCGAGCAGCGTGACCACTTCGCCGCGGCTCACCTTCAGATCCACGCCGTGCAGGATATGCGACTCGCCGTACCACGCTTGCGCGCCGACAAGTTCGAGCGCAGGCTCACCCGCCGATGCATCGCGCGATTGTTGTGCGCGGCGTTCTTCCACGATCGTGCTCATGCGTGCGCTCCGGCAAGGGCCGCGTCGGCGCTGCCCATATAGGCTTCCATCACGAGCGCGTTCTTCGATACCTCCGCGTAGCTGCCCTCGGCCAGTACTTCCCCGCGTTGCAGGACGGTGATGGTGTCCGAGATCCCGGCGATCACGTTCATGTTGTGCTCGACCATGAGAATGGTGCGTCCCACCGACACTTTCTTGATCAGCGCCGTCACGCGGTCCACGTCTTCATGTCCCATGCCTTGCGTGGGTTCATCGAGCAGCATGAGTTCGGGTTCCATCGACAATGTGGTGGCGATCTCGAGCGCGCGCTTGCGGCCGTATGAAAGTTCGACCGTGGTGGTGTCGGCGAAATCGGTCAGGCCGACTTGCGTGAGCAGATCCATGGCACGGTCGTTGAGTTCGTTGAGCACGCGCTCGCTTTTCCAGAACTTGAACGATGTGCCGAGCGATCGCTGCAAGCCAATACGCACGTTCTGCATGACCGTCAGATGCGGGAATACAGCAGAAATCTGAAATGACCGGATCACGCCGCGACGCGCAATCTGCGCCGGACGTTCGCGCGTGATATCGGCTCCGTTGAAAACAATCTGTCCAGCAGTCGGTTCGAGAAACTTGGTAAGCAGGTTGAAGCAAGTGGTCTTGCCGGCGCCGTTGGGACCGATCAATGCATGGATCGAACCCCGGCGCACACGCAGGTTCACATCGTTCACGGCGGTGAAGCCTTTGAATTCTTTTGTCAGGCCGCGGGTTTCCAGAATCGTGTCGCCGAGAATCATGTCCCCTTCCATGCTTGGTTTGAGCCTTAAAGCCCGGCCTTTGTTTTCAGCCTCAACAGGGCGCGCTTTTGGCGCATGCCATCGGTGCTCGCTTTCGTTCGTACGGTGCTTGTGCCCGGGACTTGTGTTGCGGTGCTGGCGTTGTGCTAACTCGTGCCTGCTGCGTTTTTTGCGTGCCGCACAACGCTCGTGCAGACCTGCGGCGCTTCAGGGACGTCTGATGTATTGTCGCGCCAATGATGCAGCGCAATCATCGGGATTTGCACTTAGTCAGGCGCTTTGTTTTTCAGCTGGGCCGCTTAATCGTTCAAACAATGCGCGTTACTGAACATATCCGGGTCATATTCAGGCACCCAATACCAGCGTGCGAACCTGCGAGCCCAGGAACCCGCGGTCTGCGCGAATCATCTCGCTGGCCCTTTCAGCGATCATCAGCGTTGGCGAGTTGGTATTGCCCGATGTAATGGTCGGCATGACGGAAGCATCGACTACGCGCAAGCCTTCGACGCCAATGACACGCAGGCGGCTGTCGACGACGGCGGCCGGATCGTTATCGGTTCCCATGCGGCACGTCCCGACCGGATGGAAAATCGTCGTGCCGATCTTTCCCGCGGCCACGGCCAGCTCGGCATCGGTCTGGAACGCCGCGCCGGGGAGGATCTCTTCGGGCGAGTACCTGGCGAGCGCGGGCGCGGCCGCGATGCGCCGCGTCAGCTTCAAGGCGTTGACTGCGACCTCGCGATCACGATCCGTCGATAAATAATTGGGCGCGATCAACGGCGCAACCTTCGCATCCGGCGAAGCAATGTGAACGCTTCCCCGCGATGTCGGCCGCAGTGGACACACCGAAGCCGTGAACGCGTTGAACGCATGCAATGGCTCGCCAAACCGGTCCAGCGACAAAGGCTGCACGTGATACTCCACGTCGGGCCGGGTGATGGTTGCATCGTCGGGATTGGATTTGGCGAACGCACCGAGCTGGGACGGCGCCATGGACATTGGCCCGCTGCGCATGACCGCGTATTGCAACCCGATCCACGCCTTGCCCCACCATTTCGCTGAAAGCGTATTCAGGGTGCGTACGCCGCTAACTTTATAAGCCATCCTAAGCTGCAGATGATCCTGCAGATTCTCGCCCACGCCGCGCAGATCCTGGATCACGTCGATACCCAGTTTCTGCAGCCGCGCGCCATTGCCAATGCCCGACAGCTCCAGCAATTGCGGCGAGTTCACCGCGCCCGCGCTGACAATCACTTCGCAACGCGCCTTCGCAAGATAGTCCGTGTCGCCGCCGCGATATTCCACGCCAACGCAGCGCTTGCCCTCCATCACGAGGCGCTGGGTATGCGCGCCCGTGATGATGGTGAGATTGGAGCGCTTCATAGCGGGTCGCAAGAATGCCTTCGATGCATTCCAGCGAATCCCGCTGCGCTGGTTGACATCGAAGTAGCCTACGCCCGTGTTGTCGCCGCGGTTGAAGTCATCGGTGGCGGGAAGGCCCGTTTGCTGCGCCGCTTGCGCAAAGGTTTCCAGCACCTTCCACTTGAGCCGCTGCTTTTCAACGCGCCATTCCCCGCCCGTTCCGTGCCACTGGTTGGCGCCACCGTGATGGTCTTCGCTGCGCTTGAAGACGGGCAGCACCGAATCCCAGGACCAGTCGCGGTCGCCGGTAACGGCCGCCCAGTCGTCGTAATCTTCGCGCTGGCCACGCATGTAGATCATGCCGTTGATCGATGAGCAACCGCCCAGCACGCGGCCGCGCGGATACGAGAGCGAGCGGCCATCGAGTCCGGCTTCCGCCTGCGTCTTGTAAAGCCAGTCCGTACGCGGATTGCCGATGCAATATAAATAGCCGACCGGCACGTGAATCCAGTGATAGTTGTCCCGGCCGCCGGCTTCGAGCAGAAGGACGCTCACGTCCGCGTCTTCGGTCAGACGGTTGGCGAGCACGCACCCTGCCGTCCCCGCGCCCACAATGATGTAGTCGAATTCGCCTTCGAGCTTGCGTGCGTCCTGTTTCATCTGCGTCTCCTGCGCGGCTCGCCCGTGGGCCGCCGGTCTGATTCGAAGTATTTTTAAGCGTTAATTCTCCACACCCTACTGCGCTCGCAGTGCAGCAATCCAATCAGATATCTTCAATAGCTTTATAAGCCGCGCTAATATCAGGCATGGACCTGACTCTTCTTCGCGCCTTTGTGACTGTCGCCCGTGAGGGGAATCTCACGCGAGCAGCCGTACAACTGCATGTATCGCAACCCGCCGTCAGCCTGCAGATCAAGAATCTGCAGGAAGCGCTGGGCGTGACGCTGTTCGTGCGGACGTCGCACGGCTTGATCATCACGCGCGACGGCGAAGCGCTGCTGCCGCACGCCGAACGCGCGCTTTACGCCGCGAGCGAGGTCCAGCGCGTCGCCGCCGGACTGCGGCATGAGATCAGCGGGCGGCTGACCATCGGTACGATCCTCGATCCCGAATTCCTGCGGCTGGGCGGGTTTTTGCGCGCGTTGGTGGAGACCTACCCGCGGGTCGAGACGGCGCTCAGGCACGGCATGTCCGGCTGGGTGCTCGAACGGCTGAAGGCGCGCGATCTGGACGTGGGGTTTTACATCGGAGATCCGGCGGTCGATGAACCCCGCGACGCCACGCGTTTTCATGTCGTTCAGCTCAAGCCCTATTTGTATCGCGTGCTGGCGCCAGCCGGCTGGAAAGACCGCGTGAACCGCACGACGCATCCCAACACCGGCGCGCCGGATTGGGCCGCGCTCGCTCGCCTGCCATGGATCTGGACGCCGGCGGAATCGGCGCACAACCGTTTGCTGACACGCCTGTTCAATGCCCAAGGGGTCCAGCCCGTGAAAGTCGCCGAGGTGGACCAGGAGCCGTCAATGCTCGATCTCGTCAAGTCGGGCGTGGGACTGACCTTGGTCCGGGATTCGATTGCGCTTGCCGAGGCGCACGCGCATGCGCTGACTATCGTGGAGGGCGTCACGGTGCCGACGCAGTTGTCGTTCATCGTGTTGGCAGAGCGCCGCGAGGAGCCGAGCATTGCCGCGGCGTTACGTCTGATTGAAGACCAGTGGGCGACGTGACTGCGAAGTTCAATAGCGCGGCCGCCAAACTTTGTTAGTCTGAGGCTCGCGCTTCTCGCGCCCACGTGAACAGGAATACGCAAACATGGCACGAAACATTGAAATCAAGGCCCGCGCGCATCAGTTCGACCAGCTTCTGGCGCGCGCCGCTGCGCTCGCGACAGAACCGCCGATGATCTATCGCCAGCAGGATTTTTTCTACGATGTGCCGAACGGCCGCCTCAAATTGCGTCAATTCGATGACAACACGCCCGCCGAACTGATCTTCTATCAGCGCGACGACCGCGATGGCCCGAAGGTCTCGTATTACTCGCGCAGTCCGGTGACCAACCCCGAAGCCATGCACGCGCTGCTCGCGCAGGCGCTTAATACGCGCGGTATCGTGAACAAGGAGCGGCACGTCTATAACGTCGGGCGCACGCGGATTCATCTGGATCGCGTCGACGGGCTCGGCGATTTCATCGAACTGGAAGTGCTGCTCGGTCAGGACGACGACGAAGAAAGCGGCGAGAAGGAAGCTGAAGAATTGTTCGCGAAGCTGGGGGTATCGAGTGCGGATCTGGTGCCAGTTGCGTACGTCGATTTGCTTAGCGAACCGGCTTGATCGGGTTCATTCCGGATCTTTGGCCGCGAGATGGCCGAGCGGCAATGGTCCGTTGCGCTTGAACGTGGTCAGCACGATGTTCGAGCGCACGCTGTCCACTCCCGGCACGCGCATCAGCTTCTTCATCACGAAGGTGGACAGTGCGTTCAGATCGGGCGCGACGATGCGCAGCAGGTAGTCGGCGTCACCCACGGTCGCGTGACATTCGAGCACCTCGGGCAAGATCTCGATCTGCTGCTGGAACTGGTCGATAACCGTATCCCCGTGGTGCTTCAGCTTGAGGCTGGTGAATGCCGTCACGCCAAGCCCGAGCTTTTCCGGACGCAGCACGACCCGGTATCCATCGATCACGCCAGTTGCTTCCAGCCGCTGCAGTCGCCGCCCGATCTGCGACGGCGACAGCGGCACTTCCTCGCCCAGTTGCTGGTGCGTGGCGCGGCCGAAGCGCTGCAGGACGTCGAGCAGCGCGAGATCGAAGTGATCGAGGTCGATCATGGAAAAAACCTGCGTTGGATCCGAAAGGACGCAAGCTTACCGCGCCGGGTGCAAGATAACGCATGACCCGGATTATGGAGAATCATCGAAATGATCGAAAAACTCACAGCCAATGAATTGACCGCGCTTCTGAATGAGCTGCCTGGCTGGAAAACCGACGACTCGGCAACGTCCATTCACCGCAGCTTCAAATTCGCCGACTTCAACGAAGCATTCGGTTTCATGACCCGCGTTGCAATCAAGGCGCAGGAGATGGACCACCATCCGGAATGGTCGAACGTCTATAACAAAGTCGAAATCACGCTATCTACACACGAGGCAAAAGGCCTGACTTCGCGCGATGCGAAGCTGGCAAGGTTCATCGATTCAATCACGAAAACCTCGGCCGATGCATAAAGACGGTGCCTGAAGCAATCTTATTGCGATAAAACCGTAACCTGCGTATTACAAACGATGACATTCAAAATCCGCAATATTAGGCTGTAAAAAGCGCGCCGCTCGCCCATTCGAAAGCAAAAACGAAGCGGGTTGCAAGACTTTGCCAACGCAGGCTTTCATTCGGAAAGTTGGAGCATAATCAATACGTAAGCTTTTGGAGTGACGCCATGGCTTCGAAAGCTTCACTTCGTCGGCAGCACGGAGCGACCCTGTACAATCACCACGCGTACGGTTCTGGCAGCGCATTTCGCTTTTGGAAAAGGTCTGACGGGCGCTTTGGAAAAGCAGATAAGCGCGTCAAGAACCGAGGCGGCTTATTCGACGCAAATGGGAATCTGGCGAGTGTCGAGCCGCAATAAAACCGCTGCAAGGCAATGTGCAATGCAGCATTTGGCGTAAGAAGAAAAGGATTGCTGGACTGCCCGTTGGCACCGCGTCACGCAGCATGCGCGAGTTCCAGCCGGCAGCCGCAGCGTGCAATCGAGCCTAACCCATATCGTATAAGAGCGACCTCCATGCGAATCCTTCTGATTGAAGATGACCGCCCTATCGCACGCGGCATTCAAAGCAGCCTCGAACAAGCCGGTTTCACCGTCGATATGGTTCACGACGGCATTTTTGCGGAGCAGGCGCTCACGCAAAACCGTCATGAACTGGTGATACTCGATCTCGGCTTGCCGGGTATCGACGGCATGACGCTGTTGTCGCGTTTTCGCCAGGGCAACCGTCACACGCCAGTGATCATCCTGACGGCGCGCGACGAGTTGCATGACCGTGTCCAGGGCCTGAACAGCGGCGCTGACGACTACATGCTCAAGCCGTTCGAACCCGCCGAACTCGAAGCGCGGATTCGCGCCGTGATGCGCCGTAGTGGCCCGCATGGCGATGTGCCGCGTCCGGAAGTATCGCTGGGTGGTTTGCGTTTGTCGGGCGTGGATCGGCGCATCTTCAACGACGAAAAACCGCTCGAACTGTCGCCGCGCGAATTCGCCGTGCTGGAAATGCTGTTGCTGCGTCACGGCCGCGTAGTCAGCAAGGCCCAGTTGCAGGATCACCTGACGCATTTCGGTGGTGACCTGGGCGACACCGCCATTGAAGTCTACGTGCACCGGGTTCGCAAGAAACTCGAAAACTGCCGCGTGGAAATCGTGACGGTGCGAGGCTTTGGCTACTTGCTGCAGGAAATCCGGCCGGCCGCATAAGCGGTTCGTCCGTGGCCAATCAGCCCGACGAGACCACACCCAGCACCTTGCGATTCCCTCCACGGCGCACCGCCGACGAACGTTTCGACCGCGCCGACTGGCTGCACCTGGCGCAGTCGAAAACAACGTCCTCGAGCCAGCCGCCAAGCCTGCGGCGCTCGCTGCTGCGTCGCCTCGCCGCGCCGCTGTCCCTGCTCGCGCTGATGAGCGGCCTGATGGCTTACTGGCTCGCGTGGCAATACACACAGCACGTGGTCGATCGTTCGCTTGCGGACCTCGCCACGGCAATCTCCAAACAGATCCAGCTTGCCGGCGTCGATGCCCCTTTGACGGTGCCGCCGCTCGCCCGCGCCATGTTCTCCGATCCTGTCGAGCAGTTGATCTACCGGATCAGCGACGGTGAAAACGAGATCGCCGGCGAAACCGATCTGCCGCTGACCGGCACGAACGTGCGCCGCATTCACTACGCATACGTCTTCGAGACGACCTACCAGGGAACGAGCGTGCGCGCGGCGCAGGTGCGCGTGGATCAGGCGCACGGCAATCCGATCGTGGTTGAAGTCGCACAACGCGTCGGGTCCCGATACCGGATAGCGGTCGAGTTCATGGTCGCGATCATGATGCCGCTGCTACTGTTACTGCTGGCCGGCTGGGTGATCGTCTGGCGCGTGGTGAACCAGCAGCTCAACCCGCTGACCGATCTCGCCGATACCCTCAACCGGCAGACGCATACATCGCTGGAACCGGTCGATGAATCGTTCGTGCCCATCGAGATTCGTCCGCTGACGAGCGCCATGAACGGCCTGCTCGACCGCCTGAAGACGGCGCTCGACGCACAACGCAAATTTATCGCCGATGCCGCCCATCAGCTCCGCACGCCGTTGACTGCCGTGAAGCTGCACGCCGAACAGGCCGCGAGCGCAAAGGACCCGGCTAAGGTGCTGGAAGCGGTGAAGGAACTGCGGGCATCGGCGGATCGGGCGGTACGGTTATCGAATCAATTGCTTTCATTGGCGCGCGCCGAGCCGGGCGAGCAGGCCGCGCGTTTCACCGATTTCGACTACGCCGCGCTCGCATTCGAAACTGGCGCCGAATGGGTTCCACGTGCGTTGAACGCACATGTCGATCTAGGCTTCCAGCGTCTCGACGATCCCGAAAACGAACATCCGCTGACAGTGCGCGGCAATCTCGTGCTGGTGCGCGAAGTGATTGCCAACCTGATCGATAACGCGTTGAAATACGTGCCCACGCACCGCGCGGAAGGCGCGCGCGTGACCGTCACAGTTACGCAGACTATCGACGAAAATGGCCGGAAGGTCGGCGAAATCGTGGTGGAAGACAACGGTCCCGGCGTGCCGCTCGAACAGCAGCCGGACCTGTTCAAGCGCTTCTTTCGTGGCGATGGACACGGCGTGGAAGGCGGCGCCGGACTCGGCCTCGCGATCGTCCACGACATCATGGTCCTGCACGATGGCAGCGTGCATTACGAGAACGCCCCGGCGCCGGAAGGTGGCGCGCGTTTCATCGTGCGGATGCCGTTGAAGTCTGCATAAAAAAACACCACGGCAAAAATCTGACGTAGCTTTTTTCCTGGCAACGCAAAATTCCTACTTCTTGAGCGCCAGCATTGTGCCGCGGCATTTCTTCGCGCCGCAGCGGCACTCGTATTCCTTCTTCAGCTTCTTCGTGATGCGACCGTCGATGACGAGACCGTAGTCGTAGTACAGCTCTTCATCTTCCTTGATCGCACGCAGCGCATGGATGAACACGCGCCCTTCCTTTTCTTCGGCTTCGCAATTCGGTGCGCACGAGTGGTTGATGTAACGCGCGCTGTTGCCATCGACCTTGCCGTCGATCACCTTGCCGTTTTCGAGCGCGAAATAGAACGTATGGTTCGGCTCGTCCGGGTTGTGCGGATGACGGCGCAACGCCTCTTTCCACGAAATGCGTTCGCCCTTGTACTCGATAATCAGCTCGCCCTTGGCGAGTGGCGCAGCGGCGAATACGCCCTTGCCGTGTATGCCCGAACGGCGGACAACGACCCTCCGTGAACTCATCGACTGGATCCTTTAAAACGAATCGGTTTGGCTTAGCAGACGCTTCAACTTTGCCCCGCCCCGGCTTCACGCGAACGGTGACGAACCGGTTTGTGGATTAAAAAAACGCGGCGGCCTGAATGCAAGGCGCCGCGTTGCTTTACTTGCATGGTTGAACGCATGCAGGTGAACATCGGCATCGTACACGCTAGGCGCGCACGAGTTCAACCGCTCATTATTTCTTATCGTTGGCCGAATGAAATATCGCCGAACAACGCCTTCTGGTCACGTGGTTGCGAGCGCCAGTATTGCGGTGGCGCTTCGACGGTCGCACCCAGTTGAGCGGCTGCGTGCCACGGCCAGCGCGGATTGTAGAGCAGCCCGCGGGCGAGCGCGACCAGATCCGCCTGACCCGACTCGATAATCTCTTCAGCATGTTGCGGATCGGTGATCAGACCGACGCCCATGGTGGTCACGCCCGTCGCTTCCTTGATGGCCTTGGCGAACGGCAATTGATAACCCGGCGACAGCGGGATCTTCTGCAACGGCGAGACGCCGCCCGACGATACATCGATCCAGTCGACGTTGTGCTTCTGCAGTTCCTTCACGAACGCAATGGTCTGCTCCAGATCCCAGCCGCCTTCCACCCAGTCCGATGCCGATACACGCAGGCCCACGGGTTTGTCGGCGGGGAATGCGGCGCGCACGGCGTCGAAGACCTCGAGCGGAAAACGCATGCGGTTTTCGAGCGAACCGCCGTATTCATCCGTTCGATGATTCGAAAGCGGTGACAGGAACTGATGCAGCAGGTAACCGTGCGCGGCGTGCACTTCGAGCCCGTCCAGGCCCAGGCGCGCTGCGCGCTTCGCCGTTGCCACGAATGCGTCACGAATGCGGATGAGGCCGGCGGTATCGAGTGCGAGCGGCGGCGTTTCGCCTTCATTGTGTGGAACCGCCGATGGCGCCGATGGCAGCCATCCACCTTCCGACACCGGGATCAACTGGCCGCCGTCCCACGGCGCCGCGCTCGATGCCTTGCGGCCGGCGTGACCGAGCTGCATCGTGATCGCAATGTGCGAATGCTTGCGGATTGCATCGATGACCGGTTTGAGCGCCGCTTCGGTCACGTCGTCCCAGAGGCCCAGGTCGCCTGGGGTGATGCGTCCGTCAGGCTCGACCGCTGTCGCTTCAAGGCACAGCATGCCCGCGCCCGATAACGCCAGGCTGCCCAGGTGGATCATGTGCCATGCCGTCGCTTCACCACGCTCGGCAGAGTACTGGCACATCGGCGATACAACGATGCGGTTCGGAAGCGTCACGCTCCGCAGCGTGAATGGTGAAAACAATGCGCTCATGGAGGGGTTCCGAAGGTGGGGATTGGAGGCGTTTTAGGATAGCACTTCGGTTTTTTCCATGCACAAAGGGGGTCGCTGGCGCTCGGGGGTTTTTGTTGTGGTCGGGGTTGATGCTGGGTTGCTGCTTTTTTGGCCTTCGCGCGTTCCGTTCTAGCTGACTTCTTTAGCACTATTAGCCACTGTGCGTGGCGGCACTTCATTTCTTTTTCCAACGGCGAAAAAGAAACGAAGCAAAGAAAACGCCTTCCAACCACTAATTCTTAAGTGTCCCGAGCGTGCACGTACAACTGTTTGGTACTTCAGAAGCACGCTCGACGCCATAACCACCAACAGTTGAAACCCTCCCCCTCCGAACACCGATACCCACACGCTTCGCCACCAGTGTCTGTGGCAGTCAACTCGGAAACGTTCTTTACTTTGCGCCTGCGGGGGTGTTCAGGCGCATCGACCAGGATTCTGTTTTGCCACTCTCCAAACGTTTCGCCGCCGTACTCCGCCACGACGGCGTCAACGCCTCAAGGGTCGACATCTCTTCCAATGCCTCCCTGTCATCACGGTCTACATAAAACACACGCAGTAATCGCTCAATACTCCAGTCGGCGTGCGGTCGCGCCAGTCGCTCCACCACGTCACCTGCCGATACTTCGCCCGGTTCAAGTACCCGGTAGTACCAGCCCGTTCGGCGCGTGTCCTGCACGCGTCTCGACATGTCATCGCGGGAAAAATGCAGGTTCAACTTCCAGCACGGCTGGCGCGGCTGCGATACCTGCACAATCACCGTACCAAACCGATACACATCGCCCACGCATACATCTGCTTCATTCAAACCGCTGGTAGATATGTTTTCGCCGAATGCACCCGGCGCATCAAAGCGCATCAAGCCCGCCGATGTCTCCGGCCATTCTTCACGCCACGCGGCGTAATGATCGCGGCTGTAGTGATGCAGCGCTTTTTCCGGACCCCCATGATGCTTGCGCTCGTACTGGTGATCACCTTCAAGGCCGGTCTCGCTTACGTGGGTTCGCGCCGCTAAGGCTATCTTGTGGATTGCACTGCGCTTGCCATGCGCACCCAGCGGCGCAACCTTGCCTGCAAGCACGGCATCGATAACTGGATTCATTCGTGAGCTCCCTGCTTTATCTGGCGGACTCGAATCTGTCGAGCCATTCACCAAACATCTTGCGCGCCGCACTTTCAAGCGCGGGACCGTGGCGCACTGTATCTGCGCGAAGGGTGATTACGTCAGTGCCGCTTTCCGCCACCTCGCCCGGGTACGCGACAAGCCAGCTTTCGAACCGGTCCACAAGCACCTCTGGATGACATTGCAAACCAAGAACGTGATCGCCCCAACTGAATGCCTGGTTCACGCAGACATCCGTCGATGCCAGCAACGTCGCACCTTCCGGCAGATCGAACGTGTCGCCGTGCCAGTGAAGAACCGGCGTGGACTCGCTGTTTACCTCGAAATGACGCAACGCGGATGCACGGCCGGCATCGGTCAATGTGAGCGGCTTCCAGCCCAGCTCTTTTTGCGCCGCCGGGTAGACCTTCGCGCCCAGTGCGCGAGCAATCAACTGCGCACCCAGACAAATGCCGATTGTGGGCAACCCCGCCTCAATGCGCTTCTTCAGCATCGCCAGCAATGGGTTCAGATGGGGGAACAGCGCGTCGTCGTATGCGCCGATGGGACCGCCCAGCACGACCATCAACGATGTATCGAGCGGATCAGGCGCCTCGATACGGGCGCGGCCGACATCGAGATATCGCACTAGCTGCCCGCGATCGCCCAGCACCAGTTCCAGACTGCCGAGATCTTCGAAATAGACGTGGCGTATCGCCAGGACTTCACGTTTCATCGGCGGTCATCCAGGATAAGCCGGCAAGCGGGGATCAGAAGGGCCGTGGCCAGTGCGGCGCACGTACGGAAAAAACAGGGTCGGGCGTTGAGCACTTCGCTCAGCGCGTCGAAATAGTCTAACCGAGACTCGATTGCTTCGCGCCCGATGCCGAGGATAAGGCGGGAGACAAACGACAAAAGACGGCTCGCGAACGAGAGCCGTCTTATCGAACTGGTCTGATCAAGCAGGACACCCGAGAAAGGACGTCCGGTCCGGGATGATTACGCAACCTGCGCGAAAATCTTCCAGTTCTTCTTCTGCTTGGCAAGATCGCCTTCTTCATACACCGAACAATCGAGACGCAGGTCGGTATCGCCCATGTCGATGTTCAGCAAGTTGCAGTGATGCGGCGTCTTCTTGGGGTTCTTGCTCGCTTCAAGATGCGTGCAGCTCAGACACATGCGGTGCGGCGGAATCTGCTGCACGACTTCGAGCTGTCGAATGGTCTTGAGCAAGCTCCGGTACAACTGCGTCTGTTCATCGGCTTTCAGCGTGCCGACAGCCTTCGTCAGGAACTCCGGCCACACCAGCGCCTTCTTTGCAGCAGTCCGTCCGCGCGCGGTCAGGCGCACGGCAAGCGCACGGCCGTCGTCGAGCGCACGGCGCTTTTCGACCAGGCCCTTGCTTTCCAGCGTGCTGACAGCGTCGCTGGTGGTGGCGGCGGTCAGCGCGGTTTCCCGCGCGATCTCGCCAAGCCGCATCGGCCCGCGCCGCTGCATCAGCAGCACCAGGATCTCACCCTGGGTCGGCGTGAGTCCCGCACCCTCGGCCCATTCCCATGCCTGGCTGCGCATTGCCGTGCTCAACCGCAGCAAGCCGTGGGTCACCCGCCCTGTAGCCTGCTCTCCGTATACGCCTTCGCTCATAGTCGTTCGCTTCGTCTTTCTTGATGCTTATCTGATGTTCGGCAGCAGCTTTGAACACCGGCAAAACGTCGGACCCCGCTCGTTTTGCCCAAGCCGCTGCTGGCTCGATCGCCGGCTAGTCCAACCGGCGAATCCTAACTTATCTACAACCGTCTCAAAATTCGGACGAACCACGCGATGCTACTCGTTCGTCGTCCGGATCATGCTTTGTGTTTCTTTGCGCCGCCTAATTTGCCAAGTCGCGCGCTCTCTTTATTTTCACCGGCTTACTACACCCCCCGGTAAGCCAGCCTCGGCAAACGACATTCTAAGCGAGGCGGAACAAACGTACACCTTACTTATTCACGAAAGCGTGTGGATAAGGCAGTGGATAACCGCATTATCCGATGTGCGCCGATTCTTGATAACCCCGCGTCCGTGAAAAACGTCTCGTGTGTTATCCCGTGTTCCCCGCGCCCGCGCAAGCTTTCGCCTTATGGTTATGCGCACTCCAAACTGTTCAGTAATCGACGTTTTTGACGGTTGTCCACAGAAAAGGGCGTTGCTTGTTAACTACTATTACGTATGTATACGACTTCGTGACGGTAAACCTTAGAGACGGGTTATCGGCTTGAAGATTGTCTGAATGTGATTATTTGCCGCAAATCATATCGACGAAAAAAAACCCGCCGGTCAGCGGGTTCGTACAGAAGTTTTGATGCTTCCTTGCGGATCTCCTTCATTCCCGCCACTGCAGGCATTGCTGACGAACAGCTTCGTGCAGCGAACGTTCGCGGTCGAAAACACCGCGTAGCCAGGTCGCGTCGTTCATGTTGCTGCGCGCGATATCGCCGACCTGGCGCAGCGCTTCGTTTGAACCAAGGGCATCGGCGTGAGGCGCAATGAGATCAAGCGTGGCAAGGATGTCTTCCGCGATCGTGCGCCGTTCGCCCGACTGCGGATCAATGCAACTGCCTTCCAGGCCAAAGCGGCACGCCTCGAACCGGTTGAACGTGTAGACGAGGTAATCGTCTTCTTTCAACGTCAACGGTTTGTCGAGCAGCAGATATCGCGCGAGCGTCTGGATATAGCACGCAATCGCCGCCGCGCGATCCACCGACAAAGGCGTATCCATCACACGCACTTCGATGGTTCCGAAACCCGGCTTCGGCCGGATATCCCAGTAGAAATCCTTCATGCTGTTGACCACGCCGGTGCTGACCATCTTCGAGAAATATTCCTCGAAGCTGTCCCAGGTCAGCGTGAACGGCGCGCGGCCCGACAGCGGAAACGCAAACACGGAGTTCAGGCGTGCGGAATGAAAGCCGGTATCGACGCCCTGCACATACGGCGACGAAGCCGACAATGCAATGAAATGCGGAATGTAGCGCGACATGGAGTGCAGCAGGAACAGCGCGCTGTCCGGGTCCGGGCAGCCAATGTGCACGTGCTGACCGAACACGGTGAACTGCTTCGCCAGATAACCGTAGAGCTCGGAAAGGTACTGAAAGCGCGGGGTATCGAAGATCTGGCGGTCACTCCACTGCTGGAAGGCGTGCGTGCCACCGCCACACAGCCCGACGTTCAGGTGGTCAGCAGCGGCCACGAGCGTGTCGCGGATCTTGTGGAGGTCGGTTACGGCCTGTTCATGCGTCGTACAGATGCCCGTGGACAACTCGATCATGCTTTCCGTGATCTCCGGCGTGATGCTGCCAGGAATCTTTTCGTCCTTGACGAGACGCATCAGGTCGGACGCGGCCTTGGTCAGGTCGTAATCGTGCGTGTTGACAACCTGGATCTCGAGTTCGACGCCGAACGTGAACGGCTCCGAATTGATGAAAGGTTCGAGTGACATGGTGCCTCTTGATTGACAAAGCCTTGTTAAAGCAACTACGCCAGCGATTTATTGCAGCGACTTGTTACACCAACTTGTTTGATCGACTACTCGCGCCGCTCGCCGACCGCCGACAAGCTTCGGTAAACCAGAAACGGCGTCACGATCTGCAGTATGACGATCGAACACATCACGATCGCGCGCAGGGTCGGGTCGTAATCGGGATACAGAACGTACATGTCGTCGACGAGAAGATAGGCGAGCGCCGACATGGGCGTGAGCGCCACGCCGAGCGCCGCGCCCTGCTTCCAGTTCAGCCCGCTGGGTTTCGCGAAGATCAGCACGCCGGCCAGCTTGCCGATGAACCGCGCCACGATAAGCGCCAGCGCCGCCACACCACCAAGCGCGATATCGCGCCATTCGAACGCGGTGAGCGTCAAAGCAAACAGGATCACGGTGAGCAGCCAGCCGGCGGTGCCGAAGTGCGTTGGCCAGAGCTGCGGCCGCTCATTCGAATTCTTCACGATGATGCCGGCCGCCAGCAGCGCAAGAATGGTCGACAGCTTGAAGATGTGCGCGATCGCAATCGCCAGCAGCACGAGGCCGAACAACGCGACGAACGAATGTTCGTCGTTGGTGTTGAGCCGTCTGTACAACAGGTTGCACGCAAGCGCGAGAGCGAGCGCAAGCACGAGTGAACCGAGCAGCAGATAAAGCGGCTGCACGATGGTCGCAAGCGTATTGCCGTAGATTTCCTGATGCAGCACGCCGGCCGCGAGCTTTTCGACGACCACGGCGTACATGCTGTTGAGCGCAGTCAGCGTCAGGAGGCGCTGCGTGACCTGACCTTCGGCGCGCAACTCGGTGCGAAGCTGGATCACCATTGCCGGTGAAGTCGCCATGGCGATTGCCGCGACCACGATGGACGGCATTATCGGTACTTTGCACAGCGTCAGCGCAATCAGGACGAAGCCAAATGTCAGCGTGCTTTCAGCAATGCTCGACAAGATCAGATAGGGATTACGGCGAATCCAGCGCAAATCGAGCCGGCTGCCGAGTTCGAACAGGAGCAGGCCGAGCGCTACATCGAGCAAAGGTCGCGAAAGACCCGCAGAACTGCCATCGATAACACCAAAACCCGCATTTCCCGCAATCAGACCGATGACGGCATAGCCGGTAATCCGCGGCAAACGCCAGGCGCGCCATAACAATTCGCCACAGAGGCCAGCCGCCAGCAGCGCGAGCCCGGCCCAGAAAATGGCATCGGGTGTGAGCGGCCAGACGGGTAGGAATGAAAAGGCCGACTTCATCGTGAGGAATTCTCCTTCGCAGCTAGTGCGGATGGGCGGTAAAGGGACGTTTCGTCGCGGCGTGCGCTACCCGATGCGCAACCAGTTCCCGGACCGCGAGTCGTTGCGTTTGTTGTTACGTATGGCCGGTCCGACACGTGGGTCAAATGGCCCGGCTGCTGAGTTCACAGCGTGGGTAATCGCTGCGCGCGTTGGCGCGATCCCGCCAAGCGACGTGCCGGCGAAGCGGCTAAACGAAAGAACGGCGATTGTGCCATAGCTCTTGGCCTCGACTGCGCATGCCCGGCGGGCGTCGAACTGAAGCGGTAACAATGAATTTCCGCATTTGCACTTAAGGAAATTCCTACCGTGGAATCGCGATGCTGGATTGTCGAAACGGGTGTTTTCCCACTTTCTGCGCTGCCGATGACGTCTGTTTTAAGGTTTACAAGTTTTGTTTATATATACGTAGTAGTAGTTAACAAGGACGGCATTTTTCTGTGGATAACCCTGTTTTCGTCATTGTTAACAGCTGCTTGCAGAGCGTACAAGCGCGCCGTGAAGGTGTGCGCGCCAAAGGGCGAACTCCGAACAACTTTTGCGCAATTTGGCTACCGGCCAAGTTGTCCCGTTTACGCCCACAGCGAGTACACAGCCCATTCGCGTGAAATTCGACGACTTATCCACAGGGTGCAGTGGAAAAGGTTTTCATCGCTGAGTTAAGTAAATTCGCCTTGTCGTAATGCGCGTAGAAGGAATCGTGCGGGGTCGACGGAATCGGCGAGTTCACGCTCGACCGGCCAGGGTTCGCCTTCCAGTTGCGCCGCGATCAGTTCGGCGGCGAGCGCGGACCAGATCAGGCCGCGCGACCCGAAAGCGAACGCGCCATACAGGCCCGGCTTGCGCGGCAGGTCGAGCGGCCACGCACCCGAAAGACGGGCGGCGTCCGAGCGGGCGGCGGGTTCATCGGCGAGAGAACCGATCATCGGCATGCGATCGCTGGTGACCGAGCGGAATGCAACGCGGCCATTTAACGAGACAGGGTCTGGTGCGAACCCGTTCAACGCCGACAGCATCCTGGCTACGCGTTCCAGATTTTCGATATGACCCGAGGGCTCGACAAGCGGGTTGGTATCGTCGATATCGTAGGTCGCACCTGTGAGCGTGGTGTGCTGATCGAGCGGCACGGCGTAGCCATCGCCGACGATAGGCACGCGCAGGCCGTCGAGCGGGCTGCGCTCCAGGAGCGTGAGCTGTCCGCGCACGCCGCGCGTCGGCTGGCCGTGGAGGCCCGCCAGACGTTGTGCGTCACCGGCATTCGCGAGGATCACAACCGGCGCTTCGGCGATAAACCGGCCGGTTGTATCGAAGGCCGTCCATACGCCGTTTTTGTGTTCGATCCGTCCGACATCCGTATCGAACCGCGATGTAAGCCAGTCGCCCGCGACAGCGCACTGCGCCGCGCACACGGCGGCCGGCGAAATCCAGCCGCCGCGAGAGAAAAACCATCCTGCGCGAGCTACCGGCTGGCCGGCGAGATGTGAGGCGTCGTGTTCATCGACCGCGCGGACGTAGGCGGGCGGCAATCCGAAGCGCGTGATCGCAGCCGCGATGGCGCCGGCGTCCTCCGCGGAATCGGCGATCTGCAAAAGGCCGGCGTGGCTGCGCTTGAGGTCGTGGCCGTGTTGTTCGAGCACTGACCATCGATGCAATGCATAGAGGAATCCAGCGCGCGTGAGACGGGCGGCAACGCTGTCGTCGCGCCAGACGATCGGGTGGAACACACCGGCTGGGTTGCCGGACGCATCGCGGGCGGGGCTTTCATGCCGGTCGATCAGCGTGATCCGCCATCCGCGCGATGCCAGCCGCTCAGTGATCGCGCAGCCACCCAGCCCGGCGCCGATCACCATCGCGTGGCGCGAGTCTTCATGCTCAGTCGAGGCAAGGGCGACCGGCGGTTCATGCCGCCGCACGCGCCAGCGCGGCGCGAAGCGCGCGGTCACATGCTGGGAGGTTTCATCGATTGTGAAGCCCGCGTCGTTCAAAGCGCGTGCCAGTTGCGGATGGGAATCGGCATAAAGCGTGGCCTGATCGCCGGAAATGCGCGCCAACGCCTTGGCAATAAACGGCAGCTTCTCGCCGAACGCGCCGCTATGCAGATAGAACGAATCCGCGCGCATCCATAACTTTGGCAGCACGCTTTCTGCATCGCCTGCGGCGAGGGTCAGCACGACGTGCCCATCGTCAAATTCCAGCCGATGAATACCGGCCACCGGCACAGGCCAAATATCGGTCAGAAGCTGGGACAGGGCCGGGTGGTCGGTGAAAATGCCAAGCGCATTCATCGATTCCATTTCCACAAGCGCCACGAAATGCAGCCGCTCGCAGCGCTGCGGATCGTCGCGCCACGTGCTCCACGTATCGATAAACCGCCGGCCGGCATCGAACAGCGTCTCGAATATCGTGAAATTCCGACGTCCGGCCCAGCGCGAACGGTCGTGGAAAAGGGGCGCGTTACGCGCTGTATCGTTCATGCAATTGTTTGAAACCCAGCTAATAAGATGACCCGTTAAACACTCGCAAATCGACCCATTTCACGGGCTCCGGGATGTCTGTTCGCGCCCCGGGAAGCCAATAGGGGCAAGGCTTTGCGTTCAATCCGGATGAACATTTATATAACCGTTGGCAAAAACCAACGACGTCTGGCTGGCGCTGAGCCAAATGATTGCTTGCAGGTGCAAATTCAAAGCAAAGGTTTGCGCCCCTGCCGGATCATGCGTAAATCTTCGAAACCCTTGTCCTGATTGGGTTTGCGCTGCGTTATGATAACAACCGCCGAGTACGGAGGTGGCCGGGCTGTCGAAGGTTGAGGGTTTGCCGGAACAGCGGGTCAGGGAGCTGAACCCGCGCCAGTACTCGACTGCAAGGCCCGCGCACGTATAATCGGCGCGTTCGCGCTGTTCGTGTCAACCTAAACTGATAAAGGAACCTTAATGAATAAACAGGAACTGATCGACGCCGTGGC
>Ga0153932_1000202_pt1 | contig 23145 bp, 21 predicted proteins | sample TSNJ016MetaG_FD_102273 | JGI IMG/M metagenome (GOLD analysis project Ga0153932, IMG submission 102273) | Attine ant fungus gardens microbial communities from New Jersey, USA - TSNJ016 MetaG | ecosystem: Host-associated > Fungi > Mycelium > Unclassified | place: USA: New Jersey, Wharton State...
CGATTGAAACCGCGCGCCGAGCCGAACGTGTAGAAACTCAACAGCACCGCAAGCAGCAGCGCCATATCCGGATGCCCGATCAGGCGCAGCACGTCATTGGCCGTCGACTTCGCCGGAGCGATCAGGTCAGCCCAACTGCCCACCAGCATCAGCAGCACCGGCAACAAGACCGTAAGCAGCGTAATGCCGAAGCTCGGCAGTTTCCGCGTGGCGCGTGCGGCATCCTGCTCGATAAACTGCTGCGCCATCGGGTTGACACCCTCGAGCACGATGAACCTGGCGATGAGTTTCGAGAACAGCGGTCCGGCGATAATCGCGGTCGGAATGCCGACGATCAACGCGTAGAAAATCGTGTGGCCGATGTCCGCGTTATAAGCCGTCACAGCCAGCAACGCGGCCGGGTGCGGCGGGATCAATCCGTGCACGACCGAGAGGCCGGCGACCATTGGAATGCCGACGCGGATCATCGACGTGCCGGTACGCTGCGCCACGTTGAACGCGATCGGAATCAACAGCACGAAACCGACTTCGAAAAAGACCGGCAGGCCGACGAGGAACGCGATGCACATCATTGCCCAATGCACATTCTTTGGCCCAAACAATCCGATCAGCGTTTGCGCGATGCGTTCTGCGCCGCCGGATTCGGCCATCATCTTGCCGAGCATCGTACCGAGCCCGACGACGATCGCAATATGCCCGAGCGTTCCGCCTACGCCGGTTTCAAACGACTTGAGGATGGATGTCATCGGCATGCCGACGGCGAGCGCGAGTGCGACCGACACGACCATCAGCGTGATGAACGGATTGAGCTTGAATCGCGCGATCAGCACGACCAGCGCGATGATCGCGACCAGCGCGTAGACGAGTAACAGACTTCCCTGGACAGTCGCCATGGAGGCTCCAAAATAGCGGTGGGAAAAACCGGTCGAAAAAGCCGGGCCGTCGAGCCGCTTCGGACAACAACGGGTCCGGCATACCCGGTTAGAACTTGTGCCGGATACCCACGACGCTGACGAACTGACCGTTGTTGCTGGACGGATTCGTAACGCCTTCGACCCATGCCTTCGAGCCGGACGAACGCTGGTAAATGCCGTTCACATAGACGTCCGTGGTCTTCGACAGGAAGTACTCACCGCCCAATGCGAGCTGGTTGTAATGCGCATTGGTCGCCGTCCCCGAACTGCTGTTCTGGCTCGTGTAGATATAGCCGAGCGACAGCAGCGTGACGGGCGTGAACTGATAACGCACGCTTGCTTCATAGTTCGCGAAACGCAGGCTGCCGCCCGTTAGGAGGTCGAAATGCGAGTTCGTGTACAGCAGCGCGACGGTCGCCGGCCCGAACGCATAGGCGCCGCCTGCACCCCATACCTGATTGCGCGCGACGTTGCTGATGATCGACGAACTGGTGCCGTAGTAGTTGTCCGATGGCGCCGCGCCGGCCGTGTTCGACGCCGGGCGATTGACCAGCGAGTAGGCCGCGTCCAGGCGCACCGGTCCCGCGACATAGTCCGCGCCCACGCTCCAGGCGCGGTTGTTGGCGAAGTCACCGGCCGTGTTGGAGAACGCGTACATGGCGTTGGCGGTGAAACCCGAGAACGTCGGCGTGGTGTATTTGACGGCGTTGTCGGTGCGGTAGGTGTTGTTGAGGTCGTCGTTATCGTAGATCGCATTGCCGTACTGGCTCAGGGCGCCCACGCCATTGATCTGCAAGTTCGAGAGATAGTCCTGCGCGCTGTTGTACTGACGCCCAAGCGTAAGCGTACCTACGCGGTCGTTGGCCAAACCCACCCATGCGCTGCGGCCGAACATGCGTCCGCCCTGGCCCGACGCGCCGGATTCCAGGCTGAAGCCGTTCTCGAGCCTGAAGATGGCCTTGTTGCCACCGCCCAGATCCTCGCTGCCCAGCAAGCCCCAGCGCGACCCTTGCACATTGCCTTGAGTCGCCTGATACGCGCTGTTGCCTTTTTGATTATTGGTGTACGTGAAGCCGGCATCCACAATACCGTAGAGCGTCACGCTGCTTTGGGCCAAAGCGGCTTGCGCAACGCTTCCGGTTACGGCGACGGCCACGGCCGTGCGAAGGATCTGCTTATGCATCTGGTTTCCTCTGGTCGAAAGAAGGGCATCCATCGATGAATTTTTGTTCTCTTCGATGGAATAAGGATTACTAAACGTGCAAGGCAAAGCGACGCCGGAGAAATCCGGCGTATCGGTCATACAAAAAATCAGGTTCGTCCGGCTACTCGGTCCGGCTTCTCAGTCAGCGTGCTTATTCAGGCCAACTCCGCCGGCCGGCGCCACGCCGCGCATCGCGCTGGAAAAACGGGGTGATCAGCGGATCTGGCGCTTGCTGCGCGCGCTCGAGTTCTTCGAGCAGGCGTTCAAGTACGCTGTGCTGCTGGCCCGGATGCAGATTGCACGGATCGATGAAGAAGAAATTCAGTTCGGCCTCGTGATCGCGAACAATCACCGGTACGCTGCCCGTGGGCGGATGGGCGAGGGCATCGGCCAGATCCCATGCGCTGATGCGCGCTTCACTCAGATCGATGGACAGTTTCAGGCGATCGAGCGGATTGCCGGTCGGATCGGCGTCGATCTCCGCGCGCACGCCAAGGCGAGCATTCAGTGCTTCACGCCACAACTCAAGATAACCGCGCTCGCGGGCGCGCACCGCTGCATGATCGCGCTGCTGCCATTGCTCAAGCGCGGCGATGGCACCGGCAATCCCTTCCTTGCCCACTTTCATGCCACGGCCAATGCCGCCATTCTGGAAATAGGCGGCACGTACCAGCGTTTTCTTGCCGGCGACAATACCCGCGGTCGGACCGCCGAGAAACTTGTGCGCCGAATACAGCACGAGATCGGCGCCCGCGGCAATGAAACGCGTGAGGTCATATTCCGACGCCGCATCGACAATAACGGGCACACCCTTCGCATGCGCGAGAGCGATAAATTCTTCCACATGGATCAATCCGAACTGGACCGTGTGATGCGAGACTACATAGAGCGCCGCGGTCGTGCGCTCGTTGATCGCAGCGGATAGCTGGTAGCCATGCGACTCCGTGGCCGCTCCCACCGGCACGACGCGAGCGCCGGCGAGCCGGATCGCCTGATCGATGGGTGCGCCATAATTGACAAGGTGGCCCGTTTGCACGACGACCTCGTTGCGCAGTCCGGTTGTATCGGGCAATCGTTCGATCAGTCCGGTGTCGTCGCCGGTCATGGTCGCAGCAATCCCGAGCGTGATCGCAGCCGAACAGGACGCCGTGACATAGCCGCTTTCGCTGCCGCAAGCCTGCGCGATCACGGCCGACGCCTTGCGCTGCAAGTCGTCGATCTCGACGAACTGAGGCAGGATGGCAGCCATGGCTTCAATGACCGGGGCCGCCACAATAGACGCACCCAGGCTCGTCATCGTGCCCGAAACATTGATGACCGGGCGTAGACCAAATCGGGAATAAATATCCATCGTGCGGCTCCTGACATTCCTTTATTGTGGAATATATGTTGTAATTGTGTATTAGATTATCATACGATGCGCTTGCGTCAAACTGTACAAAAACATTCAGTCTCCAGGATCGCGATGGCCGCCAAGCCCAGTCAAAACAAGCAGGAACCGCAGCCAGTCGAGCAGGCCGCGTCCGAGGTTCCAGCCACGTCGCCCCGCACGCGCACGAGCGCCATCGACCGGGCCGTGCAGATTCTCGACGCGTTGCAGGAAACCAACCGTCCCACCACGGCGTATGAGATCGCGCGTCTGGTCGGAGCGCCGTTATCGACGGTCTATTCCATCATCAACGATCTGGTGGAGAAGAACCTGCTGGCCCGTACGCCCGAGGGTGCAATCTGGCTCGGTTCGCGGTTGTACGGGTACGGGCTGACGTACGCCAGTTCGCTCGACTATCTAGCGGTCGCGCACGAGGAGATGAACCGGTTGTCGGCCCAGGTCGGCGAGACGGTGCAGGTCTGCGGACTCGAAGAAGGGATGATGGTCGTATTGCAAATGGCGGAGGGGCCAGGGCATTTTCGCGTGACCTCGCGCGTGGGAAGCCGCGTGCCGCTCAACTGGACTGCGTCAGGGCGGTTGCTGGTGGGGCATCTGCCGGATGCCGAGCGGGTCGCTTATTTCGAGCGCTATGCGAAACCGTCGCCCACTGCGCGCGCCGAGACGCGTCCCGCCGTGCTCGCGAAAATGGCGCGCGAAGCGCTGGATGCGCACCTGTCGATCCAGATCGGGGAATCGGATGCGTCTGTAGCGTGTCTGGCCGCGCCCGTACTCGATCAGGCAGGAGACTGCGTGTTCACCATATCGATCGTGATGCCGGAAGCCAAAGCGCTTCAGAGTACTGAACGTTTTGGCGATGAACTGAAGGTCGTTGCCGCACGCATTGAAGCGCGGCTCGGCTGGCAGCGCCGCACGCCTGATTCGATCGGCTAGGCGCCGGTTAGCGGGTTATCCGGTATTTGAATTCTGTCCTCAACACTTGAAAGAGAACTAACGCAACATGGGATTTTCGACTGAGATGAACTGCTATGAACGACTGCAGGCGCGCGGCTTAAAACTTCAGGACGTGCCCGCACCCATAGGCAACTTCACTCACTGCACACGCGAAGGCAACCTGCTGTTCTTGTCGGGACAAGGGCCACTCGATGCAACAGGCCATCTGATGACGGGCAAGGTCGGCGATACCGTCACCGCCGATGAAGCGTACGAACACGCGTTACTCGTGGGTCTCAATCTGTTGTCGGTGCTGCATGTGGAACTGGGTGATTTGAGCCGGGTAAAACGCATTGTGAAGCTGCTCGGCATGGTCAATGCAACGCCGGATTTCGCCGATCACCCGCGCGTGATCAACGGTTGCTCCGATCTCTTCGTCGATGTGTTCGGCGATGCGGGACGGCACTCGCGTTCTGCTGTCGGCGTGGGGTCGTTGCCGGGCAACATCACGGTAGAGATCGAAGCTATTGTTGCTGTTCGCGACTGATTCAGCGGTAGTTCATCGTCACTTTCTCTCGATCACGATTTCGAGGTACTCGCTCGGCAGCACCAGCGTGCTGTCGCCTGAACGGTTGCTGCTCACATCGGTGAGTCTCATGCCGGGGTGCTCGGTGAAGAGATGCCCGCCGCAGGACTTGCACCATTTGCGATAGCTGTGCGGCGTCTTGTTGTAAGTGCCTATGTTGTCGGCGCCTTGCGTAACGTGTACCGCCTCGGGCTTCCATAGCGTGAAGGCGTTGACGGGCCCTGCCGACCAGTGCCTGCACGAATCGCAGTGGCAATAAGCCCATGCCAACCGGTTCGCCGGTGACGGTGAGCTGAACCGCTCCGCAAAAACACGCTCCCTTGTAGGCTCTTTCGTCGCTCATGATGCATCTCCTCCAATAATTTTTACCCGGGCGCGAATGGGTCTGACCATGCAGCCTCACCCGATGAAATGATGCGCCCCACAGCACGCATTCGATAGCACCGCATGCACTCGTCTGAGCGTCAGGATTGGCACTGGAAGCTGCGGTACGTGGGTACTAGTATTTACGAATCGCTTATCCTGATGAATGATCAGGCATCCAGATTTCTTGTGCAGGACGCCGGATTCAACAGGCGCTATTCAACGGACACAATTCATGGATGCCGTTTCCGATGTGCTTCGCGCGGTGCGCCTGAGCGGAGCGGTGTATCTCAATGGCGAGTTCACTGAACCGTGGTGCGTGATAGGTCAGGGAAATGCGGCCTTTTATGGGCTTTCCTGCCGTTATCGGAACGCGTGGTGTCCTATCACCTGATCACTGAAGGGCGCTGCTGGGCGCAACTCGCTAATAATCAAGGCTCTGCGATCTACCTCAACGCCGGCGAATTACTGGTGGTACCGCAAGGCGAAGCGCACGTCATCGGCAGCGACCTGGCGCTTTCTCCCGCGTCGGCAGCGCCCTTGCTCGCCAGTCAATTGCAGACATCGCCGGGCCAGGTGATGACGTTGTCTTATGGAGGCGGTGGAACCAGCACACGTCTTATCTGCGGTTTCCTGGCCTGCGACAACAGCTTGAGCAATCCGTTGCTTTCCTCGCTACCGCCTATTTCACGGTCGACATGCGCCACGATCCGCACTCGGCATGGCTTACGTCGTCACTGCAATTCGCGGCCGCCGAAGCGAGCGAATGGCGCGCCGGCAGTGCGATCGTTCTCGCGAGACTGTCCGAGTTGCTGTTCGTGGAAGCGGTCCGTCGTTGTATCGATACCCTGCCTGCGGATCGCAAAGGATGGCTCGCGGGTGTGCGCGACCGGTTCGTCGGCCGTGCGTTATCGATGCTTCACGCGCAACCCGCGCACGCGTGGACCGTCGATGAACTCGCGCGAAAGGTGGGTCTGTCGCGTTCCGCGTTGGCGCAACGATTCACCGACCTGCTCGGACAACCGCCCATGCAGTATCTGGCCCGCTGGCGGCTGCAGGTCGCGGCGCAAGAACTCCTGAACGGCAGCAAGTCGCTCGCCGCGGTGGCGGAGCAGGTCGGCTACGAATCGGAGGCGGCATTCAACAGGGCGTTCAAACGCGAATTTGGAACACCGCCGGCGTACTGGCGAAAGAACCAAGGCGTGCCGGAGGTTTCCGGCGCGCCCATCGATCCCGCCGAACCCGTTGGCGAGCCCACCGCATCCGCTTGAGTTCCTTACGGATCTATTCGTCATACCTGAATCACGCTGGCAATAATTACGACTGCCAGAGCGGCGGATATCGGCAATAACGAAAAAAAGTATTAGAAAGTTATACGGCGCTAATTGTCTATTGAATTGCCTATTAAACTTTCCTTTACCAATTATTTAATTTGGTGCAGCGTATCAACCGAACATTGTCATCGCCCGCCAATACTCCCGACCGAAGGTATTTATCGGATGAATGAAATAAGCCCTTCTCGTGGCCGTTATTTTCCCCAACTCGATGCATTGCGTGGCGTCGCCGCCCTGATGGTCGTGATTAATCACTTCTTATTGGTGAGTCCGCTTTGGTGGATACCCAGGTCGCCGTTGCGCCTGCTGGCGCTCGGCCATGAAGCGGTTATCCTATTCTTCATACTTAGTGGATTTGTCCTGACCCTGCAATTAATGTCGGATCGGCGTATTGCTTATCGCGACTACGCACTCAGGCGAATTTGCCGGATCTATCTGCCTTACCTGGCCGTGTTGTTTGCTGCTTTCTCCGTAATTAATCTGATCAATATAGAACCGGTCAAATGGGCTGGCTCATGGTTCAACGATATATGGACCGGATCATTCTCCGGGAGGGAGATACTAGATCATTTGTTATTCATCGGACAATATAAAGCCAATCGTGTCATTCCCGTGATCTGGTCCTTGATTTACGAAATGCGTATTTCTCTGATGATGCCGTTGGTGGTGTATTGCGTCAGCCGCTTTTCCGCGCGCGCTTGCCTGTCAGCGGCACTCTTTATCTCCGTGGTTTCCTTCCTGTTCGCCATGGCGAGAAATGCGGGCGAGGCCACCAATCCCAGCTTTAGCGGCGACTGGGTGATGACCGCGCATTACCTGGGGATGTTCATTGTCGGCGGGACGCTGGCGCGCCATCGCTTGAGCTGGCAACAGTGGCTCGCGAAGGGCAGGCGGAAGATGTTTGTCCTCGCCGCTTCGCTCGTGCTCTTTTTCCTGTCGCGCCTGGTGTTGTCGATTAACTCGGGTGCTGTCGGTCAGTGCATCTTCGACTGGTGCGTCGTGGCGGGCGCTGCGGGCATCGTCTGCACCGCAATCGCATCCCGGCGATTCACGTTGATGCTAGCCAGGGGCCCGGTCGTTTTCCTCGGCACGATCTCGTACAGCTTGTACCTGACCCACACGGTCGTCCTGCTCGCTGTCATCCATCTGATGCCTGCTTCGGGACCGGCGTGGCACGCGATCGCGATGGCGGTCGTGCTGGTCATTCCCGTTGCTGCCGTGACGCATTTCGTGATCGAACGCCCATCGATCCTGCTGGGTAGATACCTGACGGGAAGAAGCGTTTCCGCGTCGTCGCGCGCCAACCAGGCCTCCTGAAAACAACGTTTTTTGAGCGCGCTCTGATTGGGAACGGGGAGCGCCGCTTTTGTGCGCGCGCGTCTTCCGACGGTGCATCGCGCACCAGCAACTAGAGCGGCAGCTGCTCGGCGACGCAATCCGCCGAGCGTGCGTCATTGGCTGTAAGCCTTGTTCAATAAGGCTTGGAAGGCTGCAGTAGCGCGCCTGGCATAGCTTCTGCATTGATGAATTCAATCTTGTATGCAAGACGGAATTCATGTCCAACTCAATCGACCTCTTCGAACGACCACGCGTCGCGGCTCTCTTAGCCGCGTATGCGGCGCGACGCTGCTCACCGCTAGCCGTGGTCAATGCGGTGTTCAAGCGGATTAGCGCCATTGACCGCCCGGAAGTATGGATCGCGCTGTTGCCGGAGGACGCCGCGTGCGCTCGGGCGCGGGTGCTCGAAGACGCACTGGCCGAAGAAGGCGATGCGGTGTTCGAACGTTTGCCGCTGTTCGGCGTGCCGTTCGCGGTCAAGGACAATGTCGATGTAGCGGGGTTGCCGACCACCGCCGCTTGCGAACCTTTCAGTTACACGCCCGATGTGTCGGCGTTCGCTGTTCAGCGTCTGCTCGATGCGGGCGCGATCCTTGTCGGCAAGACCAATCTGGATCAGTTTGCTACGGGTCTCGTCGGCACACGCTCGCCGTTCGGCGCGGTGCGTCAGGTTGAGTTTCCCGCGTATGTATCGGGCGGATCGAGTTCCGGGTCGGCAGTCGCCGTTGCCGCCGGGTGCGTCGCGTTTTCGCTGGGGACGGATACAGCCGGGTCCGGCCGCGTGCCGGCGGGATTCAACGGGCTGGTGGGACTCAAGCCATCGCTGGGACTGGTGAGCAAGCGCGGCGTGGTGCCGGCTTGCCGCAGCCTCGATACGCTGTCAATCTTCGCGCACGATGTGGCGGACGCCTGGCATGTGCTGCAGCAGATGGCAGCGTTCGATACCCTCGATGCGTACTCGCGCAAGCTGCCGCCCCTGGGCGCGAACGCTGCGCCCATCCGGATAGGAGTGCCCGCCGAGCTGGAATTTTTCGGCGACTCCAACGCCAAAAACGCGTTTCTTTCGACCCTCGACACGATCTCGACCGGACTGAGCCTGACGCCGGTCAAGGTCGATTTCGCCCCGTTTAAACGGGTATCGGCGTTGCTCTACGACGGCCCGTGGGTCGCCGAGCGCCGCGCTACGCTGGGCACATTCTTCGAGACCCACCACGAGGACATCGACGCAACGGTGGCGGCGGTGATCGGCAAGGCTGAGCAATTCAGCGCAGTTGATGCCTTCAATGGTCAATACACGCTCGCGGAACTCAAGCGTAAAGCTGATCAATACTTTAATCAGTTCGATATCCTGATTGTCCCGACCACGCCGACCCATCCGCTGATCGCCGATGTGCAGGAAAACCCTATCGAACGAAATAGCGAACTGGGCTATTACACCAACTTCGTCAACCTGCTGGATCTGTGCGCGCTGGCCGTGCCATGCCTGCGTCGCAGCGACGGTTTGCCGGCCGGCGTGACGCTGATTGCGCCGAGCGGCGCGGACCATCGGCTGGCTGTGTTGGGCGCGCGGATCCAGGCGTTTTTCGATCAACACTCCAATCCGTCTCCCGATTTCCAGCCGCTGCCATTCCAGGAGCCGGCCGTCGCGCTGGCCGTGGTCGGCGCGCATCTGAGAGGGCAGCCGCTTAACCGGCAATTGCTGGAAGCGGGCGCTCGCTTCAAGGGAGCGACTCATACCGCGCCGGGGTATCGGCTCTTTGCACTTGCCAATACCTCACCGCCCAAACCCGGGCTTGTGCGTACCCCCGGCGCTCAAGGTGCAGCCATTGCCGTGGAAGTGTGGGAGCTGCCGTTGCGTACGTTCGGCAAGTTCGTGACGGACGTTCCTGCGCCGATGGGAATCGGCACCGTGGAGTTGAACGACGGCCGCATCGTCAAGGGTTTCATCTGCGAGCCGTCGGCGGTATCGGCGGATAGCGGCGCGAACGACATTACCGCTTTCGGCGGCTGGATCGCCTACCTCGACAGTCTTCAAAAATAGCCTAATAAAAGCTCAGTAACCAGCCCATTAACCGCTAACCAGGAATCGAACGACATGACTAGCCGCCGCAATTTCATCAAGGACGCGAGCCTGCTGGCGCTCGCGAGCATGGTCCCGTTCAAGTCGGTCTTCGCTGCGGGCAACACAACGGTCGGCGTGATCTATGTGGGCGCGCGCGGCGATTATGGCTACAACCAGGCGCAGGCATCGGCGGCAGCGATCATCAAGAAGATGCCTAACGTGAAGGTCGTGGAAGAAGAGAACGTGCCCGAAACCATCGCGGTCCAGAAGACCATGGAAGCGATGATCGAACAGGACGGCGCAACGCTGATTTTCGCGACTTCGTTCGGCTACTTCGATCCGCATGTGCTCAAGATGGCCGCCAAGTATCCGAACGTCCGCTTCGCGCATTGCGGCGGTTTGTGGAAGCAGGGCAATCCGCCGAACATTGCGAGCTATTTTGGTTATATCGATGAATGCCAGTACCTGAATGGCGTGGTCGCCGGGCACATGAGCAAGAGCAAGAAGCTTGGCTTTGTTGCGGCCAAGCCGATTCCGCAGGTGCTGCGCAATATCAACTCGTTCACGCTCGGCGCGCAGTCCGTTGATCCGGCTATTACCACGCAAGTTATTTTCACCGGCGACTGGTCGATGCCCGTGAAGGAAGCGGAAGCGACCAACAGTCTTGTCGACCAGGGTTGCGATGTCATCACTTGTCACGTCGATGGTCCGAAGGTCGTGGTTGAAACGGCCGAGAAGCGCGGCGTGATGAGTTGCGGTTATCACGCAAGCCAGGCGGCTCTTGCGCCCAAGGGTTATCTCACCGGCGCCGAGTGGGATTGGGCGACGCCGTACAAGGCGCTTGTCGCCGATGCCCAAGCCGGCAAGCCTCAGCCCAACGTTCTGCGCGGCGGCCTCAAGGAAGGTTTCGTCAAGATGTCGCCATACGGCGCGAAGGTCACGCCTGAAGCCAAGAAAGCGGCAGATACGATCAAGGGCAGCATGATGGCGGGCGACTTCGTGATCTTCAAAGGGCCGGTGAAGGACAACAAGGGCGGTGTTGCGATCGCCTCCGGAACAAGCCACGTGCAGACCGACTACACGCTGGAAAGCATGAACTATCTCGTGGCAGGCGTAACCGGCCAGATTTGATGTGCGGCTTTCCTGACCACTGAAGGAGTCGTGATGCGTCCTCATGCCCAGACTGCCCGAGTATTGCTCGCGTTATTGCCTGCAATCCCGACCGTGCTCGCGCTCGTCGGAACACTGGTGCTGTTTTCGTTGTTCCTGCTGGTGCAGGGTCAGCCGGTCCTCGATGCCGTCAGCCTGATTTTCAAGGGCGCGTTTGGCTCGTCGTTCGCGTGGCAAAGCACCTTGCTGCGTGCATCGCCGCTGATGCTGACCGCGTTGTGCGTTGCGTTGCCCGCGCAGGTCGGGTTGATCGTGATTGGCGGTGAGGGCGCGCTGGCGCTCGGCGGCATGTGCGCGGCCATCGTCCCGCAGATGCTGCCGGCGAGCACGCCATGGCTGATTGCTACACCGCTGATGGCGATCGCCGGGATGGTGGCGGGCGCGGTCTGGATCGGTGCAGTGGGGGCGCTGCGGCAATGGCGCGGCGTGAACGAAACCATTAGCAGCCTGTTGATGGCGTACATCGCTATTGCGCTGTTCAAGCATCTGGTCGAAGGGCCGTTGCGCGATCCGGCGAGCCTCAACAAGCCCTCTACTCTCCCCGTGCCCCCATCGATGATGATTGGGTCGCTCCCCGGCCTCGAAGTCCACTGGGGCCTGTTGTGGGGCGTTCTTGCGTGCATTGGCGCATGGGTCTTCGTCAAGTACAGCACCAAGGGTTTTGCGATGCGCGTGGTCGGCGGCAGCAATCGCGCCGCGCGTCTGGTCGGCCTGCCGGTGAACCTGCTCGCGCTGGCCGCCTGCGCGCTTGGCGGCGCGGCGGCAGGCCTTGCGGGCATGTTCGAAGTGGCGGCGGTGCAGGGCAGCGCGAACGCGTCGCTGCTCGCCGGGTACGGATACGCCGGCATCCTGGTCGCGTTCGCCGCGCGCCAGAATCCGCTTGCGATCATTGTGTGCGCGCTGATGATCGGCGGGATCGAAGCAAGCGGCAGTCTGCTGCAACGCAGGCTCGATCTCCCCGATGCCACCACGCTCGTGCTGCAAGGCCTGCTGTTCGCGAACCTGCTGGCATGGGAAGCGCTGGGCGGCAGGATTGCCGCGTGGCGCGTGCAACTGCAAGCCGCCGCACTCGCCGACATCAACTTGCCGATGGAGCAGACCCATGCTTGATGCGCATTCGCCCTTCGTGATCCTGCTGCTGTCCCTCTTCGCGGGTGCGATCCGCGTCAGCACACCTTATCTGTTTGTCAGCCTGGGTGAATGCCTGACAGAGAAGGGCGGCCGCGTGAATCTCGGGCTCGAGGGCATTCTCGTGTCGGGCGCGATGAGCGGGTATGCCGCGTCGTTCCTGACCGGCTCGCCGTGGCTCGGCGTGCTCGCGGCGGGCGGCGTCGGCTTGCTGCTCGGATGCCTGCATGGGCTTGTGTGTTCGCTGCCCCGGGTGTCGGACATTGCGTTCGGTATCGCGCTCATGTTGCTTGGGACCGGACTCGCGTTTTATCTGGGCAAGCCGTTCATTGAACCTCAGGCGCCGGGCCTTCAATCGTTCGATCTCGGCACGTGGACAAGCTCGCCGCAATTGCATAACGCGCTGCATATCAACCCGCTGTTCGTGATCGGTGTGGTGCTGGCGTTCGTGTTGCAGTGGGGACTGCGCAGCACACGATGGGGCATGACGCTGCGTCTGGTCGGCGATCACGCCGAGACCGCCCGCGCGATGGGATATCCGCTTACGCGGATTCGCATCATCGCGACCTCGGTGGGCGGCTTTTTTGCAGGAATCGGCGGGGCGTACTTGTCGCTGGTTTATCCGGGTAGCTGGAACGAAGGACTGTCCAGCGGGCAGGGGTTGATGGCCGTCGCGCTGGTTATTTTTGCGCGCTGGCAACCGATGCGATGCCTGTGGGCCGCATTGCTTTTCGGCGCGGCGGGCGCGCTTGGTCCGGCGTTGCAGTCGATTGGCGTGACGAGCGGCTACTACCTGTATAACGCCGCGCCCTACGTGCTCACGCTCGTCATCATGATCATCAATTGCCGTCCGGACCGGACGCTTGCCGGTGCACCGGGCGAGTTGAGCCTTACACGTTGAACGACCTGCTTATCCATTTTCAATGGCGGCCATCACCATGAACCGATTTATCAATGCCTCTCCATACCCCTGGCCCTTCGATGGCAACCTGCGTCCCGACAATACGGCGCTTGTCGTGATCGACATGCAGACGGATTTTTGCGGGCATGGCGGTTACGTCGACAAGATGGGGTATGACCTGTCGCTGACGCGCGCGCCGATCGAGCCGATCAAGCGCGTGATGGCCATGATGCGCGAGCAGGGTTTCACGATCATTCATACGCGCGAAGGGCATCGGCCGGATTTGTCGGACCTGCCGGCGAACAAGCGCTGGCGCAGCCGCCGCGCGGGCTTGGAGGGCGTGGGAATAGGCGATGACGGCCCGTGCGGCCGCATTCTCGTTCGCGGCGAACCGGGCTGGGAAATCATCAGTGAGCTGGCGCCGCTGCCGGGCGAGATCGTTATCGATAAACCCGGCAAGGGCTCGTTCTGCGCCACCGATCTCGAGCTGATTCTGCGCACGCGGGGTATCGTGAACCTCGTGCTGACCGGGATCACCACCGACGTCTGCGTCCATACCACCATGCGCGAAGCGAACGACCGCGGATTCGAATGCACGGTCCTCGCGGACTGCTGCGGCGCGACCGATCCGGGCAACCATCAGGCGGCGCTGCACATGATCACGATGCAAGGCGGCGTGTTCGGCGCGGTATCCGATTCCACCGCACTCCTGACCACACTCGGTGGCTGACCATGTCGACTCCTCTGCATGCGTTAGAGGTGGAAGTGCACAACGCCGGCAAGTCGTTCGGTGCATTTCGTGCGCTGGATAATGTGTCAATCAAAGTCCGGCCGGGCACGGTTCACGCGCTGCTCGGTGAAAACGGCGCGGGCAAAAGTACCCTCGTGAAAGGGCTGGTGGGCTACGGCCTGCTCGACCAAGGCCAGATCTCAGCTAATGGCCGTGAGGTCCGAATTGCCTCGCCGCGCGATGCGCAAGCGCTGGGTATCGGCATGGTGTATCAGCATTTCACGCTGGCGTCGGGGTTGTCGGTGGAAGAGAACCTGCTGCTGGCACGCGGGAACTTGTCCTGGAAAATAGACTGGGCCGCAGAACGTAAAGCACTCAGCGCATTCATGCAGCGGATGCCGTTTCGCTTGCCGCTCGACGCGCCCGTATCCGGCTTGGCGGCAGGGGAAAAGCAGAAGCTGGAGATTCTCAAGCAGTTGTATCTCCGGCAGCGTTTCCTGATTCTCGATGAACCGACTTCCGTCTTGACGCCACAAGAGGCGGACGAGGTGCTCGGGTTGATGCGAGACCTGACAACACGTGGCGAGCTGACCGTGCTCATGATCACGCACAAATTCCGAGAAGTGATGGCGTATGCCGACGATGTGACTGTGCTTCGAAAAGGCCGGCAAGTCGGGACGAGTGCGGTATCGGCGACCAGCCGCGACGCACTCGCCGGTTTGATGATGGGCGCCGCCGAGACGCGTGACACCGCGGTCATGGAGGTGGTCAACGCGGAACGGGCCGCGCGCAAACCAGTTGACCCCGCAGCGCGAATACGCCTTGCCATGAGGGATATTTCTATCGACGATGATCGCGGCCACACGGCGGTCAGACGCGCGTCGCTTGAGATCAGAGCAGGTGAAATACTCGGGATCGCGGGGGTCTCGGGGAACGGCCAGAAAGAGATGGTCGAGGCGCTCGTCGGGCAACGCCGCGTGAAGACCGGCGAGATGGAGATAGCAGGCGTTGCATACCACGCTACGCGCAAGGAAATGACGCAGCGTCGCGTGTTTGCGATCCCTGAAGAGCCGATTAAAAACGCGTGCGTCGCAAATATGAGCGTCGCGCAAAACCTCGCTCTCCGGGACTTCGATCGAGCGCCGTTGCGTCGGGGCGGTTGGCGTCTGGACCGGCGTGCGATGCGGGACCGCGCTGCGCATCTCATCCACGATTTTAACGTTCGTCCGCCGCTGCCCGAACGCGCTATTGGCACGCTGTCGGGCGGCAATGTCCAGCGTGCGGTGCTCGCGCGCGAGCTGGGTCAGCCGGTCGATGTGCTGATCGTGGCGAACCCCGTGCTCGGTCTCGACTTCGCCTCAGTGGCGGATATTCACGCGCGCATCATGGCGGCGCGCGATGCCGGCGCGGCCGTCCTGCTCGTCAGTGAAGACCTCGACGAATTGCTGGAACTGGCGGACCGGATTGCCGTGATCGCGGAAGGGGAGCTTGTCTACGAGACGCCCGCCTCGAGCGCCGAGCGCGCGACGCTGGGCCACCACATGGCGGGACATGGTGACTTGGTGGCGCACGTTGCGCCGGTTGCCGAAGCGTTGAAGGAGGTCATCGAATGAGACGGAACCAATGCAGGAATCCCCTATGACGATCACGATTCCAGCGCTGCCTGGTCCCTTCACATTTGAGCCGTCGACGACGGCGCTTGTCATCATCGACATGCAGCGTGATTTCATCGAACCTGGTGGCTTTGGGGAGTCGTTGGGCAACGATGTATCCCTGCTCGCAGAGATCGTGCCGACTGTCGACTCGCTGCTCGCTTTAGCGCGTGAAAATGGATGGTTCATAGTCCATACGCGCGAATCGCATGCTGCGGATCTGTCGGACTGTCCGCCTGCCAAGCGGCTTCGCGGCGCGCCCGACGCGCGCATTGGGGACGAGGGGCCGATGGGCCGCATCCTGATTCGGGGGGAACCGGGCAATGCGATCGTCGATGCCCTTGCACCGGCCGAAGGCGAGCTTGTCATCGATAAACCCGGCAAGGGCGCGTTTTATGCCACATCATTAACCCAGGCGCTGGAGGCGCGGCATATCACGCATCTGGTTTTCGCCGGCGTCACGACGGAGGTATGCGTGCAGACGTCGATGCGCGAGGCGAATGACCGCGGTTACGATTGCCTGCTGGTCGAGGACGCGACCGCCAGCTATTTTCCGGCGTTCAAGCTTGCGACGTTGGATATGGTGCGGTCCCAGGGCGGCATTGTTGGATGGACCGCGCCGTTGTCATCTTTTACCGCCGCATGAGGAACCTGCCGACGATGGACATCAATCTGCCGGAAGTGATTGTCGAAGTGTGTGCGGCGTTCGTGGAGTATGAGCGCGCGCTCGTGGCGAACGATATTGAAACGATGAACGCGCTGTTCTGGGACGCACCGGAGACGGTGCGTTATGGCATTGCCGAAATCCAGCATGGCGGCGAAGCGATTCGCCAATGGCGCGAAACCTGTGAACCGGTGCCTGCTTCACGCGCGTTGCATCGGACTGTCATCACCACATTCGGCCGCGATTTCGCGACTGTCAGCACGGAGTTCACGAGTGACGCAACGCCGTTGATCGGACGTCAGATGCAGACCTGGGCGCGTCTCGGTCCTGCCGAAGGTTGGAAGATTATCGCTGCGCACGTGAGCCTCATTCCCAAGCCCTGAAACGCCGATAATAAGAACAAAGGGGAATCCTCATGTCGGAAGAGACAATTGAAACAGGTATTGAAGCAATCGAGCCGAGCGCCGCCAATCCGCTTGCCGAGCAGGTTTATCAGCGGTTGAAGACTGATATCTTCAACTTCCGTCTATTCCCGGGTGATCGCTTTTCGGAGAATGGGATTGCGCAGTACTACGGTGTATCGCGCACGCCGATGCGCGACGGTTTGTTCCGGCTGCAACGCGAGGGTTATCTGGAGGTTGGTTTCCGGCGCGGGTGGAAGGTTGCGCGAATCGACTTCGATCAGATGGATCAGCTTTATGACCTGCGTATCGTGCTTGAAGTGGCGGCGCTTGAACGGTTGACGTCGGGAAGCGAAACAGCGCGTCGGGCTATTGATGCGCTCAAGGCAATCTGGTGCGTCCAGCCGGAAGCGCGTGAAGCCGATCCGGTGAAAATGTTCGGCATGGACGAAAATTTTCATCGGCAGATTGTGGCGGCTACCGGCAATGCCGAGATGGTGCGCGTGCATAACGACGTCACGGAGCGTATCCGCATTGTGCGGCGGCTGGATTTTCTTAAGCCTCATCGGACCAGTGCGACCTATGACGAGCACTCGACCATGCTGCATCTTATAGAGCGTAGCCGGTTGACTGAGGCAACTATTCTGTTGCGCGCGCATATCACGCAGAGCAAGTTGGAGGTCCGGAAGATCACCTTGTCGATGCTTGATGCGGCGCGCGATGTGAAGTTGCCGTTTGTATCGTAGATGGGGTTTCGTTCGCACTCGGGGGGTTAATTCCGCACCCATCTCTCAGACAATTCACCGTACTCGACCGCCATACATTCGTCTGATCAAACCATGGCAGTGCGTGACATGCTGCACTGCGTGTAGTATCCGAATGTGTAATTGCAGCTCCCCTCGACAGTCTTCCCGGGAGACAACGGCATGCGCGTACTGATCGTTGACGATCACGAACTGTTCAGGGCCGGATTGGCGCTGCTGCTGAAAGACCTCTTTCCGGATATCGAGTTGCTGCACGCAAGCACCCTGTCGCAAGGGATGCGTCATGCGCTCGGGGAAATGCTGAATATCGTTTTTCTCGATCTCGATCTTCCCGATGGCCACGGTTGCAGCGCACTAGCCGAATTGAAGGAGTCACGGCCGTCGTTACCGGTGATCGTGATCTCGGCTGACGAGAGCGTGGAAACCATTACGCGATGCATCGAACTTCGCGCCATGGGATACGTACCCAAATCATCGCCACCCGAAGCACTTCACGCCGCCATCAGCGCGGTGCTTGCCGGGGGCGTATTCCTGCCCGCCGCCAGCATTGCGAGGCTCAGGCGTGACATGGGCACGGACGAAGCTCCTGCGCATGAACCCGGAGAACCGGGAAACACTCGGCCGAGCGTCAATTCGGACATGAGCACCGCGTCCGAGCTGAAACTGACGCCGAGAGAGTTCGAGACATTGGCGTGGCTCGTGCGCGGACTTCCGTCCAAGGCGATTGCGCTGAAAATGGGGCTCGAGGACATCACGGTCCGGAAATACGTCAGTCATCTGCTCGCGCATTTCAATCTGCGGCGCCGTACGGAACTCATTGTCATGCTGGCGGATAGAGGGATCAAACTCGGTGTCCCGCCCGTCACGGATCCAGCGCTGGATCGAGCACTGTCGACTGTTGAGCGGCCACGAACCGGCTGATTTCGGCGAGCGTGTTTTCTGGCGCGGAAGATTTCCGGAGCAGAACGAACGGTTCGGCGAAATCGCGAAGCGCGCGCGGGGACACCAGTTCGCCCGTAATGAACGCGACGGGGAGCACGCCCGCCCAGGCGAAATGCCGCCGGATCCGTTCCGCAACTTCGATGCCGGTTGGTCCGTCGCGCAGCCGGATATCGGTGACGAGGATGTCGGGTATGCGGCCGTCATCGGCCATGATGGTTTCGAATCCCGCCATCGATTCAGCGGTATCCACCAGCGCGCCCGCACTGAGGAACAAGCGCCGCAGGCCCTCGAGAACGTTCGGTTCGTCGTCGCATAGCAGGACGTATCGGCCCTGGAGGACGGACGTGGAGGCAACGCTTCTTTGATCGTCTGTGGCAGTGACAGGTGCCGTTTCGGAAATTGGTGCGTACAGGGAAAAGCGCGACCCGCGCCCTTCGGCCGACCAGAAACTCATGCTGTGCTTCGGCAAGATACCTATCACCCTATGCACGATAGACAACCCGAGTCCCAGCCCCTTCGAGCGGTCGCGCCCCGGATTGTTGATCTGATAATACTCGGTGAATATTGCTTCCCTATGTGCAGGCGCAATGCCAACGCCCGTATCGCGCACGTCGATGCGAAGGCGTTCCCCGATCTCCACCCAACCGATCACGACACCGCCCGCGGGGGTGTTCTTGATCGCATTCGATACGAAATTGGACAGTGCCCGCTTGAACAGGGAGCGATCCGTTTCAATGGGCGGCGGGGCGTGCTGGCGTGCGCCGATTCTCAACTCGATGCCTCGCGATTTTGCAGGCTCAAGGTATTGCTGAAAGACCTCCGTCAGCACTGCCTGCGTGTCGACTGGCACCTTGTGTGGGGTGTAAGAGCCCAGCTCGCTGTAGTCCTGAATGTCCTTGAACATGTCGAGGATATCGCGCGCGGTTTCTTCGATGACATCAAGGTCATGACTCGCGGCGTGTTTGTCGTCGAGTTTCACCCGCGCGCTACGGATGAAGAGGTTGATCGCGGCGAGAGGCTGCTGGATGTCGTGGTAAGCCGATGAAAAGAACCGCTCCTTTTCTTTAACCAGATCTTTCATACGTTCATTTTGCTGCTTGACTATGCGGGATGTCGCGTCAACGCGTGCCTTGGCTGCGCGCAGCGTCCGCCGGGACATGAATTCGCGCCGTGCGGCGCGTTCCAATGGAATGCTGACGACAGCGCCAATGGCATACGTCATATCGAGCATGGTCCCACGGGTAACCCAGTCAGCCCATTGCGTTTTAATAGGACCCCTCGGCCACCAGTAAAGCGTAAGGTGAAATGACGTAACGCATAGCAAAACTAACCATATTGCCGTGATGGCACGAAGCCGGTACGACGTGAATATCATGAAAAGGACTAAAGACAGGATGGGGAAAACTGACCGCCACGCTTGCTCGATCAGGGCAATCTCCATCATCCGCAACAAGGTGAACCAACAGCTCAGCGTCCATACGCTAAGTAATGCGACTGCCCAGCGTTCGTCATAGGCGCGTCGTCCCCACAACAATCCCACCGCCACCGACATAACCACGGCGGTGACAAGTCTCAGGTAGACAAGTTGATGGTGGTAGAGGTCGGCGGGATCCAGCGCGTCCGGCCGGGACAAATCACGGATAACAAAATAGACCCATATGAGCGTGAAGATGGCCGAGGCAATCCTGCGTTGACCAGCGTAGCGACGTGCATAGTCCCGGCGAAACGCGCGCTCTAAAGCCGCCGACCTGAACTTGCGCACCACGAAGTCTGACGGTCTCATAAGGCTGCTTGATCAGGAAAGCTGCCGTGGGCGGATAGTGCGCGGAATCGAGAAGCTTGATTGGCGCACCAGGAGTTGGACAGGTTCTGGCCACATCGCGATTAAAACAGAATAGCAGGTCGCCATCCCGTCCATCAGCCACAAATGTATCAAGCAACGTGATGTGTTTTTGTCCGCATCTGGACGGCTTGGCGAGCAGCCCGGTCATGGAAGGCGGCTACCTCGGACTTCACCCGGACCGGTCAACGGGAGTGCATACATCTTTCGCGCGGATGACTTGTCCGTTGCCTACGCATGTGCGTTGCAACAGCGAGTCGCCCGACCAAGAATGACTATGACAGCAGTGCTCAGAGAGCATTCATCGAGTGGTTTGTGGGAAGACTGCTGTCGGCCGGTCGGCAAACGATGCGCAAGCCGATCTCTTAAACGCCAAAGGAGAACACCCATGAAACTTCATCAATCGATCGCCGTCGGCCTTGCCCTGATGGCTGGCGTCGCAGCAGATGGATGCTTTGCCCAATCAGCGACCGATCAGACGCAATCGATGGCGGCTGGCGCTGCCTCGCAGGATCAAGGGGCCGCGGTTTCGCCCATCGCACTGACGCCCTCGGCTTCCTCAGGATTGACACGCGAGCAAGTGGAGCGCGAGTTGGCAGATTTTCAGAACAGCGCCCAGGCAGCGCAGATGCGTGAACTTTACCGAGGAAGCAATTGAGCAAACTGCCGCGTGGCAGAAGGGAAGGTTCGGATAGCGGCACGGTCGTGTTTTGTGGACCACGGCAAGAGATAGCGGGGAGGCCGGGAAAAATTCAGAAAAAGATGAGTTATCCATAGCATGAGTTCGGCGAGCCGCCTGAGGTTCTGGCGGCCGGGATTGATATGATCCTCGATTTATCCTTCGACTCCATCAACAGTCGCGCATGGGAGCGTGAGTCCTTCGGCGTATTTTCTCCTGCCTTCGTCACCCGACGTTTTTCAGGTCGCCCGGCACGCTCTTTTGGATTAAGCCTTGTCGGGTCGTAATTGAAGGCTGGACACTCGCGACAACATCAGATATTTTCCCGGTTCGCTAAAAGCGTTTTAATAACCAGCGAGAGCCCATTTTGCGGAAAGGAATCTGTAATTAAAAAGCCGAATTCGAGTCGGCATTAAAAATACACTCAAAACAATAAATTAAAACTACGGGCAAGGAAAATGAAAACTATCGGTCTGCGAGGGGCGCTCATTGCGTTCGGTCTGTCAGCGTTCCTGGCTGCCTGTGGGGGCGGCAGCGATGTGAGTCCCTCTGCGAATACGGTGGCGCTCAGTGCCGATCAAGCCGCGTCTGAACAATTCGTGCTTGCGCCAAATGCTTCATATAATTTGCAGTGGGATTTGCCCGGCGCGGGTATCCCGGTGAGTGGCGTGAATTTCCTGATAGAGGAGCACGCGTCAATTGCCGCGTCGCCATTGACAGCCGGCGCGCAAAAGCTCATTGAGACTTCACCTACGTCAATTGCAAATTCGCTCGGTTTGCCAGTGGCAACAGCCGCGCGTTACATGGTCAACGGCGTGATTCTCGTCGGCTCGACGTCGCAGAGCTACATGAGTTACCAGGGAACAGGGGTCCGGACCGACGGGCTTGCTGCGGACAACGTAACGGCTGTCGCCAGTTCGCTCCGCTCGAATTATTCGGTGGTGCCGCTAACGGGGGCGGTCGCCGCGGCACCGTCAGAGTTCGCGCAATTTTTCAACGCGCTTTATTCCAACCCGTTGTTGCTCAGTGCAACGGTTACCTGGAATGCGGGCTCTGCCTACGAGAAATACACCAGCACGCAGATCGGTGACCTTTACACGGTCGGGGACTATACGGGTGCCACGACCGGCAATGTGCCAGTGCCGGTAGCAAGTGGCACGACGATCGCGGCGCTGATGGCAGCGGGAGGCATTACGTCGAATTCCGACGCGACGGTCTATACGCTCAGCAACGGCAGCATATCGACAATCAATGGCCTCACGACCTATGTATCGTCGAACGTGCGCCCAAACCTGACGACACCGACATATCGGACCTACTACCAGCTTAACGGCAACGTCTACGTAGGCAGTTTGATCAAGTCCGGTACGGTGCAGGGCGGCAACGCGTACGTGCAGGCAATACCCGGCACGTCGGGATTCACCCTCAATTACTCGCAGAACTATCAAATACGTTTGAACGCTGCAGCGGTTGCCAGCTTGCGTGCTGCCGTATCGTTCTAGCGCTTTTTGCACCCGGAAGCCTCCGGGTGCACCTTGTTCGATTGCCTGCCCAAACGCGTCCCTCAACGCCGCATTTCCGCGTCCTCTTCTTCGATGGCCGGGCCTGTCGAAAACACTGTATGGGTGTACAGTGTCGACTTCATCGGCCGCTATCTCGCTAATGCGTGTCGAACGGCGGCTCCTCAGCGCGAGCCACGCTTCGCCCAAGCGCCGCTTGGCGGACGATCTAACTCATTGAACCGGTTAGGAAAAATTGGCATCCAACAACGCAATCCGCATTCGCGGCGCTCGCCAGCACAATCTCAAGAACATCGATCTTGACCTTTACACGGGTCAGATGACCGTGGTGACCGGTCCTTCGGGCTCGGGCAAATCGAGCCTGGTGTTCGATACGCTTTATGCCGAAGGCCAGCGTCGCTACGTCGAAACGTTTAGTGCTTATGCGCGGCAATTTCTCGACCGGATGGACCGTCCGCAGGTGGATCGCGTGGACGGCGTGCCGCCGGCTATTGCCATCGATCAGACGAATCCGGTGCGCAGTTCGCGCTCGACCGTCGGCACCATGACCGAGCTGAACGATCACCTGAAGCTGTTCTACGCACGCGCCGCCGAGCTCTTCGATAAAAAGACCTCGCATCAGGTCCGGCACGA
>Ga0153932_1000203_pt1 | contig 23144 bp, 25 predicted proteins | sample TSNJ016MetaG_FD_102273 | JGI IMG/M metagenome (GOLD analysis project Ga0153932, IMG submission 102273) | Attine ant fungus gardens microbial communities from New Jersey, USA - TSNJ016 MetaG | ecosystem: Host-associated > Fungi > Mycelium > Unclassified | place: USA: New Jersey, Wharton State...
CAGTGGAACGAAATGATCGCTGATCCGGAACAGAAGATTGGCCGTCCGCGTCAGTTGTTTATTGGTGAGACGCCGCGCGAAGCGAAGGCGATTGAGAAGCGGTAAGCGTTAGCGGTTGTTGGCGCGGTAAAGCTGTTCGGCTGAAACTGCGCAGTGCGGAAAGGGTAAAGAAACGCCCCAACGGGTCAACCGTTGGGGCGTTTTGCATTGGCCGCGTGTAACTGGTACGCCACTCGAGTGCGGCAAATGGGCGCGAGCAGGGCAAATCCTGATGCCAATTGCCACAGCCTGCGTTCGACAGGCGTGAACAGGGAGAAAATGGCAGATGGCGCGAAGCCAACAAACGCTCTTCGTGTCCTGAATTCGCGAGGAGGGCCAATCAAATGGCAAAGAAATTCCCTGTACACCCGAAGCACCCCGAACGAAATTGTTGGGGATGCGATAAATACTGTGCCGCTGATTCGATGAATTGCGGAAACGGCAACGTCCGCACGCAACATCCAATCGAAGTGCTTGGTGACGATTGGCTCGAATGGGAACAAGGCGTTGCTGAGGAGATGGCGACGGCGCATGACGTTCGGCAAAACGAAGCTGTATAGAGCTATAAGCGCGCTCACGGCGCGTAAATAAACTCCCACTGCTGGTAGCTTTTCGCCGCCGCAAATGTCGCCTGATCAGACTGGAATCCGGCCACCTTGACCGGTTTGCGAAGCGACACGCTGTGCACACCCATTACACCGCCGTCCGGAGCGGGAATCGGGAGAAACGCTTCTCCCGTGACCGGATCTGGATAGAGCCTGCGCAGGTAGCGGCGTATCACGGGATAGCGTGGGTCGCGTAGTAAATCTTTGAGTTTCTCTGGATACGGTTTTGCGCCGACTGGCGTGCTCTTAGAGTACTGCCGTATTGCGTCCCGATACAGATTGCCGGTGTAGAGCAGTTCCGTCTCACGGTTGCGCTTGTCAGTCATCGCGACATTTTCAAGCAGCTTGCCGAGACCCAGCGTGATGAACAGCACCATCAAAAGCGCCCAAAAATAGGTGACGCCCCGCTGTCGCTTGAAACTCGGGCGGTTCTTCACCACGAGTTGTATTCCGTGCCGTCGAGCGCTTTGCCTGACGCGCCACTCTTCACATCGACGATAGTTTTGTCGTCTTCGTCGACTCCCGCCACTGGCGCCCAACTATCTGAGCGATTGGTGACCGGATCAAGCGGCAGCGCGCGAAGATAGTGCTGCTCGGTTAGCGTGGATAGTTTTTCTGGATAGCTCCCGGTATCGCCGTAATACTGGTCTAGCGCACGGCGCAGGACCGACAGATTCTCTTTTAAGGCCGCTTCCTTTGCTCGATCGGCTTGATGAACGTAGCGTGGTGCGACGATGGACAGCAGCGTCGCGACTATCGCGAGCACCACCAGCAACTCGATCAGTGTAAAGCCACGATTCTGGTTCTGTGGGTTCATCTTCTTTTCACCATTTCCGATAAGGGATACCGTTGGTTCCCTTCCTGTCGCTCAACGAAAACACGTCGTATACATCGCCGTCTTCTCGCGGATCGTCGGCTTCGCTGGAATAGCTGCGGATTCCCCAATTGTCCTGAGCGGATTCGGACTGCATCGGATTCATAGGATCGCGGGGCACGCGACGAAGAAAAAAAATCTTTTTGCCTTTTGGGTCACGCTTGTCCACAACACCTTTCGTCAGGTCGTCCAAAGATTGTGGATAACCGGTCGAATCAGCTGAGCGAGCAATCCGGCCTTCGTCGCCCGCTTGCTTGTAGACATCGATGGCAGTCCGAATTTCTCGTAGTGCTTGTTTTAGTTCACGCTCTTTCTCGCGCTGCTCATGCATCTTGACGAAGGGCGTCGCGACCGAAGCAATGATCGCAACCAAGGCGACAGTGACGATCATTTCGATCAAGGTAAAACCGGAATTGCGAGTCCTTTGCTTCATCTCACGGTGATACCAAAATCTGTTTGGGAAGTGCGACTGTGACGGTCAGCGGTGCACGGTTTTCGCTCTCCACCTTTAGGTTCTGCAATGACAGGTTAAGCGGACCATTCGACGCGTGATCTGCCTGAAACGTGATCATTGCGAGAGAGCTATCCGCTGCCGCCTTACCGATCGAAATATGAAGCCTATTGCCATCCTGTTTCACATCGAGCACTACCCCCGCGCGCGGTTCGACTTTGAGCAGCTGGATATCTGACTGGTCCAATATAAGATCCAGTTCCGCTTTCTCAAAGCCGGGGCCATTGGCTAGCAAATTCACGGTGAAGCCCGTTTTCGGTGCAGCTTGCGATGGCACGGCCAAGTCAAAACGTACAGTGTTTGTTTTGCCCTGCGGACTTACCTGGTCGGTCGAGACGTGCACGACTGAGGTGGACGCAATAGCAGCGGCGCTCGGTCCCGACGCAAGCGGTGGAGCGCCTGTGGTGTCCGTGGGCGATGCGGCCGCGGCAGGCAAGCTATCGGAATCACTGTATTGTGCGGCGGGCGTCAGACGCAGTGGGCGAGCTGACACTTGCTCGGCGGTTCCGCTTGGGAATGCCTGCGCATAGGAACCCGGTACTGCCAGCGAACGTGTCACATGCGGGGTAATCAGCAAAACGATTTCGGAGCGCGCGTTGGTATCGTTGGTGTTGGAAAAGAGCCGCCCAAGTACCGGAATCTTCCCTATGCCCGGAATATGGGTACCAGATTCCTGGCTGTCGGTTTTGATCAATCCGGCCAGTACCTGGGTCTCACCGTCACGTAGGCGCAGTACGGTATTCGCGTTCCGTGTGCCAATCTGATAGGCAAGCAGACCAGTAGCCGACGAGCGGACTTCCTTGATGATGTTGCTGACTTCCAGCGAGACGTGCATTGTCACATCGTTGTCGATATGAATCTCCGGTTCCACTTCCAGCTTCAGGCCGACATCAAGATAGTTAATAGATTCGGTGATCGCGTTTGAATTCTGGTTCACGGTCGATGTAATTACGGGTACCTTATCGCCGATCATCACGCTGGCCTTCTCTCGATTGAGCACCCGAATGCGCGGGTTAGCCAACGTGTGTGTACTGCCGCTGGTCTGACGTAGATTCAGGACAGCGAATGGGTCGGGAAAGGTCAACGGAAAGCTGTTCCGGTTCAAGCCTTTCAGTTGATCGATGGTCAGGCTTGCAGGGACGCCGGCCGGTCCCACCAGGCTTGCGCTAACACTGGCCGGAAATTGGACGCCCAAGTTGAGCAGATCGTTGGAATTTACCTCCAGCACTTCCACCTCGAGGATCACCTCCGGGCTCGCTATGTCGTACAGGTCGATCAGGCGAAGAATGGTGTCCTGTACTGATTCGGTGTCGCGCACCACCAACATCTTCAATCGCTCATCGACGTAAATCGACTTCGGCGCCACCACTGCGCGTAGCATTTCCTGCACTTTTTTGGGATCCGCACTGTTCAGGAAATAAGACTTTACGACCAGGTCGTCATAGCGCTTTCTTTTCTCGTCGTTCGCCGGGTAAACAAGAAAGGTGGTGTCATTCAGTATCTTCTTGTCGAGTTGCGAGGTCTGCAGGATTAGGTTCAGAGCGTCAGCAACCGTGGTGTTTCGCGCGTAGATTGTAGTTCGGAGATCGGGACTGACGTCTTTGTCCAACACGAAGCTGATGCCAGATGTCTGCGTCAGGATTGCAAGGACGGAGCGGATGTCGACATCCTTCAATTCCAGCGTGACGGGCGTCTGCAGGGACTGGTTTAGTGCAGGTAGTACCATCGCGGCGCGTGTGGAGTGCGCGTCAATTTGCTGCAACATCTGGCGCGCTTGCGTATGGCTGGGGTTTTCAGACAGGATGGCATTGAGCAATTGCCTGGCAGTGGCGGTATCGCTCTTGCCGATCGCGGATCTTGCCTCGTCCATTTCAGTCTTTTCGCGCTGCTCGCGTGCGATCAACCCGACGCCACGCAATGCCTCGGTATTTTGCGGGTCGTAATGCAGCACATCCTGATACGCGGCCAGCGCTTCGTCGGCATGGTTGTCGTAGCGTGCTGCCGCGGCTTTTTGCATGATCGACTGCATTTGGCGGTCACGCTGGGCGATGAACTTCATCCGGTACTGCTCCGGATTCTCTGCTGATGCCTGCTGCATTTTCCCTAAGCCTTCGCTAACCTTACCTTCCTTAATCAACTTGTCTCCATCCCGCCAATCACTGTAGCCGGCACACCCGCCGATGCTGAATACAATCGCACTGACGCACAGCGCCAGCACTGGCCGTTGCACATGACCGACTGCGTGCGCGCAGAAACGCTGCTGCCAAAACTGCTCATTACTCATCCGTCTGCCTGTTAGTCGGGCTGTTGTCGTTGTGTAGGTTGGCTCGCGAGGAAGTGGTGGCCGACCTGAGTCGGCGCGGCGCTCGTCGAATGCGTGTCAGCGCTGGCGCCTGTCGCAATAAGCCGCGTTTCCCCGGTTTGCAAGTGATGAAGCGTGATATCAGTTGGCGTGATCCCCTTAATGCGCCAGATGCCGTTCAACACTTCTCCAGCGCTCAAGACAACTGGATCGCCGTTCGATGCAAAAAAGACCTGGACCTTGCCGTCCTTGATCATCCGGCCGAGATAAACCACGTCCGGTTGCCTCATTGCGTCCGGAAGCGGGGGCAGCGGTGGCGTAGAGCCCGCGACTGCGGTAACACCCTCGCCCGGAAGAGGGGGGATTCCTGACGCTTGCTGAGCGGTCGGCTTGGGTGCTACGGGATCGGGCAGCGCCGGCCGAGTCCACGGCAGGTCGTCTCGGTCAGAGGTGTTCGAGACAGCTGTGTCCCTTTCCCTAATGGACGACGTCCGCGCAAGGGGGGGCAGTGGCAGCTCGACAGGTTCAGCTCGGAGTAGCAAGAAGATCGAGCCGACCACTGTCGCCACTAATACCAACTGCACCGGTTTTGAAACAGTCAGCTTCATGAAGCTGCCTTAGGGAGTAGCTGGTAGTACAGATTGAGGTCCAGTTTTTGATCGAGGTTGGCGACTCCATCTGCATTCTTCGCATACGCGAGACGCGCGACTGACAAGTTTGGAAACGTGTTTAGCGTCATTCGCAAGAACGACTGTTGCTGCGCTTCGACTCCCTTAACATCCATGCGTAAGGCGAGCTTCCTGATCGGTAGCGCGGGCACCTGTTCGTATCGGTAGTCGATGCGCGTGATGACCACGCTATTTTTGTCTGCCAGCGAGTTCAACGCACGAAGCTGTGCTATGTGCTCTTTAAATTCAGGCAGCGAGGCCGCGAAATCACGCGCCAGATCGCGCGGTGCTGAGGAGTCCAGTTTGGCCAAGCGGGGCTTTGCCCCTTCGACGGCGACGTGCGGAGCCAGCCGCGATGTCATCAGCCGAGTATCTGCGTGCAGCGGAGAGTCGATTGCGCAGATCAAAGTCGCCCACAAGAGCACGAGCCCTGCTGCAATGGTGTATTGCCACTCGAACCAGTCCAGGCCGCATGCGATGTACCAAGAGACTATTCTCCGGAGCTTTTTCCAGTTCACGGTTGTCCCCATTCAGCTATCAGCGAGAAGGAAACACTACACCGCGAGGTTGTGGGCAGCCCCGGCAGTATCGAACTGTTGACTTGTGGTGACCCCGCGTCGTCGTTTCTGGTCTGGCTGACGAGTTCAACCGAAGACCACGAGGGGTCGCTCTGCAGCGCCGCCATTAAGTCGAACACATCTTTCGGCTGATCGGCCACCCCACTGATATTCACACGACGGACCGCGCCAGCGTCTGGCTCCAGCGTCAGTAATTCAACTCCCGCTTTGGTTACATGCTGCAGGCTGTTTAGTACATCGATCCACGGATAGCGCATTTCCGCAAATACCAGCTTGAGTGCGGCAGGTGGAGGAACAGAAACGGGATGCACGCGCGACGCCGCACGGTGAGATGCTTCCTCAGCTTTCTCTATTAATTGTTCACGCTGCTGTAGAAGATCATGCCGCCACCAGAGAGCATGAACGCAACCCAATAGCCCAATCACGCAGATTGCCGCCCACGGTTGAGTCCACCAACGACGCTGGGCGAAATCCCAGTTCAAACGAGCCATTCAGAGCACCCCGCAGAGTGCGTATGCGAAGCGGGCGTCATCGCCGGAAATTGGGTCTTGCAGAGGCAATTTTTCTGCCGTGGGCACAGCTATGTTCCGCGACGGGAAAAGGTACGTAATGTCGCTTGGGATACGTGGCGGCTGCTCTGCGCAGAAGGGCTGGACCGATATAGATGTAAATTGTCCGCGGTCATAGCTCACGCGTAGCAGACGCTGTCCCTCGACAAGCGCAAGCACACCGGCACCGTTTTTCACTCGGGCAAAGAGGCTGTCCCAGACCACACTCAACGCCGGGGTTATGCGCCGGGAGCGGCAGCGGTGGCGCGACGCAAATTCGTCGAGTTCGGAAAGCAATTCGCTCGAAATCAGTGCCGTCAGTCGCGGGCGACCGAACGCGAGGCGAGCGAATCGCAGCTGGTATGCAGAAAACGAAACGTCGCTTCCGGAGAACTGTTGCGCGAATAGCGCCGCTGCCAGGGTGCGGCAAAATGGGCTGCTGGAGAGGCGCTCATCCCACGGCAACAAGAGATAACGGACATAGTCGATGCCAATGACCCATTCGATCACGCCCCGGATCGGATGCACTTCCAGCCATTCGGTCAAGGCATCCAGGGCCGCCGTGGCGCTGTGGGCGTCATCGCAGTCCCGCGTGGCGGTTGGCAAGATCGCTTTCATTCGTACCACGGGCCGGAATCGGCCTTTCACTACACAGACCGCCAATCCGCCCCGGCTCAGATAAATCAGCAAACGCTCCGGACGGCTGAGTCTTGTACGCAGCGTACGCATGCTTCGAGCGAGATGAGTCAGCAGGCTAGCCGGTAAACGTGACACGATTAATCTCCTCCAGCGTGGTCTGCCCCAGCCGCACTGCATCCACGGCTTGTTCGCGCATAAAGCGCATGCCGCGTTGACGCGCCATTTCCTTTAATTGAGTTGCCGGGACCTGTTGAAGGATCGCATCACGCAGGTCGTCGTCTAGCACGAGGACTTCCGCCAAGGCGCGCCGGCCGCGATAGCCGCTGCCGCGACAATGGGCGCAACCAGCACCTCTCATCAGTTGGCTGTCCGATAGTAATTCGCGCGTTACGCGGGAATCCTGCAGAAGCACGTCGTCTGGCGTGAACGGCGCTGCACAGTGAGTACAGACAAGCCGTACGAGCCGTTGCGCCACCACACCGTTGAGCGCGCTCACGAAGCTATATGGATCAATCTGCATATGCCGGAAACGGCTCAGCACATCGAATACATTGTTTGCATGAACCGTGGTGTAGACCAGATGACCGGTTAGAGCGGCCTGGATCGCAATCTCGGCCGTCTCTCGATCCCGAATCTCGCCTACCAGGATCCGGTCGGGATCGTGTCGAAGAATTGAGCGTAGCCCACGTGCAAATGTCAGTCCTTTTTTCTCGTTTACCGGAATTTGCAAGATGTCTTCGAGTTGATACTCAACCGGGTCCTCGATGGTGATGATCTTGTCGTCGCCGCGTTTGATCTCCGAAAGCGTTGCGTATAGCGTGGTTGTTTTGCCGGAGCCGGTCGGCCCCGTAACAAGTAGCATGCCGTACGGCTGATTCGCCAGTCGCCGCATCACTTGGCTTGTCTTCGCATCAATACCCAACATGTCCAGATTCAGTTGCGCCATATCGGTTGTCAGAGACCGTCGGTCCAAAATGCGCAATACGGCATCCTCGCCGAAGAGGCCAGGCATTATCGACACGCGGAAATCAACTTCGCGAGCCTGCAGTGACACCGAAAATCGCCCATCCTGTGGAACCCGCTTTTCGCCGATATCCAACTCCGCCATCACTTTCAAACGTGAAACCACTTGCTCGGCCAAACCAGGGTCTGGCAGCGCGCGTGCTGTGGAAATCACACCGTCGATCCGATATTTGATCGTCAGCCCGCGCAGGGAGTTTTCGAAATGGATGTCGGAGACACGGTTGCTGTGTGCGTCGTATAGAGTTGAATTCACCAAGCGCACTACCTGGCTTTCGTCGCCGGCGATCGACGTGAGAGAAATCTCTTCGAAATTTAGTGTGTCTGTCTTCGTCCTGTCCAGCCGGATTAATTGAGACAACACCTCCTGATCATTGCCAAAACGAGCGAGGAGCGCGTTGAGTTCGAGCGGATGAGCGAAAGCCAGATCGAAGTAACCCGGCAGTCGATAACTCGCGAGTGAGATCAGCGCGCTGTTCCATGGATCGTCGCAGACGAAGATCCGTCTAGGTTCGTCACCACCAGTGTTATCTCCGAATCCTGCTGCATCGGATAGAACAACACAGTTTTGCCTGAGGCAGTCGGAGTAACTGAACACCGAGAAGTCCGGCGTTGACGATTCCATCTGCGCAAGACGTTGAACCTGCATGCCGCTTTCGCTTGTGGCGAACAGCAACACCTCGTCGGGAGAAAACTTCCCAAGTTTCTCCAGCACGGTCAGAATCGCGGCGCCATCGGCGAGCGCGAGTTGTTTGGCCTGCGTTAGCAGTGAGGCATGTCGCACGACGTCTGCAAGTGGCTCGGTATCTTGATCGATCACTGCAGGCTCCCTGCCAGATCAAAAATAGGCAAGTACAGTAGAACGACGATCGAGCCGATTCCCAGCCCCATTATCAGCATCAGAACGGGCTCAATAAGACGGGCGAACCGATCTACCCATTGGGTGATTTCACGCTCGTGAAACATTGCCGCTTGCTCCAGCATTCCAGCGATCTGGCCATTTCGCTCGCCGGCACGCAACAGGCGCAGGGCAATCGAAGTCATCAGGCTTTCCTGTTCCAGGCTCTGGCTCATCTTCTTACCTTGCGCAATGCTCAACATTGACCTCGTAAGGCCGGCCTGAAGCGTGAGAGGTAACAACTCACGCGTCATTGCGAGGGAAGGGAGCAACGCAACGCCGCCTTGCAGCAACATTCCCAGAGAGCGATAGAAGCGCGCTAGTTGCATCAGCTTCAACATTGCACCTATCCATGCGATGCGCCCGAGCAGTACGAGGCATTGCTGCTGCACTGTCGGACGCGTCGCTAGCACGGCGGTGCCCGCAAGCGTGGCGGCCACGCAGACGAGCGACGCTACTGTGTGGTCGCTGACAAACAGTCCGAAGTTGATCAGCCACTGCGACATCAACGGTAGCTCCGCATGTGTCATGCCCTCATATACATGTCCGAAGCGCGGCGCCAGAAACCAAAGCAGGAAAAAGGCGACAACCATTCCGGTGATCATCAACATCACCGGATACAGCGAGGCCGCAATGATTTTCTGTCGCACGAGACTTACCTGACCGTCGTATTGCAGATAGCGTTCGAGAGCCTGTGTCATGCCGCCCGTCTGCTCGCTTGCTGCCACCATAGCCACAAATAACGCGGAAAAGCAGTCCGGATGAGCGGCCAATGAAACTGAGAATGATTTTCCTTGCTGCATTAGGCGAATCAATTCAGATAGCACATAGTGCCCTTTCTCTTCCGCCGCTCCAGGCTGGTTTTGCCGCCGGCGCTCGTCTAGGGTTTCGAGTGCCTCGGTCAGAGCTAGCCCTGCGCGCAGCAATGCCAGCAGTTCATAGACAAACAGCGATAGATCGAAACGGCTCCGCCGAAACATACGAGCAAGTGACATATGTTGGCGGGAGAACCCCGCCGCGTCCGCGCGGGCGGCGCAGACTTCCACTACCTGCACGTCGACTTGTCTTGCGCGCTGGGCAGCCTCTCGCTGAGCCTCATCTTTATTCAAAGCGAGCAGGTCGAACTGCTGCAGTTCACCGTTTACGTTCAGTCCGAGCAACACAAATTTTGTCACAGCCTGAATTGCTCACTCGAAGACGCAGGGGGAAAGGGGCCAAGCTTAGTTATGGATAACCGCATTCTCATTTGATCCCGTTGGCCTTTTGTCCGCACCGTACGACTCAATGTCGTAATCGGGATTGCGCTTCCCGGGATAGACGTAGTGGTACGGCATGCCCCAAGGATCCAGTGGCACAGCCTTGGTTAAATAAGATCCACTCCAGCCTGTAGTACCGTCGGCAGGAGGGGAAGAAAGCAAGGCCAATCCTTCCTGTGCGGACGGGTAACGGCCGATGTCCAGCCGCAGTTGTTCAACCGCTTTACTCAACACGCTGATTTGCGCCTTAGCCGTAGTCACCTTCGACTTGTCCACATTGGCAAACAGCCGAGGACCGACAATCCCCGCGAGCAACCCGATGATCACCAGAACCACCAGCAGTTCGAGCAGGGTGAAGCCTCGTTGCTTTCCTGCGTTTGATATTTTCATAGTTTTGCTATGTATTTAGTCATTTTTGCCAAGGGCGCCAACGCCCGGCAGTGGGTATTTCAAGATGACCTGTGATCTGCTGTTTCGCGGACGGTTGAGTTTGTCAAATACCAACCCTGCCACGCGACAGCGGCGCAATCGAATCGATGAGACACGAAAGTCACGCGATTTTAAAAAATTATTGAGATAGATAATCTGCACTACATATTTTATGTGTCAATCGTCAGGGCGATTTAGAGCATTGCATGACCTCGGTCCGGTTGGCAATATTTTTTTAGCGCTTGTGACACTTTATATCTGTTGTTGTTGACGCAGTTCCGATTTCCAGTCGATCGTCGAGATATGCGTTGATGGGGTGTTAAGTAGTATGTAAGATTCGACGGCATTCAGCGATACAGAGAGGTTATGACGAGGCGCTCTCAGAGAAGTAACGCGGCCAAAAATAGGTAAGGCATTGATGTACTAGTGGGAATGTGGCTCTCTCCTTCAGCACCGGTGAATGTTACGACCAACAGAGATGAAAATAGGGGATATTGAGATGCGGATGAGAAGGGGCGTATCGGAAAGAAAACCGGGCGAGCCGCCTGATGCCGTTTACAGTCACGTGATGCACAAGAGAGTTTTGCACGCGGTGGGTCTCATGGCGAGCGTCGCCTTGCTGACGCTTTCAACAGTGACGTTTGCCGCGAGCAACGCTAACTACACCTATGACGCACTGGGGCGCCTAACCAAGGTCGCATACAGCGACGGTGTCAAGACTACTACCGTCACATATAGCTATGACACCGCCGGTAACCGCACCAGCGTTGTCAGTAGTGCGCCGTCCTAGTCGACGTCATGACTGTACCGGCGGGAAAATAAGCTTGATGGATCAGTAGCGCCGCTCGGAGTCTTGTACACGCATTCGGCTTTGCGCGGTCTGATTTCAATTTCTATTGATTAGTTAAACTAAATAATAAACCTTTCCCTTTTACCCGGAAAGGATGCACTGCGCGCGCAAATTCGGAAGCAGCGAACAGCACGCCAAAAACAACAATTTTCGAGGAGATTTCGATGCCCGATGCCGCATCAGTAGATATTTGCGCGACCAGTCGCAGCACTACTCGCATACGTAAATCAGTCCGTCCCGCTGTGCTTAATACAGTGCTAAGCCTGCTCGCGCTCTTTGTGAGCACAGCTGAAGCGGGCAATGTCCAGTTCTCCAACACCACGCCTGCCGTCGTCGACAGCGCCGCCGCCGCGAATACCCATCAAACTGGGCCACAGCCGGTTATCCGTCGCGGTCGCGAGCCGTCCGGACCAAAGTTGCTTCGGGCCGGCCCAACCGGGTCTGCCCAGGAATTTGCTCCCCAGCCGAACAGCATCAGAGCGGTCATGCTGCCGGTTACGGAAGCAGAAGCCACGGCGCACGATAGCCAGGTGGCGCGGGACCTGCCTGCTGGTATCAACCTTGGCGGGACGATAGAAACGCTTGCGGAGTTGGACACCAAGCGCACGCATTCGGTGGCGGAAGATGTCCGCCTGCAAAAATTTGAACCACCCAAGAAAGGCTTGCTCCGCAGTGGTGGCGTCACGGGCGCCAACGGGATTGTCAGCAACGACGCGCCTCCCGGTCCTGCTTCGCTTGACGAACTCGCCCGTGCACTGCGCTACAACCCGGACCTGATTTATGAATACGTTCGGGACAATATTGAAATCGACCCTGTACGGGGCATTCATAAAGGTGCACTCGGCGCGGTGCTCGATAACCAAGGCAGCGCGTTCGATCAGTCCCAATTGATGGTGTCACTGCTGCGAACGTCGGGATACGACGCGCGGTTTGTCGTAGGTGTGGTCAAACTCAGTGCGCAGCAGTTTGGCGACTGGTACGGAGTGCCGACCAGTAACGCGTGCGCAGTCTTGAACCTGATGGGTCAGACTCAGATTCCTATTTACAGCATCAATGCAACTCAGGCAGGTAGCTGCCCCGGGACGAACGCGGCGATGACGGACATCTCGATCGAACACCTATGGGTCAAGGTGAATATCGGCGGTACCTGGTACACATTCGACCCAAGCTATAAACCGCACACGCTCAAGTCTGGAGTGGACTTAAACGTAGCTGCTGGCTACAACGCTGTGAATTTCCAAAAGAACGCCATCTCAGGAGCGACTGTTACGCCCGACCTAGTGCGTGGCTTGAACCGCACTGGCATTCGTACGGACCTGCAGACCGCGTCGACCAACCTTGCGAACTGGATCCGTAAAAACAAGCCTACAGCGACCATCAGTGACATTATCGGGGGAAAGTCGATCACTCCTTCCTCCGATGGCATTCTCCGACAGCTGAAAAATCCATTGCTCGATACGAGCTGGAGCACCCAGGAGTGGACCGACATTCCCGTGGGTTTCAAGCCAACGGTGCGCGTGGTGTATCAGGGCATTGACCAGACCTTCACGTCTGACGCGATTTACGGCAAACGCCTGACGATCACGTACAACTCGTCGAACCAGCCCGTGCTCAAACTTGAGGGACAGGCGATCGGCGCGCCGGGAAGCCCGGTTGCGCCTGGGGCGGACAGCGTAGTGAGCTTTGTCGTGTGGCATAACGCGTATACCAGCGACGACTCCGACCATGCGTTCGATCAGCATATCAAGGGCGGTGGGACTTACCTCATTGTCAACGGCTGGGGACCGACCGGTCGCGGGCTGTCACAAAACTATCTCAAGTATCTGGAGAACGTCCGCGCGGCCGGTAATGCAGATAACAGCGAACCAGTGCTAGGTGCTAGCCTTGGTGTCATGGGTGCGCAATGGGTGTCGCAGACGACGGCTAGCGCTTCGATCACCGATCGTCTGGCAAACGCGTACTCGGTCCAGCAGCACCAGGTCGGCATCGCGGGCTTCGACGATGGCGCGTACGTCGACTTGCCAAGCAACATGAGCTCGACCGTCCAGATGGCTGGAGACGCGAACTTGGAAAAGGCGGTGTTCGACAGCAACGGAATGCATTTGTCGATCCTTGAGTCGACTGCAGTCAATCAGACCTCGGGTGTGTCAGCGGTGTCGACGGTCAAGCTGCTCGACATGGCTCAGAGTCAAGGGCAAACAATCTACAACACTGGCGGCGGTCGCTATGCGAGTCTGATCCAGCCCGCGCTCGTCAACTGTCAGGCGCATATTGGAAACTTCCAGAACTATCTGAACCAGGGATATCGGCTACTCATTCCGGGTAACTGCCAGTTGATAGAAAACCGTTGGAAGGGCGTTGGCTACTTTGTCCTCGGTACCGGCAATGTGCGCCTGCTGGGCTCGACTATCAGTGGCGGGCTTTCGGGCGGCAAACCCACAATACCCAGTACCCCGGCCGCGAACAACATTCAGACAATTGCGAACTCGCAGTCCGAGCAAAAACAGACCAATGTCCACGGGCCGGGTTCGCAAGCCGGCGACCCAATCGATATGGTGCATGGCAATTTCCTCTACGAACATCAGGATATCAAAACCGGCTATGGCGATTGGCCAGACAGCCTGAACTTCCAGCGTCTTTATAGCAGCGGAATGAAGAATCAGAATGGCGTACTCGGAAAGGGGTGGACGCACAACTACGACATTCGACTGCGTACTGCGTCAGACGGCTTTATTGGGATGGGCGACCGGCTCGCACTTGATGCGGTGGGAACTATCGTTGAACACAAGGCATCCCTCGACCTGTTGAACGATCCGGCTGCTCCGGCTGAAAAATTTCTCAGTGCCGTGGTGGCTCAACGCTGGTTCGGTGATCAACTGGTAGACAACACACGAATCGTGACGTTTGGTCTTAACGGCGAGGTGTTCGCACGACTGCCCGATGGTAGCTTCAGTGCACCGCCCGGAAACGGTGCGTATCTGGACAGTAGTTTTGGCGCCAATCGGATGATGTATAGGACCGTTAATGGTGCGTATTATTCCTTCAACGTCGACAAGGTCAGTTTCTACTCGCAGCGCGACGGCAAAATTACGACGTTCGTCTGGAGTGGAAATCTACTCACCAGCGTGAAAAACCATGCGGGTCGCAGCTTGACCCTGACTTATGCAAATAACCGCCTGCAAAGCGTCAGCAGCCCGCAGCAGACAGTCCGCTATGCATACGACGGCAACGACAATCTCATCAGCGAGACTGATCCAGATGGTTTCGCCACGCGTTTCGAATACGATCAACCTGGTCGGATGACGAAGTTTTATCTGGCTGGATTTCCGAGTACTCCAGTAGTCAGTAATACCTATGACACGCTCGGTCGTGTGCAAACGCAGACCAGCGCAGCAGGTAACCTGTTTAACTACTACTTTGCCGGCTCGCGAAGCGAAGAAGTGGGTCCGGGCGGCTCGAGTCGCACGGATTACATTGATGCCGAGGGGAATCTATTGCAGCTTGCAGACCCTATGGGCAACTGGACAATCAAGGACTATGACGGCCAGAACCGCTTGGTCCGCGAGACCCGTCCTGAAGGCAACCGAACGGAATATACCTACGATGACGCTAGCTGTTTGAGAGCGAACGACCCTACCAGAGGCTGTACGCATCAGATCGCGACAATATCCCGGTTTCCCCGTGCCGGCACTGGCGATCAGGTATTGACACAACGCTTCACATACGACCCAAATTGGGACACCCTCTCGACCGCAACGGACGCAAAAGGTCAGGTCACCACGACTGTATATTCGGGCTATTTGTTGCAAAAGGTTATCAAGCCAGCGGTAGGTGGCGTTGCACCCACGACCAGCATCACTTACGAGACCGTCACACTCCCGGGTACGCTGCCGACGTACCTCTACCGGCCGGCCCGTGTCACTGAAAATATCGACGCTACGCGAAGCACCGCAACCACCATAAGCTACGCGCCTGACTTCACACCATCGACCACGACTCAGGACGCTGACGGTCTGGCGGTCAAGACCGTCACGACTTTCGACAATGAGGGACGACTGATCACCAGTAAGCGCGACGGCGTGGCGGCTGTCACGAATACCTACGACAAGCGCGGCAATGTGATCCGCACTAACGCGAACCTGCTCGCCAGCGACGAGGTTATTGGCTACGACGCTGACAGCCGCGAGATCATCCGCGGCACGGCAATAGCCGGCGGGGCCATGGTGACGTGCAAGCGTTACAACGCAATGGGCGACGTTGTGCGCGTCTGGGGGCCGGCCAAGACCGCGAGCGTGAGCACGTGCCCGGTCGAGGTCGCGCCAACGCCTATCACGGATACGACGTATGACGATCATCATCGTGCCTTCCGGGTTACACGTTCCATGAGTGCAGCCGATGGTGGCAACCGGCTGACCGAGATGGCGTACAACGCGAACGACAGCGTGAAGAGCATCCGGAAGGCGGTGGGGACGGGGCTTGAGCAGAGCTACGTGAGCTACGTCTATAACCCAAACGGGACAGTTGGACTGACCACTGACGCAAAAGGCAACACCACGGTAAACCTTTACGATGGCCACGACCGGTTGTACCGAACGCACTATCCGCTAAACGGCCAGCCGGGCATGGGCGACGGTAACAACTACGAGCAATACACGTGGGACGCAAACAGCAACTTAGTCGCGCTGAGAAAGCGCGATGGCCAGACGATCGCACAGAGCTTCGATTCACTGGACCGGCTGGTGACGCGCACGTTTCCGGGCGCGGTGGGCAACGTGCAATACAGCTACGACCTGCGGGGGCTGAAGGCTGCGTCCCAGTTCAGTGACGGTAGCCACACTGTAACGAACAGCTACGACGGACTGGGCCAGCTGACGCAGACGAGTGCGGCAGGAAGAACGCTGCGCTATAGCCATGATGCGGCGGGAAACCTGACGGACATTATTTGGCCGGACGGCTTTCACGTGGCCACTACGTACGACAGCTATCGTCGTCCGATGCAGATGCTGGAGAACGGCACACAGAGCCTGGCGAAATACACTTATGACACGCTAAACCGTCGGACGTTGGTGGAGTTGGGCAATGGCACACGCACGGAGGTGGTGTACGACGGGCTGGGGTGGCTTGCGAACCTGAACCACCGCTTCACGAGCAGCACTGAGGATTGGCTCGCGAGTTTCACACGTAACCAGCTTGGGGAAATCAAGCAGGCGAGCGTGACGAATAACCGGTATGGGTGGACGCCTTCGGCGGCGAGTACTGCGTACACGTCGAACGCACTAAACCAGTACACGAGTGCAGCGGGAACGGCGGTGACGTACGACGGTAATGGCAATCTGACCGGCGACGGAGCGTGGACATATGGCTACGATCTGGACAATCGGATGAAGACGGCGAGCCGCTCGGGCACGAGCGCGACGCTTGGCTATGATCCTGAAGGCCGGTTGGTGCGGACCACGGTGAATGGTACGAACACGAACCTGATGTACGACGGGCAGAACCTGGCAGGTGAGTACAACAGCGCGGGCCAGTTGACGCGACGCTTTGTATTCGGCCCGGGAGTAGATGCGCCGCTGGTACAGTACGAGGGTGCGGGTACGGCCGCGAGGAGCTGGCTGTACGCAAATCAGCAGGGCAGCATTGTGGCGTTGGCGAATGTGACCGGCGCGACGACGGGCAGCCAGGCGTATGGGCCGTTCGGGGAGACTGCTGGGACGCCGGCATCGCGCTTCGGGTATACGGGGCAGCAGTATTTGGCACCGTTGGGGCTGTATTATTACAAGGCGCGGATGTACTCGCCGACTCTTGGCCGTTTCCTTCAAACCGACCCTATCGGTACGACGGATGATCTGAATCTGTATGCGTATGTGAAGAACAACCCGGTGAACTTTACGGATCCGACGGGGTTGCTTGCTAAAACCCAAACGGGAAGTAACTTCAATACCAATGTAGCGGCGGCTCCGGTCGCGGCACCCAAGCTTGATGCGCCAGCGTTCAGCATGCCGGCGACAGCGGCGGGAAATCAGGCGGCGGTGCAGGTGGCGGCCAAAACGCCGAATGAAGGTGCTGCGGGTTCGTGGTACACGAATCCTGGCAGCGGACAAATGCGGCTGTATGGTAACGACGGCAAGCGGGCCGTTGACCTCGACTTTGACCACGATCACGGACAGGGTGTGCCTCATGCACACAACTATTCGATAAACCCTCTCGGTGGACCGCTATTGCGCGGACCAGGCCTTCCGTTTTCGATTTTGCCTTGATTGGGGAAAAAACTTATGAACACATTGAACTATGTCGATATAAATGACGTTGACAACGTTCCTAGCTTTCATGACGCAGAACTGATCGGCATTGAACATCGCCCAGACGCTAGAGAACTCGTGCTTCGTTTCAAGCGTGTTGCCGGGGAGATTGAATCGCTGAGGTTTACTGAAGTCAACGCGCTACGCATTGTCGACTTCGCCGAACAGAACGTGGCATCACGGCTTCTGATCTCGCCAAAATATCAGTTCTCATCTGATGATGTCCGCACGTGGGTACCGTGGGTCAACAGTCGGGACGACGCTAAGGCTTCACCAATCGATGATGAGCAGGCTAACCAGTATGTGTGCGATTTCGCTGCAGCCCGGAAGGCACTGTTCATCCTAGAGCCGTCGTGCGGGGCGGAAATGGCCGTGCTCTGCGAATCGATTTGGCTAATGGTTTAGGGGGTGGCTCGTGCTTGTTGTCTGTTTGGAGCGCAATGGGAGAGTCCGATCAGCACAGCGAATGACGTGAAGTTGCTGCGGAAGGTTCTGGTGAAAATCAGGACTGGGGAGGGATGAAACAAGAAGGGCCGCTGACGCGGCCCTTTGTTGTTTTAAGCAGCGGTAATGATGAGTTTGCCGTGCTCGACGGTGATACGCACTTGCTGGCCGGGGAGGAATCCGGCGTGTTCGATCCATTTGGGGCTGTACTATTACAAGGCGAGGATGTACTCGCCGACGCTCGGAAGGTTCTTGCAGACGGACCCGGTGGGATACAAAGATGATCTGAACTGGTATGCCTACGTAGGCAACAATCCGGTGAATTTCACGGATCCGACGGGGTTGATTGCGTCGCTTTCGGGTGGGAACTTTACGACCAATACGGCGGCGGCTCCGGCCACTGCGCCCAAGCTTGACGGTGTGGCGTTCACCATGCCGGCGAGTCAGATGGGCGATGCGACTCAGGTCGCTGGCGTAAAGAACGGCGACACGATGGGCGGTAATATTCGTGAGAACTCGCAGACACGAGCTGTTTCGGTCGCATTGAAATTAACGCCCAAGCAAGAGAATACCCTTCATGGCTGGGTTACCGGCCAAGGGTTGAATTATCACGAAATAATGGAAGAAGCAAAGATGCTTTTCAATAAATAGGAGTTGACCATGAACGAAATTGAAAAGATTTTTTCTCCAGTTCTTGGGACGCTTGCGTGGGGATTCCGCCAAACCGTTGGGAGTTGTTTTTTTGTTGAGTTTGGTGAGCCAAACATTGGAACAATTGGACCATTGCCAGTTGACGAAAGCGCATCGGAAAGCCAAGTTATCCGACGAAGGCGACGAAAAGTTGTGTTGCATGGTGAGTGGACATTGCTAGTTAAGCATTGCACTTGGGAGCTTCTGGCATGGGACACTTCGGCTACGCAAGATACAAATCCTCCCGAAATGACGCCGCCATTCGAAGCCGCGAGCGGGCAATATTTGAAATCTGTCGAATATGACGAGTCAAATGGATCGTGTGTATTTATGTTTGATTTAGGTGCCCGCCTGATCACGGCGCCTGGGTCTGAATGTGAACCGTGCTGGGAACAATGGACATTAAATGATGTCGAGGAGCACTACATCAGTTTGCTGAACAATGGGAAGATTGAGGTTAAGGTCGGCAATCAGACGCCTTAGCTGACCAAAGGTGGCGAATTCGAATTGACCTACGAAGACTGGTTTTACGACGGAGAAAGCGTTGGGCTAGCTTAGAAGTCGTGAACCGGCTTGCAGGGCAGACGGTCTATATCGTGTGTGTCGTTAATGCATCATGAATCGACCGAAGAAAGCGCTGACGTAAATTAGATCTAGGAGATGATAAAAAACGAAGGGCCGCGTCAAGCGGCCCTTCGTTGTTTTAAGCGGCGGTAATGATGAGTTTGCCGTGTTCGACAGTGACACCCGTTTGCTGGCGTTCAGACTACATCTACGATCGGCTACGATAGGTGTCCACACAGCGGTGAATTTGTAGCACCGTTGGGGCTGTACTATTACAAGGCCCGGATGTACTCGCCGGTGTTGGGGCGGTTCCTGCAGACGGATCCGGTGGGATACGCGGATGACCTGAACTGGTATGCGTATGCGGGCAATAACCCGGTCAACTTCAGCGATCCGACAGGGTTGGCGGCGTGCTCTGAAAAATCGGCGCTTACGGATATGGCGCTGGGTGGACCGCCAAAACTTGACAGCAGCGGCTGCATTGCGACAGGTGGGCCAAGTGTTTGCTTAGGGGTGGCAAGTGTTAAAGAAGTTAGCAGTGCTTTGGCCGGCACGGTTAACTCAGCCGTTCGGGCAGTGTCTGGTCCGGTGTACGCGACTACAAAAGAGGCTACTGTTGCCGCGGAAGCGCTTGGATATAGCAAAACCTCAGCAGTGGTAAATGGTCAAGCCGTTTATCAAAAGGGAAACAACTTTATTACCAGAGATATTGACGGGCATAATGGGGGGCTTGGAAGATGGCCGATTCCGTTAAAAATTTGACATCCAAAGATACGCGCTTAGGAACATTTAGTGCCGACTTGACCCGTATAGGAAACTAATGTGGAAACCGACAATCCGAAATCTCCCGAATGGATTTATCGAGGAAAATCAATTCGTGGGCTAATTCAAGAGCTTCAAACCTTTGAGGATCTAGATCTAGAGGTGCAAATTTCAATTGATGATGGCAATACTCGAAAACCTATTAGCTTAGTCGTAAGATCTGATGGGCGGTGCCTATTAAAGTTCTGCGGTGATTGAAAACCACTCGTCGATGAGAAAATGAATGCCTTGGGCCGCGTCAGCGGCCCAAGGCATTCAGCCGTGGCCGTTGAAAATATCAAGACCGGAAAACTTATCGATTTCAAGTTGGGGCTGTACTATTACAAGGCCCGGATGTACTCGCCGACGTTGGGGCGGTTCTTGCAGACGGATCCGATTGGTACGAAGGACGATCTGAATCTGTATGCGTATGTGAAGAACAATCCGGTGAACTTGACGGATCCCTTGGGATTGGCGGCGCAGTGCTCGATGAGCGACACATTCGGGCAAGGGTTTGGCAAGAGCGATGCGATAACGCCTGTGTATTCCGAGGCGGCTTTGATACCAGCGGCGAGGATGGCGCAGACTATTTACAACGTGGTCAGTGGGGTGGGCGCAAGTAAAGCTGATATCCGGTTTGGTGCGAACCAAAATCAAACAACTCACACGTTTCGTCACGTTATCGATCAGGGCTTTGATGCGAGTGCAGTACAGAGTGCAGTTAGCAGCAGCTTGGGCAAGGTGGCTGAATGTTTGCCTTAAAGGCCAATACACTGGTTCTTTAGTCGTGAAGGGAACTACCTTTGAGTACAGTGCCTTCAAGCTTCCTAACGGCCCAATTAACGTGGGGCGCATAACACCGCCGAAATAATTATGAGCCAATCCAGATTGTTGCGTGCCGATGAGAAAGCGTTGTTAGCCGCGTTGATATCGAAGGCGCATGGCCCGGAAGATCTCATAAAGTCATTGTCTGACTGTCGAGTTGAAGAGATGAGTGATGGAGGCATGGGCAGTCTTCGTTTTAGTCCCCAAGACGGACGACCGCGACGCCTGGGTGAACGGCTATTGGATGCGGAGTTTGCTGATGTGGATGGAGTGCCGATTATGGTGAGAGTAAATCTAGATGATTGTGGTGAGCTTTATGAGCTTGACATCTGGAAGGTTGACTTCTCTCCTGTCGTGCGATTTCCTTCAGTGGGTGAGGTCTGATATCAACCGAAGAGCCTTGCATTGATGAGGTGCGTGAACTCTGAGCAATGAAAGACGAAGGGCCGCGTGAGCGGCCCTTTGTTGGGGCTGTACTATTACAAGGCCCGGATGTACTCGCCTGAGCTGGGAAGGTTCTTGCAGATGGACCCGATCGGTACGAAGGATGATCTGAATCTGTACGCGTACGTGAAGAACAACCCGGTGAACTTTACGGATCCGACGGGCTGATTGCGGCATCTGGGTTTGCCTCGGCATACAGTCAATCCTCAGGTTCAGGCGTCCGTTAGTGCGCCGGCGGCTCTGGTCAGTGCGCCCAAGCTTGATGCGCCAGTGATCAGCATGCCGAAGTCTGAGATGGGGGATGCGATCCAAGTTGCTGGCGTCGTCACTGATACCAGTCACTATATAAAACGGGTAGGGGCTGGAAACATTGATTCAGTCGTTAACGCGGCCGTTGGTATTGCATCGTCGCCCGGCTTCGTGGGCGGGACTTCATTTGGAATGACGGTGAATAGCGTAAACTATAACGTGCGTAGTTTTGTGCTCCCAATGGGCGATATTAATCTGGGAACGATTCATCCTGATGATGGTCGCCACAGGTGATAGCGATTTAATTTTTATAAGGGTCAGGTGTTCTTATGCTGAACGACGAGAGACCTATTCTCGATAGCGAGATTGAGCTTATAAAGGCCCTGCTGAATTATGCATTTCCCGGAGACCACGCATTTTCTATTCAAGTGGATCAATTGGAAAAAGTGATCTCATGGAATGATGACGACACGCTGCTAAAGGTTTGCTTCAAGAGTGCGTGTTCTAACTATCAAAATCAATTTTTCCGCAAGAATTTGAGCGGATTTATCGAGGCGTCGGGAATTGATTTGGATGGAGAGGCGGTGATTGCACTTCTGTGGATAACGGACGGCGAAATTAGGGACCTTGAATTTTTGCGGCCGGATTCGAAAAAGGTCCAACGCCCTCCGATGGCTACCGATCTTAGGGGTTTTGTAAAAGCAATTTGAAGGCATCGTCTTCCGTGCGGCGCGAAGAGCGGTCGATGAATAACGAAGGGCCGCTGATGCGGCCCTTCGTTATTTTAAGCGGCGGTAATGATGAGTTTGCCGTGCTCGACGGTGATACGCATTTGTTGACCGGGGAGGAATCCGTGTTCTATCCATCGGCCGGAGAGCTTGATCCACGGATAAAGCTGCTGCGGCTTGTTCTGATGTGAAGGCCAGGCTTGGCGAAGAGACTGTTGAACCTTGACGGAGGGTTCAGGAAATCCAGCGGCTGCTTTATGATTGGCGTTAGCCATTGAGTTGGTGGTGGTCAGCGGGCGGTGAGTGTTAGCGCACTCATCGCCCGCGCTTCGTTTGCGGCTTTTACATCTGCTTCATGATCCGCCTATCGCCGGCGGTTCATGACCTTCTGAACCTGCGTCTTCCTGACGAAACTGTCTATCACCAGAATCAGCGCCTGCTGCTCGGCATCGGGCAAGCTGTCCACCTGTTGGTAGAGGTTCAATACTCGTGGTTGTGAATCTTGGACTCATCCGGAGCGGGTGTTCGTCCCGCGAGTTCATCGAGCGTGATCTGCAAGATATCGGCGATGCGCACGACGGTATCGAACTGCGGCGGTGCCAGACCGCATTCCCAACGGTTATAGAACGAGGGTTGACTTCCAGTAGCTCAGCGAGGCGCGTCTGGGTCATCTGTCTCGCGGAGCGCAACAGACGAATTTGAGCTCTATCAGCCCGATTGTTTCTCGATCTGCCGTTCATTCTTCCAGCCCGTCCCCAACCCCAACCTGCCCAAGCCAAAACTCGCGCAAACACGAGCAATATCAACACGCGACTTGTGTAGTAATGCCAAGATATTCAGGCTTACTGACCCTGCGGGCTTTGCCCGCAAACCGCATGAGGAG
>Ga0153932_1000204_pt1 | contig 23092 bp, 23 predicted proteins | sample TSNJ016MetaG_FD_102273 | JGI IMG/M metagenome (GOLD analysis project Ga0153932, IMG submission 102273) | Attine ant fungus gardens microbial communities from New Jersey, USA - TSNJ016 MetaG | ecosystem: Host-associated > Fungi > Mycelium > Unclassified | place: USA: New Jersey, Wharton State...
AACGCGGGCACGAGGAGCACGTCATCGAACGTGAGTGCTTTCTGGATCAGACGCATGGCAAATCCTATGGGCGCAAAACCGAATTATACCGATAGTTCCCCGGATTTTCACTGCCCGAACAGCGGCTTAGGTCGCGTTTGACCTCTGCAGTGCAATTTATGGGCCTCGGCACTCACGCCGCCTTTTCACTTTTTCGCTCGACTCAGGTTCGATCGAAGTTCGGTTTTGCGGAAGACCCGAGATGACGCGCTGCGCTCAGCGGGCTTCCTTTCGCGTCCAGCGCCGCCCTTCTATGGATCCGCCGCGTCGTGTCTTTTCAACCCGCCGTTGCCGCGCGACCTTGGGATCGACCTTCAGCGGCCGATAAATCTCCACACGATCAAAATCCGCAAGCACGACATCCAACGATTGAATTTTCCCGAAGACACCAACTTTCAGCACCCCGAGATCGATCTCCGGAAAACGGGCCAGCAGCCCGCTCGCATCGATAGCCTCCTGCACCGTCACGCCCTCAGCCAGCGAAAGCGCGCATACCGCCCCCTTGCCGTCCGGCAACGCGTAGCAAACCTCAATGGAAAGGTTCGTCACTTCCCATACCGCTGGTCGGCGCGCTTCACGAACGAATCCACGAACGTGTGCGCAATGTGACTGAAAACAGGCCCGATGATCTTCTCGAGAATGATGTTCGAAAATTCGTAGTGCAGCGCGAACTCGATCTTGCAGGCGTCCGCCCGCAACGGCGTGAAGCGCCAATATCCGGTGAACTTCTTGAAAGGCCCGTCGAGGAACTCCATATCGATACTGGTCGGGCGCGTTTGCACGTTACGCGTCGCGAAATGCTGCTTGATACCCTTGAAATTGATGTGGATCTTCGCTTCCATGCTGTGCTCGTCGTGGCGGCCTACCTCCACGCCGCCACACCAGGGCAAGAAATTCGGGTAATCGGGGACATCGGTGACGAGGTCGAACATCTGCTCAGCAGAATGTCGGATCAATACAGTTTTCTGAACATCTGCCATAAAGGGCGCAACGCGTGGCAAGAGTGGGAAGCTTTGCGGGCTTTACCGGGCCCGCGCTGCTAAAATCAGGATTTTAAACGAGTTGGGCACTTTTCATTCATGAGCATCATCGACAACAGAAAAGCCTTCTTCGATTACTTCATCGAAGATCGCTACGAGGCGGGGCTCGTGCTGGAAGGGTGGGAAGTCAAGGCCCTCCGGGCTGGCCGCGGCCAGATCAAGGAAGGCTACGTCATCATTCGTGACAACGAGCTGTTCCTGATCGGCGCGCATATCAGCCCATTGCCCGAAGCCTCGACCCACATCCATCCGGATCCGGTCCGCACGCGCAAGCTGCTGCTGCATAGCGAAGAAATTTCCAAGCTCATCAGCAAGGTCGAGCAAAAAGGCCACACGCTCGTGCCGCTGAACTTTCACTACAAAGGCGGCCGCGTGAAGTGCGAAATCGGGCTTGCCAAGGGCAAGAAGCTCCACGACAAGCGCGAAACCGAGAAGAAGCGCGACTGGGAACGCGAAAAAGCGCAAATCATGCGCGGCGCCAAGCATTGATCGAGGGCGTGCGCATGGCTGTCAGTATGGCAAAACAAAAAGGGCGTCGACTGGTTGAGTCGACGCCCTTTTGCATTCAGCCACAGTAAAAATCAGCTTTTGCGGATCACGCTACCCGGCGCGGCATCGCCCTTGATGATGGTCAGCGCGGACGCGATCATGGAACTCATCTCCGATAAATTCCCCGGCACGATCAGCGTATTGCCCTGCTTCGCAATGTTTCCGAACGCGGTGACGTATTGCTCGGCGACCTTCAGGTTCACCGCTTCCATGCCGCCCGCCGTCTGGATTGCCGCACCGATTTTCTCGATCGCCTGAGCATTTGCAACGGCCACCGCCAGGATTGCCGAAGCCTCGCCTTCTGCCTGGTTGATCTGCGCCTGGCGCTCGCCTTCGGACTTGTGAATGGCCGCTTCGCGCGCGCCCCAGGCAATGTTGATCTGCTCCTGCTTGCGACCTTCGGACGCAGCGATCACCGCCCGCTTCTCACGTTCCGCCGTGATTTGCGCCTGCATTGCGTGGAGGATCTCCTTGGGCGGGGTCAAATCCTTGATCTCGTAACGCAGCACCTTTACGCCCCAGTTTGCGGCTGCCTGATCGAGCGACGTGACAATACTGTGGTTGATGTAGTCGCGCTCTTCAAAGGTCTTGTCGAGTTCCAGCTTGCCGATAACCGAACGCAGCGTGGTCTGCGACAACTGCGTGATGGCATAGATGAAGTTGCTCGATCCGTACGATGCCTTCATGGCGTCGGTGACCTGAAAATACAGCACGCCATCCACCTGAAGCTGCGTGTTGTCGCGCGTGATACAAACCTGGCTCGGCACTTCGAGCGGAATCTCCTTGAGCACGTGCTTGTAGGCCACCCGATCGATAAACGGCAGCACGATCGTCATGCCCGGCGTCAACGTCGCGTGATAACGCCCCAGCCGCTCGAGCACCCAGGCATGTTGCTGCGGCACGATCTTGATCGTCTGCGCGGCAATCGCAATAACGATGATCAACAAAATTGCCCCGATGATAGTCACGTCCATCTCCACTCCTTAACAATGCATGTCCTGCTGATAAAGGCTTGAACCCCGGTCCAACATCTCAGCGCTTGGCAGCCACAACCAGTGTGTTGCCGGAAAACGCCGTGATCCTGTAGAGCTGCGCACCTTCGGTTTCACCCGGCGCCAGTTCTATATCCCACTCGGCGCCGCGATACATCGCCCGCGCGCGGCCTTCGTGCCATTCGTTGACCTTCAACGTCTCGCCAATGTCCAGGTTCACGCCCGGATCATGCGATGCGTCCCGGCGCGCAGGACGCCCGAGCTTCGAACGCCGCAACACGGCTCCCGCGATCACCGCGACCAGCGCGGCCACGAGCAATTCGATCTCAAGTCCCGCTCCCACCAGATGCGCGATCCCGCCCGCCACAAATCCAAGCGCGATCATCAATAGATAAAACGTGCCCGACATCAACTCGAGCAAGACGAGCGCGCCGGCGCCGATCCACCAGAAAAATCCGTTAGCAGCCATTGCCTACCTCCTGACCCGCTCCAAACAAAAACACCCCGGATGGTGTCCGGGGTGTTATAGCACGCTTACGGTTTTGAAAGCTTGATAAGAAGCCTTCTTGCCGATCGCGCGACCTGCCTGCAGCCGACTTTTGCAGCCTTACTTGTTCAACGCCTTCGCAAGCGTCTTCCACGTGTCGATGATCGTATCCGGATTGAGCGACATCGACGCGATGCCTTCCTTCGCAAGCCATTCAGCAAGGTCCGGATGATCCGAAGGACCCTGACCACAGATACCCACGTACTTGTTCAGCCGCAAACATGTTTCGATAGCGCGCTTCAGCATGAACTGCACAGCGGGATCGCGTTCATCGAAATCGACTGCGAGCAACTCCATGCCCGAATCGCGGTCCAGGCCCAGCGTGAGCTGCGTCAGGTCGTTCGATCCGATCGAGAAGCCGTCGAAGAATTCAAGGAACTCTTCAGCAAGGATCGCGTTCGACGGAATCTCGCACATCATGATCAGGCGCAGGCCGTTCACGCCGCGCTTGAGACCGAACTTCTCGAGCAGTCCAACAACCTTCTCGGCCTGCTTCAAGGTCCGCACGAACGGCACCATGATCTCGACGTTGTCGAGGCCCATCTCTTCGCGCACCTTCTTCAGCGCGATGCATTCCATCTGGAAGGCTTCAGCGAAGTCCTCCGAGATATAACGCGATGCGCCACGGAAGCCGAGCATCGGGTTTTCTTCGTCCGGCTCGTAACGCGAACCGCCGATCAGCTTCTTGTACTCGTTCGACTTGAAGTCGGACAGGCGCACGATCACCGGCTTCGGATAGAACGCCGCGGCAATCGTCGCGATGCCTTCCGTCAGCTTGTCGACATAAAACGCCCGCGGCGATGCATGACCGCGTGCGACGCTTTCCACGGCTTTCTTCAAATCGGCATCGATATTCGGATACTCGAGAATCGCCTTCGGATGCACGCCGATGTTGTTGTTGATGATGAACTCGAGCCGCGCCAGGCCCACGCCTGCGTTAGGCAGATGCGAGAAGTCGAACGCAAGTTGCGGGTTGCCGACGTTCATCATGATCTTGACCGGAATCTCGGGCAACTCGCCGCGCTCGACTTCGGTTATTTCGGTTTCCAGCAGGCCGTCGTAGATCTTGCCTTCGTCGCCTTCCGCGCACGACACAGTCACCAACTGGCCTTCTTTCAGGAGGTCGGTAGCATCGCCGCAACCGACGACTGCCGGCACACCCAGCTCACGCGCGATGATGGCCGCGTGACACGTGCGTCCGCCGCGATTCGTCACGATCGCCGATGCACGCTTCATCACCGGTTCCCAGTTCGGGTCGGTCATGTCCGCCACCAGCACGTCGCCGGGCTGGACGCGATCCATCTCGGACGGATCGTGAATCACGCGCACGGGACCCGCGCCGATCTTCTGGCCGATGGCCCGACCCGTTGCGAGCACGTTCGACTGGCCCTTCAACTTGAAGCGCATTTCAGCCTTGCCCGCGTTCTGGCTCTTCACCGTTTCAGGACGTGCCTGCAGGATGAAGATCTTGCCGTCGCGGCCGTCCTTGCCCCACTCGATATCCATTGGACGCTGATAATGCTTTTCGATGATCACCGCGTACTTCGCGAGCTGGATCACGTCTTCGTCGGTGATGGAAAAACGGTTGCGCTGCTCGTGCGATACGTCGACCGTCTTCACGCGACCGGCTTCACCGGCCTTCGTGAATTCCATCTTGATGAGCTTCGAGCCAATCGAGCGGCGGATGATCGGGTACTTGCCCTGTTCGAGCGTGGTCTTGAAGACGTAGAACTCGTCCGGATTCACGGCGCCCTGCACGACCGTTTCGCCAAGACCGTAGCTCGACGTGATGAACACGGCGTCCTTGAAACCCGACTCGGTATCGAGCGTGAACATCACGCCGGCTGCGCCCACGTCCGAGCGAACCATGCGCTGCACGCCTGCCGACAACGCCACTTCAGCATGCGTGAAACCCTTGTGCACGCGGTACGAAATGGCACGGTCGTTATAGAGCGACGCGAACACGTGCTTCATGCGATCGAGCACTTCGTCGATGCCGACCACGTTCAGATAGCTTTCCTGCTGACCTGCGAACGATGCGTCCGGCAAGTCTTCAGCGGTCGCCGACGATCGCACGGCAAACGACAGTTCTTCCGGGGAGCTCGCCTGAAGTGTGTCGAAGCCTTTGCGGATCAGTTCTTCGAGGCGCGGCTGCATTGGCGCGTCGACGATCCATTGACGAATCTCCTTGCCTGCTTCGGCCAAGGCTTTTACATCGTCTACGTCGAAGAGTTCAAGACGTTTGGCGATGCGCTCAGTCAGGTCGTTGTGATGCAGGAAGTCGCGAAATGCCTGCGCCGTGGTCGCAAAACCAGTCGGCACCTGCACGCCGGCTTCGGCGAGCTGGCTGATCATTTCGCCGAGTGAGGCATTCTTGCCGCCGACAATGTCGACGTCGGTCATTCGCAACTGCTCGAATGGAACTACATACGCCTGGTCCTTTGCAACGTTAGCTTCGTTAGTCATACAAGCCCCTAAGGTGGATGGAATTCACGATCATGCAAGTGGGCTCGATGCGGCGGCGTTGATTGGCAACGCGTACCGCAACCTGCATAACCTGTTTGATAAGCAACCGCATAAGACTTCCTGAGCCACGATGACGGTTCGGCCGAACTCGCCGCCACCAATCAAATTTGCTTTGAAAACCGAACAATTTCGCCCAGAACACGCGATTTATACGTAACTTCGTGCAATTCTCGGGCAGAACGTTCGCAATTGCTTATCGAACAGGTTGCCGCTATTCTACCGTGATGGCTCTCGAAATGTTCTATTGCGGGGCATAAATCCGCTGCGCAATGAGACCCTTCACACGTGTTACGTGTGGCGACGCACATCGGCGATAATCGCCTCATTCTTTCACGTCATTCAACGCTCACCACGCCGATGCCGCCAACCGTATTTATCGTTTCAGATGGCACCGGGATCACTGCCGAAACCTTCGCGCACTCGATCCTCTCCCAGTTCGATCAAAAGTTCCGGCTCGTGCGCGTGCCGTTCGTCGACTCCACGGACAAGGCGCATGCGACCATCGCGAAGATCAACGAGGCTGTTTCCCTCGATGGCCGCCGTCCGATCGTATTCACCACGCTGGTCGACAGCGAGTCCAACGAGATCGTGCAGCGTTCGAACGCGCTGGTGCTGAACATGTTCCAGACGTTCATCGAGCCGTTGGAAATCGAACTCGACATCAAGTCCACGCATGCAATGGGCCGCGTTCACCAGAACGCCGACACGGACGAGTACAAGAACCGGATCGAGGCAATCAACTTTTCGCTCGCGCATGACGATGGCCAGTCGAACCGCAACCTGGAAGATGCCGATGTCATCCTGGTCGGCGTATCGCGCAGCGGCAAGACGCCGACCTCCTTGTACCTGGCAATGCAGTACGGCGTGAAAGCGGCCAACTATCCGCTGATCCCGGAAGACTTCGAGCGCGGCCGGTTGCCGACGCCTCTGCTGCCGTATCGGGAAAAGATGTTTGGTTTGTCGATCGATCCGCAGCGGCTGGCCGAGATCCGCAACGAGCGCCGCCCGGGAAGCAAGTATGCCGCGCTGGAAAATTGCCGCTACGAAATCAACGAAGCCGAAGCGATGATGAAGCGCGAAGGCGTCAAGTGGTTGTCATCGACGCATAAGTCGATCGAGGAAATCGCCACCACGATCTTGCAGGAGATTCGCCTGGAGCGGCCTTCGTATTATTAGCAGGCGGCGACCTTCAGCAAAAAGCCGTTTCAACCTGCGTTGAAACGGCTTTTTTATACGCGTTGCTGCCGGCACTGCTCGAAGATGCACACCGCCGCAGCCGCCGCCACATTCAGCGACTCCATGCCACCGGGCTGTGGGATCGTCACGCGCAACGCCGCATGATCGCGCCAGAACGTCGAAACGCCCGCGCCTTCATTGCCCATCACCCAGGCCAGCGGGCCGGACAAATCGGTGTCGTAGAGCGCCTTCGCGCCGTGCGAATCGGTGATGGTAACCCGCACTTCGGGTTCGAGCCGCGACCGCAGATCCGCTGCCTCGACATCCTCATAGACGTTCAGCAGGAAATGCGCGCCCATGCCGGCGCGCAAGACCTTCGACGACCATGCGTACACCGTTCCCGGCGCACAGAACACGTGCTGGATCCCCGCCGCCGCCGCGCTCCGCAAGATGGAACCGACATTGCCGGCATCCTGAACCCCATCGAGCACGATGCAGGTTTGATCCACACGCACAGGCAAAACCGGCGCAATCCGGTCAACCAGCAACACCATGCCCACGCCGTGCACGACACCCGACAATTGCCCGAACAAGGCATCGGGCAACGTATGGACCCGTGCGGGATCGATGCGGGCAACGATCTCGCGCGCTTCATCGTGCTGCAACGCGCCTTCGGTCACCACGCAAGTCTCGGGCTGTCCGGCCGCTTGCAGATAGGCATCGGCGAGATGCAGGCCTTCCAGCAGCGCATGGCCGCTGCGGCGCTGCTGCGCCGTCGACCCGGCGAGCGCCTTCAACCGCTTGTAAAGCGGGTTGTCCCGCGAGGTTATGGATTTCACTTGGATTTAAAACGGAGGTGCGTCGATACCTGGCTCGGCACTGGCCGCCGCAGCAGCGGCTGCCGCGAGCAACTCCGGCGCGACGGGTGGCAGCACCACGCCAAATCGCGCATGCGCTTCGCGCACAGGCGCAAAAGAACGCCGATGATGCTCGCAAGGCCCATGGTCGAGCAGCGCCTTCAGATGCTGCGGCGTGCCGTACCCGGCGTGAGCATTGAAGCCGTACACGGGGTGTGTATCGTGCAATTGGAGCAGCATGCGGTCACGCGTGACCTTGGCCAGAATCGATGCCGCCGATATCTGCGCAATCAGCGCGTCGCCGCCGATGACGGCAACGGAACGCATCGACAAAGTCGGGCACCGGTTGCCATCGATCTTCGCGACCGTCGGCGTGACCGACAGCCCTTCGACCGCGCGTTTCATGGCGAGCATGGCGGCGTGCAGAATGTTGATGGTGTCGATTTCCTCGACACTCGCCGATGCCACGCAATACGCCAGCGCGCGATCGATGATCTTCTCGTACAACTCCTCGCGCTTCTTGGCACTCAGCACTTTCGAGTCATCGAGGCCGCGAATCTTCGGTTTCGACGGATCGAAGATCACTGCCGCCGCAACCACCGGGCCGGCGAGCGGACCACGGCCGGCTTCGTCGACACCGCAAATGATGTCGGACGGGGAATCGAAGTCGAACTCCGGCTGATTCGCGCGCCTGACCACGCCCTTTACGACGATCTTAGCCATTACCGCGGCCTCCTCGTTTCCAGCACCTGCGCCACAGCCTCCGACGCCCGTTGCGCCGTATTCTGACGCAATACATGATGCATTTCGGTGAAGATTTCTGTGAGTGTCGCGCGGTTTGCGTTGTCGTTCAACTGCTTGAGCGTTGCATCGGCGAGCGCTTCGGGCGTGGCGAAATGCTGCAGGATCTCCGGCACGACAAAACGCCCCGCCAGAATATTCGGCAAGCCGACATACGGCAGATAACCCTGGCGCTGCATGATCTGGCCAGTCAGCCAGGGCACCTTGTACGAGATCACCATCGGCTTTTTCAGCAATGCCGCTTCGAGCGTCACCGTGCCGCTCTTGACCAGGATGGCGTCGGCGGCGGTCATCGCGACCTGGGCCTTGCCTTCCGTGATGGTCAACGCCAGATCCGGATGCGCCGCCACGAGCGGTTGCAGCAGTTCGCGCAACGCGGCGGTCGCCGCCGGCATCACGAATCGCACGCCGGGTTCGCGTTGCTGCATCAGCGCCATTGCATCGAAAAACGTCGGGCCGATCAGCGTAATCTCCGAGCGCCGGCTACCTGGCAACACGGCGATGATCGGACCACCCACGGTCAGACCCAGTTCGCGGCGGGCGGCATCGACGTCGGGGACGAGCGGGATTTCATCGGCAAGCGGATGGCCCACATAAGTGGACGCTATGCCCGCCTTTTCCATCAGCGCCGGTTCAAACGGAAACACGCACAGCATGTGATCGACGGCTTTGACGATCTTCTTGATCCGCCCGCCGCGCCACGCCCAGATCGACGGACACACGAAATGCACGGTCGGAATGCCGGCATCGCGCAACGCGTGTTCGAGACCAAAATTGAAATCAGGCGCATCCACGCCGATAAACACAGATGGCGGCTCGGCAAGCAACTGGCGCTTGAGCTCGTTGCGAATGCCGAGGATCTCGGGAATGTGCTTGAGCGCTTCCACATAGCCGCGGACGGTCAGCTTCTCCAAGGGCCAGTGGGCATCGAAACCGGCGGCCGTCATGCGCGGACCTCCAATGCCGCTGAACCGCGTACCCGCAGGCAAGCGCGCGTTCAGGCCGTCGAGCAGCGACGCGGCCAGCAAGTCACCGGACGGCTCGCCGGCGACCATCGCAACACGCAAGGGTGCGGGCGTGAGCGTCATCGGGCGCTCGGTCAACGGATGATGCCGCGCTGCGACGCGTCGATAAAATCAGCGAAAGCGGTGACCGGCGCATCGCCGTCGCCGCCTGCGGAAGCGAGTTCGCGCAACTGCATCTTCGCTTCTTCGAGCGTCGCGCCGCTCTTGTAGACCAGCCGATACGCCGAGCGCAGCGCCGAGATGGCTTCAGCCGAAAAACCGCGCCGACGCAGTCCTTCAACGTTGATGCCATGCGGTTCGGCCTTGTTTCCGGCCGCGATCACGAACGGGGGAATGTCCTGCACGAGCGCCGAAGCGCCGCCCAGCATGGAATGCGCGCCAATCCGCACGAACTGATGCACGCCCGACATGCCGCCGACGATCGCGTAATCGCCGATGATCACGTGGCCCGCAAGCTGCGCGTTGCTCGACATGATGATGTTGCTGCCCAACTGGCAGTCGTGACCGACGTGCACGTAGGCCATGACCCAGTTGTCGTCACCGATGGTGGTCACGCCCGTGTCCTGCATCGTGCCCGTGTGAATGGTCGTAAATTCGCGAATGGTATTACGATCGCCAATCACGAGCCGCGTGGGCTCGTCCTTGTACTTCATGTCCTGCGGCCGGCCGCCGACCGACGCGTAATGGCCGATGCGGTTATCGCTGCCGAGCACCGTATGGCCTTCAATCACGCTATGCGAGCCAATGGTCGTACGTGCACCGATCTGCACGTGCGAGCCTACGATCGCGTACGGACCGACTTCGACGGATTCGTCGAGCTGCGCGCCCGGTTCGATGATCGCGGTAGGGTGAATCTTGCTCATGCGCCCTCGCTATGTGTTCTGCTGCCTGTTCGCCGCGCCGATGGCGCCCTTTGCACTGATTGCGCGGCCGGCATCATTTTGGCTCGGTAGCCGTGTTCTTGATCGTGCACATCAGCTCGGCCTCGGCTGCAACCGCGCCGTCGACTTCAGCAACCGCGCTGAACTTCCAGATGCCACGCATGTAGCGCTCGAAATTCACGTTCAGGATCAACTGATCGCCCGGTTCGACCACGCGCTTGAAGCGCGCCTTGTCGATACCGACGAAGTAATAGAGCGTCGTTTCCGGATCATGCGGCGCTGTTTCACCATCTTCGACAAAAGTCAGCAGCGCCGCAGCCTGTGCGAGCGCTTCGAGAATCAGCACGCCGGGCATTACCGGTCGCGTCGGGAAATGGCCCTGGAAATAGGGCTCGTTGATCGACACGTTCTTGAGCGCTTTGATGCTCTTGTGCGGCGTGAGTTCGAGCACGCGATCCACGAGCAGGATCGGATACCGATGCGGCAGCAGCGTGAGGATCTTGTGAATGTCTAAATTGATTTTGTCGGTGCTCATAGTCGTTCTGCTCGCGCGCTTCACAGCGCGGGTGTTGACTGCGAAGGCGCTCGTGGATTTCGTCTCGGGCGACTTCGCGTGGGATGGCGGTTTTTACCGTCTTGGTGTGTGTCCGAAGTGCTTTCCAGTTCGCCGCCACGGCTCGCCGTACAGCTTGTGGTATGGCTCGCTTTAGGGCTTGTCTTGAAGCTTCTCAGCCGCCGTTTCCAGCGTCTTGATACGCTCGCGCAGCTTGTCCAGATTCCGGACAATGGCAGCGCTCTTGTTCCAGTCCGCATGATTCACAGCGGGAAATGCGCTGGTGTACATGCCGGGTTTCAGCAGGGATTTCGACACGCCCGACTGCGCCGTGACGATCACGTAGTCCGCCAGCGTGACGTGGCCGGCGATGCCCACCGCGCCGCCGATCATGCAATGCCGCCCAATGTTCGTGCTGCCCGCAATGCCGGCGCAGCCCGCAATCACCGTATAAGCGCCGATCCGGCAGTTATGTCCGATCTGCACCAGATTATCGATCTTCACGCATTCTTCGATGATCGTATCGGCCATTGCGCCACGATCGATAGTGGTGTTTGCGCCGATCTCCACATCATTGGCGATAACCACCGCGCCGACTTGCGGAATCTTCACCCAACTCCCAGTGCGCGCTTCGCCGTCGCCAACGAAGTCCGGCGCAAAACCGAAGCCGTCCGCTCCGATCACCGCGCCCGCATGCACGATCACGCGCGCGCCAAGCTTGCAGCCATGATAGACGGTCACGTGAGGATACAAATGCACGTCGTCCGCGAGCCTGACGCCCTGTCCAATCGAAACGCCCGCGTCCAGCTTAACGCGCTCGCCAATCACCGCGCCCGCTTCCACGCTCACATGCGGCCCGATCACAGCACTCGCCGCGACTTTCGCCGCTGGATGAACAAACGCCGTGGAATGTACGCCCGGTTCGACCGGAGGCGTCGCGCGGTCGATGAAGACCTGCGCCACCCGGGCGAAATAAGCGTAGGGATTCGGTGTGACGATAAAGTTGCGCCCTTCCGGCGACGCCACTTTTTCCAAATCGGCCGGCGAGATCAGCACCGCTCCCGCGCGTGTACTCTCAACCTGCGACAAATACTTTTGGTTCGCAAGAAACGCGAGTTGCTCGGGCCCTGCTTTATCGAGCGGCGCGAGGCCGTTCACGCGATGCCCGGCATCGCCCGCTATGTCTCCGCCGAAGCGCTGTGTCAACTCACTTAACGTGATTGCGCTGTTTGATGCCATCCGCTATACCGCTCCAAATCAGTGCAAATTCAGTGACTCGATTGACTATTTGACGATCAGTTCGATGTGCCGGCGCCCGGGTTGGTCGACAGGCTCGACTGATTCGCCGCCAACGCCTTCAGCACTTGATCCGTGATATCGATACGCGGACTGACATACACCGCTTCTTGCACGATCAGGTCGTAATGCTGCTGCTCGGCAATCTGCTTGATGACCTTGTTGGCCCGGTCAAGCACACCCGCGAGTTCCTCGTTGCGGCGCTGGTTCAGGTCTTCCCGAAACTCGCGCTGCTTGCGCTGGAAATCCTGGTCCAGTTGCGACAGGTCACGCTGTTTGGCAGCACGGTCCGCCGGGGCCATGGCCGCGCCGTTCTTGTCCATGGCGTCCGACATGGTCTTTAAACGCGCGGCCATGTCCTGCAACGCCTTGTCGCGCTTCGAAAACTCTTGTTCGAGCTTCGACTGCGCCGCCTTGGCCGCCGCCGACTCGCGCAGGATGCGATCGGAATTGACGGCTGCAATCCGGGCCTCTTGCGCGTCTGCGGTAGCCACGCCCGTCAGTCCGAACGCCACCGACATCAGGAGTGCCAGTGCCACATGTTTCGAAAGCTTACCGGTTCGCAAAGTCTTCCTCACGTTACTTATTTACGTCGCTTGATTTACGTTTGCTGCGAAATCCATTTCGTCTCGACCCGGTTTCCGCCGCAGCGCAACCCGGGTCGCGAAAACTGTTCCCACGGTATTAGAAGGCCGTACCAATCTGGAACTGGAACTTCTGATACTGGTCGCCTTCATGTTTCTGCAGCGGGAAACCCAGGCTCAGCTTGAGCGGACCAATTGGCGAGATCCACGCCAGACCCACACCATAACCGTATCGCAGGCCATTTGCGCCGGTGGTCGTACCGCCCTGACCCGGATCGCCCCAGACGTTACCACCGTCAAGGAACGTGAACACGCGCAACGTGCGGTCGTAACCCGTGCCCGGCAACGGGAACGTCAACTCGATGTTACCCACCGCCATGCGTGAACCGCCGATCGGATCGCCCGTGGTTGTGTCGCGCGGACCGAGCGAGCTTGGTTCATAACCCCGGACCGAACCAATACCACCTGCATAGTAGTTCTTGAAAATCGGGTACGTCTGGCCCTTCAGGCCCTTACCGTATCCGCCTTGCAGGTTCAGGCCCAGCACGAAGCCGCGAGCGAACGAATAGTAATACTGCGCCTGCGCGTCCACCTTGACATAGGTGGTGTTACCCGCGGGCGTGCCGTACTCGGCGTTCGTCTGCGTGTAGTACCCGCGGCTCGGGACCAGCGCGCTGTCCCGATTGTCGCGCGACCAGCCCACCGTCACCGGCACGTTGTTCACGACGCGGCCGAATTCGTTGACGTAGTCCTTGTAGCTTTGCGGCGTCGATGCATCCACATCCAGCGTGTTCTGCTCGAGGCCCGCGCCGAAGTAGACCGTGTCCTGCTCGGAGAACGGAATGCCGAACTTCAGGTCGCCACCAATCGTCACGATCTTGAAGCTCGAATCGGTCGAGTAATACAGCGGCTGATACGTGCGGTAGTACAAGTCGGTAATACGCTTGATACCGTCGATGGTGAAGTACGGATCGACCTGCGTCACCGTCAACGTTCGATACGTCTTGGCCGTATTGACGTTGACCGAAAGGCTGGTACCCGAACCGAACACGTTGTCCTGCGACACGCCGGCCGACAGCACGACCTTGTCCGTCGATGAGAAACCGGCGCCGAGCGTAATGGCGCCAGTCGGCTTTTCAGCGACCTTCACGTCCACGTCCACCTGGTCGTTCGTGCCTTCGACAGGCGTGGTCGTCACATCGACGTCGGTAAAGTAACCGAGACGGTTCACGCGGTCCTTCGAGAGCGCAAGGCGGCTCGAGTCGAACCACGAGCTTTCGAGCTGACGCATTTCGCGGCGCACGACTTCGTCACGCGTGCGCGTATTGCCGACGATGTTCACGCGGCGCACATACACGCGGCGGCTCGGATCCACGTTGAGCGTCAGGTCGACGGTGTGATTGGCCTGATTGATCTGCGGCTGGGCATTGACCTGGGCGAACGCATAACCGTATTCGCCCAGCTTGTCGACGATCGCCTTGGTGGTCGCCTGCAGCTTCTCAGCCGAGAAACGATCGCCTGGTTTAATCTTGACGAGCTTGTTCAACTCGGCCTGACGGTCGAGCAGATTGCCCGAAAGCTGGATGGCGCTGATCTTGTAAGGCTCGCCTTCGTGCAGCGAAACCGTGAGATACATGTCCTTCTTGTCCGGCGAGATCGACACCTGCGTCGAGTCGATGTTGAACTCGAGATAACCGCGATTCAGGTAGTACGAACGTACGTTTTCGAGGTCGCCCGTGAGCTTTTCCTTCGCGTACAAGTCGTTCTTCGTGTACCACGAGAACCAGTTCGGCGTGGACAGCTGCATCTCGTCGCGCAGCGTGCTCGTGCTGATCGCCTTGTTGCCGATGAAGTTGATCTGGCGGATCTTCGCGCTCGGACCTTCAGCCACCGAAAACAAGATCTGCACACGGTTGCGGTCGACCGGCGTGACCGTGGTCGTGACTTCCGCTGCATAGAAACCGCGCGTCAGATACTGGCGCTTGAGTTCCTGTTCAGCTTTGTCGACGAGCGCCTTGTCGTACGAGCGGCCTTGCGACAAGCCGACCGAGCGCAGTGCCTTGATCAGGTTGTCTTTTTCGAACTCGTGGATGCCGGAGAAATCGATCTGCGAGATAGCCGGACGTTCCTGCACCTGCACGACCACCACGTTGCCCTGTGTTGCAACCTGGACGTCGTTGAAGAAGCCCGTTGCGTAAAGCGCCCGAATCGCTTCGGAGGCTTTGTCGTCGGTGAACGTGTCGCCCTGCTTGATGGGTAAGTAGGCGAAAACCGAGCCGGGTTCGATGCGCTGAAGGCCGTCAATCCGGATGTCCTGCACGACAAACGGCGTTGTCGCGTGCGCCGCCATGCCGGTAGCGGCCAATGCTGCGGCCACAGCCGACTTAGGAACAAAGCGATGAGGTTTGAACAACGTGCTTCCCCAGTGTGTATAGCTGCATCTAGCCGGACCGCGTTCGTTCAAGCGCCGCCGGACAAGATGAAAAGGATCAATGTGAATCGGAAACCGGATCAAAAGCGAATCAACCGAGCGAGGTCGTTAAAGAGTGCAATCGCCGACAAGGCAACGATGCAGACAAGACCCGCTCGCTGCAAAACCATCTGCCAGCGATCAGACACGGCTTTGCCAGTTGCGGCTTCAACCAAATAATATAACAGATGCCCACCGTCAAGAACCGGAATCGGTAACAAGTTCAACACTCCGAGGCTAATACTCACGAGTGCCAGGAAGGACAGAAACGCTGACAAGCCAAGGCGCGCGCTTTTGCCTGCATAGTCCGCGATTGTCACGGGACCCGAAAGATTCTTGAGCGAGGCTTCGCCGGTGATCATCCGGCCGAACATGCGCAGCGAATAGATGCTGATGTCCCAGGTGCGTTTCACGCCGAGTTGCAGGCTCTCGATGGGACCGTAGCGCACGTCGACCGAAGGAATGCGCGTGGCAAGCGACGCGCCGATGCGGCCGACGTTGCGGTTCGTGCTTGCATCGGCCTTGAGTTCCGGCACGATCTGCACGGCGCGCTGCGCGCCGTTGCGCTCGACCGTCAACGAAACCGGCGTCCCCGGACGATGCTGGACATAGTCGATGAAGCCCATCGCGTTGTCGATCTTCTTGCCATCGATTGCGCGCAGTACATCGCCCGCCTGAAGACCCGCTTTCGCGGCCGCGCTACCCGCTTCCACGCCCGCCACCGACAACGTGCCGCCGCCCGGCTCGAAGCCGAGCTTGTCCATGAAGTCCTGGTCGATGTCCTGGTCGTCGACCTTGCCCACCGTCACAGGAAAATCGAACGTACCTTCGCTCGTCTTGGCCGCGAGCACGACGCGGCGCTGGTCAAACGATGCATCGAGCAGCTTCCAGCGCAGGTCGGACCATGACCGGATCGGCAACGTGTCACCAGTCGCACCGCCGCCGGGCGTCATGTCGCGCATCGAAACGACTGTCTCGCCGCCTTCGAAGCCGGCTTTCGCGGCCACGGTACCGGCTGCCGGCGTGGCGAGGATCGCCGCCGGCTCGGACACGCCTGCGGCGAACACGCCAGCGAACAAAAGGATGGCGAGAATGAAGTTGAAGACAGGACCCGCCGCAACAATCGCGATGCGCTTGAACACGGGCTGGCGGTTGAACGCGTGCGGCAGATCGGCTTCGGGAATGGTCGCGTCCGACTCCCGTTCGTCGAGCATCTTCACGTAGCCGCCAAGCGGCAACGCCGAGATCGTCCACTCGGTGCCAGTGGTCTTGCTGACCCATTTCACGAGCGGCTTGCCAAAGCCGACCGAAAATCGCAGGACCTTCACGCCGCACAGCCGTGCGACGCTGAAATGGCCAAATTCGTGGACGACGACCAAGACGCCGATGGCCACGACAAACGCAACGATTTCAGTCAGGAAGTTCATGTCCGTCTCAATGCAGGACGCGCTCTGCTTGCGGCGCGTCCATGGTCAGCAAGGCCGAGAACTCGCCCGCGAGGCGGCGCGCTTCGGCGTCGGCTGCGAGCACTTCATCGAGCGTCGATGCATTGCCGTTCGGCATGGCGTTCAGCACGCGCTCGACTACTTCGCCAATCGCCATGAAGCCGATACGGCGCGTGAGGAACGCCTCCACCGCGACTTCGTTGGCAGCATTGAGCGCCGCGCTTGCCGTGCCACCGGCTTCCAGGGCCTTGAGCGCGAGCGCGAGACACGGAAAACGCTTGAGGTCGGGCTTCTCGAAGGTGAGTGTGGCGATTTGCGCGAGATCCAGTTGTGCGACGCCGGAATCGACACGATCCGGGAACGCCAGCGCATGCGCGATCGGCGTGCGCATGTCGGGATTGCCGAGTTGCGCGAGCACCGAGCCATCGGCGTAGGACACCAGCGAATGAATCACGCTTTGCGGATGAATCAGCACTTCGATGCGCGATCCCGGCACGTCGAACAACCAGTGCGCCTCGATCACTTCGAGACCCTTGTTCATCATGGTCGCGGAATCGACGGAAATCTTGCGGCCCATGGCCCAGTTCGGATGCTTGCAGGCTTCGTCGGGCGTGACATGCTTGAGCGACGACGGGTCGCGCGTGCGGAACGGTCCGCCCGACGCCGTCAAGATGATCTTCGATACCCCGCCGTGCAGCGCCACTTCGCGTGGCAGGCACTGGAACACGGCGTTGTGCTCGCTGTCCACCGGCAGCAGGACGGCGCCGTGATCGCGCACGGCATCAATAAAAATCTGCCCCGACATGACCAGCGCTTCCTTGTTGGCCAGCAGGATGCGCTTGCCGGCACGGGCTGCGGCCAGCGTGGGCGCGAGCCCCGCGGCGCCGACGATCGCGGCGACCACGGTATCGCAACCCGAACTCTCCGATGCATCCACGAGCGCCTGCCGGCCGTAGCTCACCTCGGTCTTGCAACCTTGCTCGCGCAGCGCGGCTGCGACCTTCTCGGCGGTGCCGGCGTCGCCCACGACCGCGACTTCCGGCTGGAACTGCAGGCATTGATCGACGAGCTTGTCGCCGTTGCGATGCGCGCTCAGTGCGTAGACCTTAAACCGGTCGGGATGCCGCGCCACGACATCAAGCGTGCTCTCGCCGATCGAGCCCGTTGAGCCGAGCAGAGTCAGACGTTTTTGCATAAATCCTTCTTTAGCGGGCTGGCCGGATCAACCCGGCCGCCGATTTAGCTTCGATTTGGCGCATTTGGCTACATCGCATTTGGCTACCTGCAAGACCGCACACGTGGCCACTCTTTCTGGCCAACTAGCCGCCGAACGATCCGAGCAACAACAGCGCGATCGGCAATACCGGCAGGAGAGCGTCAATCCGGTCGAGCACGCCGCCGTGTCCCGGGAGCAATCCGCTCGAATCCTTGACACCGGCCTGGCGCTTGAGCAGCGATTCGAACAGATCGCCGATCACGCTGAACACGGTCAGCACGGTCAATGACACCAGCGCGCCGAGCCAGCCGAGATGCTCCACGAGCGCCGTATAAAGGGTTGGCGCAAAAACCATCGTTGCAGCGGCCGCCGAACCCACGACCATCACCGCCAGCCAGCCGCCAGCCGCGCCTTCGCGGGTCTTGCCCGGGCTGATGGACGGCGCGAGCTTGTGCCGGCCAAACGCTTTTCCGGCGAAGTATGCGCCAATGTCGGCCAGCCATACGACTAGGAGAAGCGATAGCACGAATGCTACGCCTACCGTACGAGCCGCAACCAAAGCGTGCCAGCACGCCACAAACGTCACGATTCCCGCGAACAACAGGAAAACGCGCCACGCGCCTTCGGCAAGCACCGGCTTGCGGGCGAGCGCAAATGGTCCGGCCAGGACCCAGAAGATCGCGGCCATCTGATACAGGGGTTTGTAACCGAGCCCGAGCCGCGTGCTGGCGACCAGCGCCACGCCCGCGATCACCGCGTACACCACCGGCGTCCCGCCGCCCAGCTTGAGGAGCCGCGCCCATTCCCAGGCCGCGAAGATCACGACTACGGCGATCAGCGCCGCGAAAGCGCCCACTGGTGCGAAAAACGTGATTGGCAGGAGCACTGCCAGCAAGACGATTGCCGTGATGACACGGGTCTTTAGCATGAAAGGGTATCGGCCTTCTGCGATTGCGGTTCGAGTTGCGCGCTGGTGCGGCCGAAGCGGCGTTCGCGTTCGCCATACGACTCGAGCGCCCGTGCGAGCGCCTCGGCGTCGAAGTCGGGCCAATAGGTATCGGTGAAATAGAACTCGGTGTAGGCCAGTTGCCACAGCAGGAAGTTGCTGATGCGCTGCTCCCCGCCCGTGCGGATGAAGAGATCCGGCTCGGGCGCATAAGCCATGGCCAGATGCTGCTCGAACGACGCTTCGTCGACGGGAACGACGCGGCCTTCTTCCACCGACTGCTCGGCGAGCTTCCTGGCGGCCTGCATGATGTCCCAGCGGCCACCGTAATTCGCCGCAATGGTCAGCGTCAGGCGCGTGTTGCGCGCCGTCTTGGTTTCGGCACGCTGGATCAGCGCGCGGATGCGATCGTCGAACATGGACGTGTCGCCCACCACCCGCAAACGGATGCCGTTTGCGTGCAGCTTGCCGACTTCCCGCTCGAGCGCCGTGACGAACAGGCGCATGAGGAACGAGACTTCGTCAGTTGGACGCCGCCAGTTTTCGGAACTGAAAGCAAACAACGTCACGAACTGGACGCCCTGGCGCGCACAGCTTTCGACCGTTGCCCGCACGGCATCGACGCCGCGCGTGTGGCCCGCTACGCGCGGCAGGCGCCGCTGCGTTGCCCAACGGCCATTGCCGTCCATGATGATCGCGATATGACGCGGGACAGCCGCGACATCGGGCACGCGAACGGTAGAGCTGGTATAGGTCATGGCCGCTGAATCTTAGTATCGACAGAGTGACGCGCCGGCACGACGCAAGAGACCGTGATCGGCCTCAAACCGTCATGATTTCGGCTTCTTTCGACACCACCAGCTTGTCGATTTCCGCGACGTTTTTGTCAGTTAATTTCTGGACGTCATCGCTTGCACGACGCTCGTCGTCCTCGGAGATTTCCTTGTCCTTCACAAGCTTCTTCAGTTGCTCGTTCGCGTCGCGACGCAGGTTGCGAATCGCGATCTTGGCGTTTTCGCCTTCGCTTTTCACCACTTTCGTCAGTTCGCGGCGGCGTTCTTCCGTCAGCGCGGGCATTGGCACTCGGATCTGGTCGCCCTGGTTCGACGGGTTCAGGCCGAGATCCGAATCGCGGATCGCCTTTTCCACCACCGGCACCATCTTCTTTTCCCACGCCTGCACGCCGATCGTGCGCGCGTCGATCAGCGTCATGTTCGCGACTTGCGAGATAGGTACGCTCGAGCCGTAGTAATCCACCTGGATATGGTCGAGCAAACCCGTATGGGCGCGACCCGTGCGAATCTTGGCGAGATCGTTCTTGAACGCTTCGATCGACTTCTGCATCTTCTGGTCGACGCTCTTTCTAATGTCAGCCACACTCATTTCAGCCTCCGTACTTGCTTTGTTACACGCAGTGCAGGCATGGGGGGCGCCGGTCCCAACGAACCCGCACTCGGCCTCAAGCCTGCTTTCGTTACTTACTGCGAGAGTTTACACGTGGACGAGCGTACCTTCGTCGTCGCCCTGGATGATGCGCTTTAGCGCCCCCGGTTTATTGATCGAAAACACCCGGATCGGCAGCTTCTGGTCGCGGCACAGCGCAAACGCCGTCGCGTCCATCACCTGCAGGTTCTTGCCGATCGCTTCGTCGAAGCTGATCGTGCTGTAACGCGTAGCGCTCGCATCTTTCTTGGGATCGGCGGAATATACACCGTCCACTTTGGTCGCCTTGAGCACGACTTCCGCGCCGACTTCCGCACCGCGCAGGGCAGCAGCGGTATCGGTCGTGAAGAACGGGTTACCCGTGCCGGCCGCGAAAATAACCACTTTTCCTTCTTCGAGCTGACGAATCGCGCGCGGGCGAATGTACGGCTCGACCACCTGGTCCATGCGCAGCGCGGACTGCACGCGCGCTTCGATACCGGCATGGCGCATGGCGTCCTGCAAGGCCAGCGCGTTCATCATGGTGGCGAGCATGCCCATGTAATCGGCTGTTGCACGGTCCATGCCGGCCGCGCCGCCTGCCACACCGCGGAAGATATTACCGCCGCCGATCACGACCGCGAGCTGCGTGCCCATGCGCACCACTTCCGCAACATCTGCCACCATCCTTTCGATTGTCGCGCGATTGATGCCGAAGGCATCGTCGCCCATGAGTGCTTCGCCGGAGAGTTTGAGGAGTACGCGTTTGTAGGCTGTGGGCATATGAGATTTCCGGTTTCGCGCCGAGAGGGAGTGCAACAACGTAGAACTGTAGGGGTGAAACGATATTTACGGCAAGCATCCCATATTGGGCAAGCCGCGGCGGCATAACGAGTTGACCCCGGTTTGCCCATCCGGCGCGGTTTTGGCCGCTATGAGGGTACGGAACGAGCGTTCCTCGATGGGAACGCCAGACCCGCATCCGACTGCTTTTTGAAACTGTGACAACACGGCGGCGAGCTGTGCATCGGTCGAGCGGCCCGGTTGGACGGGCCGGCTGAGCGTCAGTTGCGAACACCCGCCACCGCTTGAAACGTCATGCGAGGACCTGCTTCTCAGCCTTGCTTGGCAGCGGCGACTTGGGCAGCCACTTCGGCAGCGAAGTCGTCCGTACGCTTTTCGATGCCCTCGCCGACCACGAACAGCGCAAACTTCTGCACCGATGCGCCTGCCGCTTTCAGCATCTGCTCGATCGTCTGCTTGTCGTTCTTAACGAACGTCTGGTTCAGCAGCGACACTTCCTTCAGGTATTTCTGCACGCTGCCGTCGACCATCTTCGCGACGATTTCAGCCGGCTTGCCCGATTCAGCAGCCTTTTGCTCAGCGATGCTGCGTTCCTTCGCGATCAATTCCGCCGGCACGTCGTTCGACGACAGCGAAACCGGCTTCATTGCTGCAACGTGCATGGCGACATCCTTGCCGACCTGCTCGTCCGCGCCCGTGAATTCGACCAGCACGCCGATGCGCGTACCGTGAAGGTACGAAGCGAGCTTGTTGGCGGATTCAAAACGCACGAAACGGCGCACCGAGACGTTTTCACCGATCTTGCCGATCAGTGCGAGGCGCACTGCATCAACCGTCGAGCTTTCCAGCGGCAGCGCCGAGAGGGCCGCCACATCAGCCGGATGGTTCTTCGCGATCAGTTCTGCGACCGTCTTGCCGAACGCCAGGAAGTCGTCGTTCTTGGCAACGAAGTCGGTTTCGCAGTTCAGTTCGACCAGAACGCCCACGCCGTCGGCGATATGCGCCGAGACGATGCCTTCAGCCGTCACGCGCGATGCAGCCTTGCTCGCCTTGTTGCCGAGCTTCACGCGCAGCAGTTCTTCAGCGCGGTCCATGTCGCCATCGGCTTCGGTCAGCGCCTTCTTGCATTCCATCATGGGCGCGTCGGTCTTTGCGCGCAGTTCTGCCACCATGCTTGCGGTAATTGCCGCCATCATTTGCTCCTTGAGTCTGTGCCGTGCCTTAGCCTTAGCTTTAAGGCACGTGAATCGCACTATTGACACGCGCCGCCGGCGAAAATCACCCGCGGCCAGAATGGGGTACTGCTTGTTACTTCAACACTATTCGATGACCCGCGTGTTGCTCAGCGCTTACTGAGGCTGGCCAAACGAGCCTGGCTAAAAAAAGGGGGCCTTTCGCAAAGCCCCCTTTCTAGCCGGATACATCATATCGGCGTCATCTTTTGCAAATTACGCTTCTGCGTTGACTTCAACGAACTCGTCGCCTTCGCCGCTGCGAACTGCCTGCACCACTTCGTTCACCGCGCTCGAACGGCCTTCCAGGATCGCGTCGGCCACGCCTTGCGTGTACAGCGCGACAGCCTTGCTGGCGTCGTCGTTACCCGGGATCACGTAGTCGATGCCTTCCGGCGAGTGGTTCGTGTCGACCACAGCGATAACCGGAATGCCAAGCTTCTTGGCTTCGGTCACGGCAATCTTGTGGTAACCCACGTCAACCACGAAAATCGCGTCCGGAATGCCGCCCATGTCCTTCACGCCGCCAATCGACTTCACCAGCTTGGCCATTTCGCGTTCGAACAGGAGCGCTTCCTTCTTGCTCATGCGTTCCGTTTCACCGGCTTCCAGCGCTGCTTCCATGTCCTTCAGGCGCTTGATCGATACTTTCAGCGTCTTGAAGTTGGTCAGCATGCCGCCGAGCCAGCGT
>Ga0153932_1000205_pt1 | contig 23031 bp, 21 predicted proteins | sample TSNJ016MetaG_FD_102273 | JGI IMG/M metagenome (GOLD analysis project Ga0153932, IMG submission 102273) | Attine ant fungus gardens microbial communities from New Jersey, USA - TSNJ016 MetaG | ecosystem: Host-associated > Fungi > Mycelium > Unclassified | place: USA: New Jersey, Wharton State...
GGTCGCCCAGAAGCGCGTCAGCGCCTCGGCCGGCGCGTTCATGCTGCCCTTCTTCACCAGTTGATAGAGCCGGTTCGCGGTCGGCGTGATGCCGTGCCGGAAAAACAGCAGCACGCAGACCTCGCGATACAGCTCCTGCGTGCGCGGAAACTGCGTCCGCAACTGGTCGATTTCCGCATGTAACTGCGCCTCCAGGGCGGGTGAGTCATTCATGACGAGCAGTTCCGAGGAATATTATGTTGATAATATACCGTATAACGTTAATTTTCTTGATATCGAGTAGTAAATTTAGACATTATGACGATAATGTCAAGTATAATGGCGCATCGTGTAAATTGACTACGTCTTCGTCCTCCATGCCGTTTTCTGCGCCTCTCCGCGTGTCCGACGGCACTCTCGTGCCGCTTGAGCAGCTATCGCTACCGTCCGAACTGGACGGTAGCCTCGGCACGAACCGCGCGCTCGGCGCCCGGCCGCAAATTGCAGCGCAAAACGACATCGACGCGATCCGGGCGTGGCTCGCACGCTTCGTCGACACGAAGGCGACCTTCGACACCTACCGCAAGGAGTCCGAACGCCTGCTGCTGTGGTCGACCACCGAACTGCGCAAGCCGCTTTCCTCGCTCACGCACGAAGACCTGCTTGTCTATCGGCGGTTTCTGTCGGACCCGCAACCGGCGCAACGCTGGGTCATGACTGGTCGCAAGGTGGCCCGCGCGGACCCCTCCTGGCGGCCGTTCGCGAAACCACTCTCCCCCGCGAGCGAGCGACAGGCGTTTGTGATTCTGAATACGCTGTTCGCGTGGCTGGTCAACGCGGGCTATCTGGCCGGCAATCCCCTGTCTCTATCGCGTCAGCGTGCGCGTAAGGCGAAGTCGCGCGTGACGCGCTTCCTCGAGGACGATCTTTGGCAGGCCGTCAAAATCTCAATCGACGCGATGCCCCGTGACACCGCGCGCGAGCAGGAGCACTACGCACGTGTGCGCTGGCTAATCTCGCTGTTGTATCTGATGGGTCTGCGCATCTCGGAAGTCGTGAGCAATCCGATGGGCGGTTTTTTTAGGCGGCGCGATCGCGATGGTCAGGACCGCTGGTGGCTGGCGATCACTGGCAAGGGCGACAAGGAACGTTTGCTGCCGGCGACGACCGAACTGATGACGGAGCTGACACGCTATCGCCGATACTATGGCCTTGCTCCGCTGCCCTATGGTGGTGAAATCACACCACTGTTGTTGCCGATCGGTGGCGCACACCGAGCGCTGACCCGCGGTGGCGTGCATCTAATCATCAAACAGGTGTTCGACAACGCGATCGGCCACCTGCAATCGACAGGCGAAGCACACGAGCGCGCAACCGAGCGATTGCGCCAGGCATCCGCCCATTGGCTGCGACACACGACAGGCTCTCGCATGATGGATGGCCAAGTCGATCTGCGATACGTGCGGGCCAATCTGGGGCATGAATCGATCTCGACGACTAGCCAATACCTGCATGCGGACGACGACGATCGACATCGTGCAACAGAAGCCGGACTGAGACTCAACTGGTAGCGAGATGACTGTCGATTTGAGGTCTGAATAAGCAGAACTGCGACTTTGCCGTTCAGTGTGCGAGCTCTTTAAACGGCGAACCCGCTCGTAGGCTGGCGCAGTGTTTCCGACATGCAAACCAAAAAAACAAACCAAAAAATGTCAAGGCTAGATTGAAATGTCGGGGTAGGACATTACAACTTAGCCGCTACAACAAAAAATTTGACCATTAAGTTTATGTCAAATTTAATATCTTAAGTATATAGTCTAGAGTCTTTTCGCTTGTGCCCTCTGGAAGCATACTTCCCCGGCCTGGACGATGCGGTGACCCTTCACAAGCAGAAACAGGTGTTCCCGCAGACCACCACAGCCATGACGACGTACAGCAACAGCGTCTACCTCTTCCGCGCGTATCGCACCTTGGTTGGCTTTATGCAGCGGACCTGCGCGATGCGTCTCCCGCGGTGCACGAGGCGTTGACTCAAGAAGCTACTCGGGGACCAACGAAACCCGACACGTTACGGCGAGCAGGGATCCCCAGCAGCTCGCAAGGACCCAAGGGTCTGCTAGGCGTCGTGAAGCTAGCGTTGGCGCGCGTGACGTGCCGTGGAAACAAAATTTCTGTCCCAGAAAGTTGAACCCTTCCGAGATATGTGTGACCTCGTCTTCTCTGGCGAGAGCGACAACCCACGCTCCCGCATGAAACGCTCAATAATAGGTCTGCCGTCTCGTTCCAGAACCTCTTTTGAGGGACCAGTTTCGTCATGCACGGACCCTAAGCGAGGTCAGGCCGCGATAAACGGGATTGCCACTCCAGGCTGGCATCGCATCGGCAAGGACGAGTCCAGGCCACCGCGCCAGTACAGCCCGGAATGTGATCTCCACTTCCAGTGAAGTCAACGCAGCCCCGATGCAAAAGTGCGCACCATGCCCAAATGACAGGTGTGAACCGTTCTGTCGGCTGATATCCAGCCGGTCCGGATCGCGGTATCGCAAGGGATCGCGATTGGCTGCGCCAATCAGCGCAACGACGAGATCTCCACGTCGGAGCTCCCGGCCATGCAGGACGTGATCAGCTGCGACCCGACGTCCGGTGTACTGCACGGGGCTGTCATAGCGGAGCAGTTCACGTATGGCATTCGGTAATAATCCTGGCTCTCCCTGCAATCGACGCCACGCTGACCGATGGCTGAGCAATGCATACAGACCGTTGCCCAGTAAATTGCGAGTTGTCTCGTGCCCGGCAAACAGCAACATCGCGCATTGCGCCAGCAGTTCGGCGCCGGCTTCAATTTCGCCGGCGCTCTCGGCACGCAGAAGCTGGCCGATCAAATCGCCTCTCTCTTCACCGCGGCGACGGGTTGCCAACAACTCTTCAAAGCAGGCGCTCATTTTGAGGAGACTGATCTGCGCGCGCCTCGTCAGTTCGTGAGTAGGTTGTGGCGCGCCAATAAATGCGGCCAGATCGTCAGACCACGCAATGAATTCCGACTGCTCGACGGCATCCACACCCAGCATTCTGGCGATAACCAGCGCCGGCAGCGGTTTGGCAATTTTCTCGATGAAATCGAACTCAGACCCGTTGTCGAGCGAGCGCAGCAGGTCGGTCACGAACTGTTCGATGTGCCCTGCAATCGAGCGCAAGGCCGCCGGACGGAACCCGGCATTAAGCACCCGGCGCAGTCTGCCGTGATCCGGCGCATCAAGAAAAAGCATGGCCCGGCTGAAGAGGCGCTGAAATGGACACAGCTCCTCGCGTGCCCCCGCGCTGCTTCGCATCACCCAGCCTCCGGTACGCCGCGCCGAATAGCGAGGATCGCGCAGGACGGCTTCGACGTCTTCGTGACGCGTCAATAGCCAGGCACCGCCGAAGAATTCGTCGCTCCAGTGGATAGGCCCTGCTTCCTGCAGCGCACGGTAGGCAGGATAGGGATCCTGAAGAAATGACGCATCGACGATAGGTCGGCCAATCGGCGCCCCCGATGCGGGAGCCAGCACGGCACTCATGCGCTCCGCCCTTGCGCGTGCAGCCCCAGACGCTCGAATAACGCCTGATCGCGCTGGACCTGCGGATTACTGGTGGTCAACAGCTTGTCGCCGTAAAAGATCGAGTTTGCACCGGCCAGAAAGCACAAGGCCTGCAAGGCTTCGTCCATGGTTTCACGGCCGGCAGACAACCGCACCATCGTACGCGGCATGGTAATGCGGGCAATCGCAATCGTGCGCACGAATTCGAACGGGTCGATGGGCTCGGCATCGGCCAGCGGCGTACCCTTGACGGGTACCAGGTTATTGATCGGAACTGACTCCGGGTATGGATCGAGATTGGCGAGTTGCGCAATCAGCCCAGCCCGCTCCTTGCGCGACTCGCCCAGACCCACAATACCGCCGCAACAGACGTTGATGCCAGCGTCACGCACGTTCGACAGCGTATCGAGACGATCCTGGTAGGTCCGCGTGCTGATGATGCTGCCATAGTGCTCGGGGGAAGTATCGAGGTTATGGTTGTAGTAATCCAGCCCCGCCTCTTTCAGGGAATGGGCCTGGCCCGTGTTGAGCATCCCCAGGGTGACGCACGTCTCGAGTCCCATCGCTTTCACTTCGCGGATCATCGCGGAGACGCGTTCGATATCGCGCTCCTTGGGACTGCGCCACGCGGCCCCCATGCAAAAGCGCGTAGCGCCCTGGGCTTTGGCGGCCTGAGCGGCTTCCACTACCTCGTTGAGCGGCATGAGCTTGCTCGCTTCAACGCCGGTATCGAAATGCGCTGATTGCGGGCAATAGCCGCAATCCTCCGCGCACCCCCCCGTCTTGATCGAAAGGAGCGTCGACAGCTGGACTTCGTTCGCATCGAAATGACGCCGATGCACTTCCTGAGCGCTAAACAACAAATCCATGAATGGCAGCGCGTAGAGCGCTTCGATGGCTTCCGTTTGCCACCGTGCGGGTGAGCTCGACAGTTTGGTTTCGCCGGATTGCACACGCGCAGCTTCAGCGCGAACCGCAGCAACAGGAATGACAGCAATAGTATTCATTGTGACTCGCTTGCTAGGTGAGGCGATTCGAGCGCTGCCTGGATGGCAGCGAGATTGAGATAAGTGGCAGCAGTTGCCGCAAGTGCATTTGCCAGCCTGGGGATGACGCCAAGACAAGGTGCTGGTGACAGCCAGTGTCGCAATGTCGCCAGGTTTTCTTCTACGTGTGCCATCGCAGGGTCGATGCCGTTCGCAATCCAGCCGGCCAATCGCAGACCGCTCGCGCGGACAGCCTGCGCGGTGAGGATCGCGTGATTCAGGCAACCCAGCCGCATGCCCACTACCAGCAGTACCGGCAAATCAAGGTCTACGGCGAGGTCGGCGCTAGTCCAGCCGTTCCCCAGCGGAACGCAGAAGCCGCCCACGCCCTCGACCACCAGCCAGTCGGTACGCGCGGCTAGCGCCGTGGCCGCTTGCAGCAGTTGCTGCCGATCGATGAGCTTGCCTTCGATAGCGCCGGCAATATGGGGTGCACACGCAGTCCGCAATTGACACGGGCCAACGTCGTCGTCGCTCAGCACAATGGAACTAGCCGCCCGCAACGTCTGAACGTCTTCGTTCACAGACAGACCATTGACGTCGACAACGCCTGCCGCCACGGGCTTGAATCCTGCACTGCGATACCCTGGTGTCCCAAGCAGATAGACCAGCGCCGCGCTGACCAGGGTCTTACCTACTTCAGTGTCAGTGCCAGCGACGAAACAACCGCGCGATGTAATGAGTTGGCTCATGATGTAACCTGCGCCTCGCGTGAAAGGGCGCCGATCAGCCGCTCGACATCCGCCGGCGTATGCGCTGCGCTCAATGTGACGCGCAATCGAGCCGTGCCGACGGGCACGGTGGGTGGCCGGATCGGTGGCACCCAGATCCCGTGAGCTTCCAACTGGCTGGCCGCCACCATGGCCGCATCGTTATTGCCGAGAATGAGCGGCTGAATGGCGGTCTGCGATGCAGTCAATTGCCAGGCTATCTGCGGTTGCGCGCGCGTCAGTGCTGTAATTTTTGTGCGCCACAGGCTGATCAGTTGCCGCAGATGGGTACGCCGAAGCTCGCCTTCTTCACCCGTCATCAGCTGCAGGCTCGCACACAAGGCATGCGCAATTGCTGGCGGCGTGGCTGTGGTGTAGATGTAGCTGCGCGCACCCTGGACCAGCCAGTCGATCACAACCGGATGCGCAGCGACAAACGCGCCGGCAACACCGGCTGCCTTGCCCAACGTTCCCATGTAGATATAACGTTCGCTGCACAAGTTGAAATGTGCCAGCGAGCCACGCCCCTGCGGCCCGAGTACGCCAAACCCGTGCGCATCATCGATGATCAGCCATGCGTCGAAACGTTCTGCCAGCGCCGATAGTTCAGGCAACGGTGCCAGGTCGCCATCCATGCTGAAGACAGCGTCGGTCACAATCAACTTGATGGGCGTATCACACTGCTCCAGCTGAGCCGTCAGACTCGCCAGATTTTCATGCGGATACCGCCGCACGGTGGCCCGTGCGAGCAACGCGCCATCGATCAGCGAGGCATGATTGAGTTTGTCCGCAAAAATCGTCGCCTTCGTATCTCCCAGTGCGCTCAGGATGGCAATATTGGCCATGTAGCCGGAGCAGAAAAATAAGGCTTTCGCATGGGGCACACAGGGCGAAAGCAATTCCGCGAGCCCGGTCTCAAGAATTTCATGTGGCCGCATGTGGCCGCTGACGAGATGCGATGCGCCGCTACCCGCGCCATAACGAGCCGCTCCTTCGGCCAATGCAGAGATAACGACAGGATGGTTCGCCAACCCAAGGTAGTCGTTACTGCCGAAAGTGAGCAACGGCTGCCCGTTCGCATTGGCATCGCCGCCGTTTCGCGTGATGCGCTGGTAGACGCCACAAGGAGATTCGGCCACCCTCACATGCCGGCGCAATGCCTGCGCCTCTCGCTCACGCAATTGCCGTTGGAGATGCTCAAGCAGCATACGCCACCTCCTTCCTGCCCAAAACGGTATCGAGCGTGTTGCGTACCCGCTCTCCCAGCCATTCGGCCTGCGCCTCATCGAATACAAATGGAGGCATCACGTATAGGGTATTTCCGATCGGCCTTAACAGAAGCTCTTGCTCACGCGCGGCCATATGAAAGCGCTCGGCGAATTGCTTGCTGGCAAGGTCGGCCTGCACATCGCAGGCCCGGATCATTCCCAACTGTCGGATATGGAGAACGCGGCTATCCGCTGCAAACGATGAAAATGCCTCGCCCAGCCAGCGGGCGCGGACCTGATTACGAGCCAGAACGTCATCTCGTTCGAACAGATCGAGGGTCGCTAAAGCTGCACGGCACGCCAGCGGATTACCCGTATAAGAATGCGAGTGCAGAAATCCCCGAGACACGTCATCGTCGAGAAAACGCTCATAGATCGCATCTCGCGAGAGCACCACGGAAAGCGGCAGATAGCCTCCTGTAATACCTTTCGACAGGCAAATGAAGTCCGGCCACTCATTCGCAGCCCGGGACGTCATGGCGTGCTCGAACGCAAAGAAGCGCCCTGTCCTGCCGCACCCCACGGCAATCTCGTCCGCGATCAGATGCACGCCATAGTGGTCGCACAATGCACGCAACTCGCGCAGGTAGCTCGCGTCATACATGGCCATGCCGGCCGCGCACTGAATCATGGGTTCTACGATGACCGCGGCGATTTCATCCGAACACTGCATCAATAACGCCTTGAGATCCCCAATCGCGACGCTTGCGACATCTCCAGCCGTTTGACCGTTTGATGCCACCCGGGCATCCGGCGACATCACGTTATGCGAACGCATCAACAGCGGAGCATAGGCGTCACGAAACAATGCCACGTCAGTGACCGACAAAGCACCGATGGTTTCTCCGTGGTAGCTTTGACGCAGGCATATGAAGCCCTTCTTTTGCGGGCGCCCGCTATTTCGCCAGTAATGAAAACTCATCTTCAGGGCGATCTCGACGGCAGATGCGCCGTCCGATGCGTAAAACGCGTGTCCCAAGACATCACCGGTCAACGCCGCAAGACGCTCCGCCAATTCCACCGCCGGAGCATGCGTGCAGCCGGCGAGCATGGTGTGTTCCAGGACGTCCAACTGTCCCTTCACCGCTTCACTGATAAACGGATTGGCATGGCCAAACAGATTGACCACCATGAACTGGTGGCGTCGAAATACCGGTTGCCCGCCGTATCCGTGAGCCATGGCCCCTTACCGCTTTCAATCGCCAGCGGCGGCATCCGACGAAGATGGTGCATTTGCGTACACGGATGCCAGATAGCGCGAACACTGCGCTGACTCAAAGTGGCTTCATCGGACTCGATCGTCAGCCTCGCTGCGCATGCATCTTCCATCTCAGTGCGCCTCCCATTCATGATTGTTCCGGTCAATCCGCGCCGCCCCATCCCGTTGCGTCCGGATCATGCTGACGTAAGCCCGTTCTGCCGAACAGGCGCTGTCGGCGGATAAGCCAAGTTCCCGCAGAAGTCCGTCATGCAGGCTATAAACCAATCCGTGCACCTCAATCCTTCGCCCACGTTTCCACGCATCCTGCAAAATAGTCGTGCGGCAAATGTTCATGAACTGCTCAGCGACGTTAAGTTCACAAAGGATGTTTATTTGCTGCTCCGACGCATATTGATCAAGCACCCGGTGATGCTTGCCCCTGACTCGTGTATGTGCTTTATCCAGTTGTCGACCAAGCCGAAGCGCTGGTCCTCCTGAGCGGCGCGAATGCCACTGCAACCGTAGTGACCCACGACCATGATCTGGCTAATCTGCAAAATGTCGACGGCAAATTGCAGAACGGACAGACAATTGAGGTCGCTTTGAACAACGAGATTCGCGATATTCCGATGCGTGAACACCTCGCCGGGCGCGAGATCGAGTATCTGATTAGCCGCGACGCGGCTGTCCGAGCAACCGATCCACAGATATCTCGGCGTCTGTTGCCTCTCAAGCCGACTGAAAAACTGCGAACCGTGGCATTGCATCTTGTCTGACCACGCCCGATTCTGAGCCAACAACTGACCTATAATCACGCTTCGCACTCCGAACAACTATATTAAATTATGGCCGCACACCTGCCTTCAATTTGGGACCGACATCGGTCTTCAAGCGACTCTGCGCAGCGCTGATAAAGCGGCACAGGTAGGCTCGGGTCTCTCGGGGATCGATAATGTCCTCTACGCCGAAGGCCTCGGCGGTCCTGAACGGCGAAGCCAGTGCCCGCAGTTCAGTCTCGAGCTCATGCTGTCTTGCCACCGGGTCGGATGCACTCTGGATATCACGTTTGAACGCAGCTGCCACCCCGCCTTCGACCGGCAGTGAGCCCCATTCAGCCGAGGGCCATGCGACTTTCAATCCCAAGCCGTTCTTGTCGGTCGCTCCCATGCCGGCCATGCCGTAGCACTTGCGGATCACGACCGTAATCATCGGTACCGTCGCTTGCAGGCCGACGTAGACCGCACGCATTCCTTCGCGCAGCGTGGCCGCGGCTTCCGCCTGCACACCGACCATGAAACCGGGAACGTCGACCAGGAAAACCAGCGGAATATGAAACGTGTCGCACAGTTCGATGAAGTGAACCTGCTTGCGCGCGGCTTTCACGTCCATGGCCCCCCCCGCGATCATCGGGTTATTGGCGATCACGCCGACCACCATGCCATTCAGGCGCGCAAAGCAGGTGATGAGCGCTTTGCCGAAGGTCGGCTGGATCTCGAACATGGAGCCTTTGTCGACGACCATTTCGATAAGACTGCGCATGTTGTAGGGCCGTCGCCGGTCTCGCGGCACGATGCTCAGCAGCCGTTCTTCCTTACGGTCGATCGGATCCTCACATGGCACCGTCGGCGGCATCTCGTAGACGTTTTGCGGGAGATAGCTGAGGAAGCGCCGAATGAGCTCAAAACATTCTTCCTCGTTGGCGGCGACGTTGTCCACCGTGCCTGCCATGTCGACCGCCATGTGGGAGCCACCCAGTTCTTCCTTGGAGACCTTTTGACCCAACGACCGCTCGACCACGGGCGGCCCCGCGGCAAATATCTGACTCGATTCTTTAACCATAATCGACCAGTGAGACAGAATGGCTCGCCCTGCCGGGCCGCCTGCAGCCGTACCTAGCACAGCGCTGATGACCGGCACGACGCCCAGCAATTGCACGGAGCGCTCGAAACCATGCACTCCCGGCAACACTGTATGTCCTCGAGTCGCAGCGCCGGTCACTGTACCGCCCGCGCCGTCGATCAAATTGATCAACGGTATCCGGTACTGAAAGGCCATATCCTCAACGAAACCGCCTTGGCCACCTTTGCGCCGATCACCGCCCCAACTGGTGCCACCACGGACGGTGAAATCCTCTCCGCCGATCGCGACCGGACGGCCGTCGATGCGACCGAGTCCACATACGTACGGGGCCGGCACAACATGCTGTACCTGACCGTCGACGTAGCTGCCCTTGCCTGCCAGTGCGCCGACCTCCTGGAACGATTTCTCGTCGAGCAGATGCGTCACCCGTTCCCGAATCGTCAACCGTCCCTGCTTGTGTTGCTTGTCAACTGCCTCCGGACCACCCAAAGCCTCGGCCCAGTTCCTTCGCCGATCGATCTCATCGACTTCCGCCAACCATGTATTGTCCATCTTATTGTCTCCTCGACACCGTTCATCACGGCTCAATCAGTTACATAGAATCCGTTCGGACCGAAAAAATGACCTATAGTTTTTCGGGCTTGCAAGCGACGATGAGCAAGATCCCGAAGATAATCGGTAGAGATGAAACCAGAACGAATGCAAGTGAGAAATTTCCGGTAGCATTCACAATGAACCCGGTCAAAAGCGGGGCAACGACGCCCGCCAGCGAACCTATGCCCGTCGTCAAGCTAGAGGCCGCTCCACTGTGCTCAGGGCATGCGTCGATGGGGATAGCAAAGAAGACCGGGTTAGCGAGAAAATTGATAAAACTCGCGGCGCTGATCAACACGACAATCACGAACGTATCCGTGACAAATAACGTCAGGCTGATGATGGCGCCAGTCAGGATAAGGCAGGTACCGGCGAGATAGCTTCTTCCCCAGCGAAGACTCCGGGTCTTCTTGTAAATGAAATCAGAGATGACCCCTGACAGCAGCGCACCGACCGTCATGAAGATCCACGGCAAGGTTGCGAAATAAGATAGATGAGAGAATTCGAGGTGCCTCTCTCTTATCAGGTAAGTTGGCAAGAAATTCAACAAGAAATACAGAACATACGCCGAGGAAAAAAATGCCAGCCCGGTCAACCACAATGTCTTGCTGCGCAGGATACGATTCCACGGCACCGGCGAGGCACTTTCTGCTTCGGTCGCTATCTTCTCATCAGGCGAAAGCGTCTGATTTTCCGGGTTGTTGGTGATAAACGCCTTGCACGCTATCGCCCAGATGATTCCGGTAATGCCAAGAACAATAAACGGGACTTGCCACGTGTACGAATCCGTCAGCCAGACCGCAATAGGAATAATGAGCAGCGTGCCCAGTGGAATTCCTGCAAACATCAGTGATGCAGCCCTGCCGTGCTCTCTACCGGGAAACCAGTTTCCGATCAACTGCGATCCCGTCGGAAAAACTACGCCCTCGCTCGCGCCGAACAGAATCCGCAGAAATAGCAGACTGGCAAAGCCGCTGGCGACGCCCACTAACATAATCGCCAACGACCATAAGACCGAAAAATACATATACGTCTTTTTGGGCCCGAGAAGCGAAACCACTCCGCCGCTGAGGAATATCATCACCACGTAACCCCAGCCGAACCCACTTGCTATAATTCCAAACTGTTTGATGTTCAAGCCGAAGGTTTTCATCAATATCGGCGCGACGACACCTAATACACCCCGGTCTGCATAGTTGACGATGGTGATGGCAAACAGGAGCCACGCAATCGTCCACCGATTACGCGTCCTTGTCACGATCACGCGGGAGCTGCTGTCTGCTGTTGTCATGCGACGTCTCCTTGAAACCGATGTCGTCGGATTGCAAGATGGCGGACAGGCCGGACAGCGCTCAACCGCATAATGCAACCCAGCGTGTCCGCTTTTTGTTGCGGCTTTTCTTTGTTGACCCACCCGCAGGGCACCGAGCGTTTTAGCGAACGCATGCACCCGCAGGTCAAACACTTTCTAACATTCGATGACCATTACGGTGGTGCCCTCCGCTATAGGCGAGCCCTCATCAAAGCGCACTTCGACGACGGTGCCGCTTTCCTCGGCAATCAATGGAATTTCCATCTTCATGGATTCGACGATCATCAACTCGTCACCAGCCATCACCACCTCGCCAACGGTCTTCAGCACTTTCCAGACCGATCCGGTTACTTCAGACCTTATTTCATACCGGCGCATCGTTTGTTTCCTCGCGAGATTTTGGATTAAGGGATAAGCTCCGACACCAGTCCGGTGTGGACATCTCCGGCCCGGAACTGGCGTGAAGAAAGCATGATGTCGAGTGCGGCAATATTGGTTTTGACGCCTGCCACCTCGAAGTTGCGGATAGCGTCGAGCAATGCGTCGATGGCACCTGCGCGCGACGGCGCATGGGCGATGACCTTGGCCAGCAGCGGGTCGTAGTGCGTGGTGACTTCGCCTCCTTCCGCATAGCCGGTTTCGATCCGGATCTGCGAACCTTTGGGAGGACGAAACGTCGTCAATTTGCCCGGTGACGGAAGAAAGCGCTTGGAATCTTCCGCATAGATGCGGGCTTCGATGGCGTGCCCCTCGGCCCGTATGTCTCGCGGCAGAATGTCGTCGAGGTGCTCTCGGGCGGCAGAGCGGATCTGCGCCGCGACCAGATCCACGCCAGTGATCTGCTCCGTTACTCCATGTTCGACCTGCAGGCGCGTATTCATTTCGAGAAAACTGAAGGTACCGTCAGCGCCCATCAGCATTTCGACGGTGCCGATGTTGTCGTAGCCCATCTGCGCAAATATGTCCGCGACTTGCTGCGCCAGTGCGTTGATCTGCACGCGATCTACGGCTGGTGCGCACGCTTCCTCGATGACTTTCTGATGACGCCGCTGCATTGAGCAGTCACGGTCGAACAGGTGACGCACCTTGCCGTACCTATCGCCCAATAACTGAAACTCGATGTGGCGTGGCCGACTCAAGTACTTCTCAAGATACACATCTGAATTTGCGAAACCGCGTAATGCCATAGAACGCGCACGTTCAACGGCCGCGATAAGTTCCAACGCGCTGTTCGCGACCAGCATGCCAATACCGCCGCCGCCGCCGGCCGGTTTCACTAAAACCGGAAAGCCGATCCTTTGAGCATGATGCATAACGTCGGCCGAGTCATCCGCCAGGACCGGGGAGCCACGCCCCACGGGCAGGCCATACTGGGCCGCCAGATCGCGGGCGCGGGTTTTGTGGCCCATCGCATCGATCCAGTGCGCCGACGGTCCGATGAAACATGCCCCGGCCTCTTCAATTTTTTGCGCAAAGCCATGGTTCTCAGACAGGAAACCATAGCCGGGATGCACGCCATCGGCATGCGACTCGCGCACCACTTTCAGCAACGTCTCTTGGTTCAGATAGCTTTCGCGGGCCGGCGCAGGACCGATTTGGAATGTTTCGTCGGCATGCGCGAGATACGGCGCGCTTGCATCGGCCTCGGAATACACCGCTACCGAACGAATGTTGAGCGCCTTCAGCGCGCGAATTATTCGCGCGGCGACCGCGCCGCGGTTGGCGACCACGACTTTATTGAACATGGTGAATTCCTTATAAAGCTTGAGTCAGCCCAAGTTCTACTTACTCACGTTTGCAAGACTCGGCGACATGCATGAACCAGGTAATTTCATTTCTGGCGCGTCACACTAAGATATACATATGTAGTACTAATTTAATTTATCGATTCAAACGCATTATTGCCAACCTCATTTTCGCCGTGCGCTGCATTCAGATATGCGGTGTCGCCTGTTCATCACGATTATCCTGTCGAGTGCGCTCTGCATCCGTGTCTGCGTACAGGTGGATTGCGCCTTCATCGCTCAGTCGCTGAATCTCCTCGTTCGACATACCGGTCAGCTCGGCAAGTACACGTCGCGTGTCGCGACCAATCGCGCCACCCGCCATGCGCAACACACCAGGCGTTTCCGATAGCCGTGGTACAACACCGGCCATCGTCACACGCTCCAGTTGCTCATCCGGCACCTCAACAAGCATCTCGCGAGCCTTGAAGTGCGGGTCGGAGAAAATATCCTGCATCGTGAAGATTCGCGTGGCCGGCACTTCCGCAGCATTCAGCATTTTCTCCAGTTCGGCAAGCTCATGTGCCGATGTCCAATCGGCGATTAGCGTATCCAGAGCTTCAAAATGTTGCGAGCGCGTCCTGCCCGATTCGAACCGAGCATCAGTAGACAGACCCGGCTGCTGCATCGCCATCGCGAGGCGTCGAAACACTGCATCGCCCATCGCAGTGATATGTATAAAGCTGCCTTCGCGGGTTGGATAGAGGTTGTTCGGCGTGCTGTCCGGCAGACGTGAACCGGCCCGATTGGCAATGTAGCCCAGTTTCTGGAATGCTGGAATATGCGGTTCCATGAAGCTGAATGCGCACTCATACAGCGCTGCATCAACGCATTGCCCTTTGCCGGTCGCTGTTCGGGAGAGAAGCGCCATCGTGGCGCCGAAGGCGGCATACAGCCCAGTGAAGTAGTCGGTCAGCGACACTGCGGCGCGGGTAGGCGGCCGGTCGGGATCGCCGGTAATGTGGCGCAGGCCGCTCACCGCTTCGCCTATGACGCCATATCCCACTCGGTCCTTATAGGGACCTGTTTGGCCGAAGCCGCTTATCCGGACCATGATAAGAGCAGGGTTGATCTTTGCGAGATCTTCGTAACCCAAGCCCCATTTCTCTAATCCGCCGGGGCGAAAGTTTTCGACCACGATGTCGCAGGTCGAGACCAACTGCTTGACAATGGCCTGACCTTCGGGCGAGCGCAGATTAACCGAAATTAGCGACTTGTTGCGGAGAATGCTCGCCGCATAAAGCGACTTCCCTTCGTAACGCTTACCCATGGTTCGCACCGGATCGCCTTCGATCGGCTCGATTTTGATCACTTCCGCACCGAAATCGGCTAGTAATCGTCCACAGAACGGGCCCGCGACGGTCGAGCCCATTTCCAGCACTCGATAGCCGACCAACGGACCACCAGGCACGGCATGTTCATTTCCTTTATCCACCGGCATACCAGCTCCAATATGAATCTGAGACGCTTACAGAATGAAGTTCTTGTATCGCACGATGTATTCGCGCGCGCTGCGCATGTTTTCCCGGCGGCTACGCTCGGCTTCCTCAGCATCACCACGACGCATTGCAGCTAGGACAGCACAATGTTCCTTTAGGCCTTGCTCGGCCCGACCAGGCAGCAGGATGATGCGCCGGATAAGGGCCTGGGTTTTCTCGTAAATACTGTCGATCATGGCGGTCAGCACCGGGTTGGCCGCAGCGTCAAGGATGCGACGGCGAAACACGGCATAGCCATCCAGAAAAGCCTCATAGTCACCTTTCTGCACGTAAGCCTGCATCGGTCCTTCGAACAACTCCACCAGATCCTGCCAGGACGCCGGATCGGTATTTTCCGTCGCCAACCGCACCGTTAGCCCTTCAAGCACCTCACGCACCTGATAAATCTCGAACACTTGATCGAGATCGAGCTTGACGACGATTGCGCCTCGATTCTCGATTCGTTCCACAAGGCCGCGCTCCTGTAAGGCCATCAACGCTTCTCGCACCTTGGCGCGTGGCGCGCCATACTCGTCAGCCAGAATTTGCTCCCGCAGCCGGCTTCCCGGCGCAATTTCGTGACTGACGATTCGTTCCCGCAGCAGCGTAAAGACGTCCACCCGTTGGGTAGCTTTCGCTGGTTTTGACATCTTTCCGTCCATCTTGTCTGCCGGATTTCTCTTTGAGGTGGGTACCGCTGGCTTGTTACTGGTCATGGCCTATCGAGTTCTTGGTCAATGAAACACAGGCTACGTATTGCACAGCCGTTTGTCAACTTTATATAAAACGTTTTAGTTGAATTGTTTGTCAACAATATTGATGAACAAAATAACGCGATCGAATTCGGGATATGCTTGCGCGGCAAGATCACCTGCGTTGACGCGTCAACGCCTCTGCCTGTTGGGATAATCGTACTTTTCGTGCGGAATCTGGCGGTAGTCGCATGCTGAGCCTCTCGTAGCAAGGCTCAGCGGCTCCACGGTTTTCGAGCAATCGGAGAATGTGCAAATCGTTGATCGATAAGGAGCTTCAGGATCAAACCGCCAGAAATTGCACGAAAAGTACGATTACCCCAAGACGGCGCAGCACGGTCGGTGAACAACCCGCGAAGATACTACGCGACAGCACCTGATGCCGACTCGCGGCCATAGAGCGCGGAAGGTTCACCATGCGGAGCCCTGTAATGTGGTAGCCAACCCACGGATATCAGAGTGATCCACCGTCGACGTTACAGGCTGCGCCGCCTTGAGGAGATTTGCAGACAAAGTGGTGGAGGCGAGCGAGGCGAAACGGCTTGCGGTTCTTGATCAGCGCTATTGGCACTTGACAAGGAGGAAGTCATATCAGGATCTGAGCTTTGAGACAGTCATGTTTTCCGGAAGCGGTCACTCACGAGTCGATCCGAGATCGATGTCTGCAGCCCCCGCGAGGCGCTTACGACCAAGTCAAGGAGCCGACACCGCAGCGGCGACCTCATCCGCTGCGGCTGGAGCCTCCACCATCCAGGCCGGGGTACGAGGCGAACCGGTCGCGGAACCAGCACATGCATGCCGACCCGCTCGCTCGGCGAGCCCAAAGCGCATCTCCGCTTCGCCTTCATCACACGCATGTTCCACCGCAGAAACCGCTTCGAAGAACGCCTAGATTGATTCCCTTAGCTGTAACTGCACCTTTCCGTCACGGATCGGCATGACATCAGGACTGTCTTCACCCACCTCCCGGTCGATGGTCTCGTTAAGCTTCTCATTCAACGCAAGCAGCAACTCGCCGTTACGCTTGCGGTCGACAGCGAGGTTGCGCACCTCGCCAGGATCATTCGCAAGGTCATAGACTTCGACATCGTTCTTCTGGAACAGCGCTTCGAGCGTAGTGGGCCGGTTGAACTCCAGCGGGGAGAAGTAGCGGCTGAAGCGATAGCGACCGTCGAACACGCTTCGGATCGTCCCGCGCAGCCGGAAATCGGGCTGCTGTGCGAGCGCACGACGGCGGATTTCCTCCTCCGGCACGCCCTTTTCGTGGAGCGTCTTGAACTCCTTGAGCATCCACTCGCTATCGTAATAAAGCAGCATGGCGTAGTTGAAGAGTGCGGTCGAGCGGACCGCGTCGATACGGGCCTGGTCCGGTTTGGCCAGCAGGCGGCCAAGGTTGTGTCCTTTCAGCGCATTGCCGCCGATTGTTTGCAGACGTGTTGCATCGAGACCGGTAAGACCAAGTAGTGTTGGCGTGATATCGATATGGGAGGTCAACGCGTCGCACCGCTTGCCGCCAGAATACGCCGGGTGACGAATCACCAGCGGAACATGGTTCTGCGGCTCATAGGTCGTGGCGCCCTTGTCGACAAGCTGATGTGCTCCACCATGATCGCCGTGGTCCGCAGTCATGACGACGATCGTCCGCTCGTCGAGGCCAAGCGTCTGGAGAGTCTGCAATAAGCGCACGACGTGCGTGTCGCAATCGCGGATGCAATTGAAGTAGTTATTCTGGTAAGTGCGGACCCGCTCGTCTGTAAATGGAAACCTGCCGACGAGATTTACGTGCGCGTCGTTGTACATCCCATGTGCGCGCGGTCGGCCCGGTTCGTCATACGGCTGACGGCGCGACGCTGCGAGCGGCACCTGATTCCATTCTTGCTGATAAAGCGCATCTTCGGGCGGTGGCGCATTGCCGATGATCATCGTATTGGCGCGCTGCAGTTCGGAACCTGGCGGGTCGGTGTTCACGAACATGACGTCGTGCGGATTGACGAGGTTGACTGCCAGAAACCACGGCTTGCCTTCCTTCGCCAGTTGCGGGGCGCGCGTGCGCATCCAGCTCACTGCCGACTCGGTCGTGATGCCGTCGTACTTGTACCCACCTCGCACCTCGCCGATCAGGTCGCCCACCCCGAAATAGTCGTCGAAACCGTATTCCTTGATCTTTTGGTGGTAGTCCGCGACAGGCGCGCTGTACGGACTGTTCGTTTCGTGCAGGCTGCCGCTTAGGTGCCATTTGCCAAGATATGCGGCATAGTAGCCGGCGTCGCGCATCATGTGGCCGACCGTGCGGATGTCCGTCGACATATCGGTTTGCCACGGCACACCCGCGTTATCGAGCACGCCCGTGTGCTGCGTGTGCTGGCCCGTATAGATGGTTGAGCGCGATGGAGAGCATACGCAGGATGCGATTTGATGCCGGGTGAACGTGATGCCATCACGGCGCAGAGCTTCGCGACCCGGCACCGGAACTGGCCATGCATCGAAGTAGCGCTCCTGATCGGTCAGGATAAAAAGAATGTTATAGCCGGGCGGCACGCTCTCCGGAGCGCTTCGGGACGCTTGCAGGGTGATTTCCGGCTGCCGCGCCGCGGTCTCCGCGGCTCGAGCGACCCCGGTCGCTGCCATCGCCGCGCCCGCGCTTGCTACTTTCAGGAAATGCCGCCTGCCGTCGCTTGACGGAAGATCCGACACCTGGGCGTCTACCTTTTTCTGATCGCTCATACCTTTTGTCTCCACGATTTTTATCGGCTCCGTGCTCTTACCCTCCACGGAGGCCTCATTCATTGTGTGGCAATTTGAGATACGATTCGATGAAAGATGGATGTCGATCAATAACCGTACGGTAATGAATCAGAGAGTTCCGATGGCAGCGACGAAAAGACCATCCGTGATGCTTCCCGCAGTGGTGCCGTTGGGCGCGGACCGCAGCCGTATTGAACACTTGCCGCATGTCCTGCGCAGGCTGCGAATACGCGATCTGGAAACGCTTGACTGGCTTGGCCGTTATCGCAGCTTCGCGCGCACGGCCGAAGAGGCCTCCATCACGCAGCCGGCGTTATCGAAATGGCTGCGCGAACTGGAGGACACTCTGGGCCTGCCGTTGTTCGAGCGCACGTCGAGGCGGGTTGCACCGACGGTCTACGGCGAATCGATGCTCGAGTGTGTCGCCCGCATCCTCGCCGATCTGCAAAAGGTCCAGCCTGCGTTCGAAGCGTTGAAACGCGGCACGAGCCTGCCACTGAAGATCGGCATGCTGCCGTATATTTCCATGCGCTTGCTGCCGGGCGCGATCGAGCATCTGTCCAGACTCGCACCGACCCAGCAGATCAACTTCTTGGAGAGCACGCTCGACGACCTTTTGCCACTGATGCAACGCCGTGAACTCGACATGGTGGTGTGCCGGCTGGAACCGGCCGCGTTAACTTCGGGATTTACGGTCACCGATCTCTATAGCGATGAGATTCTGGTCGTCGCGCCGAAAGATCATCCACTGCATCGGCGCAGTCGCGTTGCGTGGCAAGACGCGGCGGCCTGGCCGTGGATCATGCCGTCTAAAGGCTCTCCGATACGAACCGCACTCGAAGTCGAGTTCGCGACGGCGGGCGTCGCCGCACCTCATGTGCTAATGGAATCGACGTCCCATCTCACCAACTGCGCTGTGGCGCGGCGCGTTCCGTGCCTGTTCGTTTCAACCCGTTTGCGTCGCGGCGAAACGGACATGAACGGCGAGTTGCGGCAATTGCCCTTGAAATTGTCGACGGCGGTGCAGCGCATCGGAGCGTTGACTGCTGAGCCACATAGCACGGCGGTTGCCACGGTCTTGGCCGCGCTGCAGAAGGCCAGCGCGGATTTACCGTCACCAGATGGAAGATGATGGCAACTTTGGCGGGGATTCCTTCCCTGCTTCGAATTCGAGACGGCGAGGATCACGACGCAGTGTCCCGGGGAAAACGGCTCTGGTGCAAATAGCGTGGTCGAAACGGTTACAGTCTCGGGCTGAACGAATTTGAGAGCCAATGCGGCGCTGGCAAGCCGATGGCAGCATCGAGCGGATGTTTGCGGGCACGGTGCATCTTCTTCATCAGGACCAGCTCCTTGACCTTTCAGTCATTCACGGCGACGGCACGACGACTGCGGCGAAGAAAGGCGGCGATAACCTCGGGTATAGCGGACACAAGCAGCTCAAAGGCTGCAAGGTCGTCGCCTTCTGCGATCGCGATTGCAACATCATCGCGCCGTTCGTGACGGCTCCGGGCAACCGCAACGAATCGCCGCTGTTGCGCGACGCGCTGCCCAAACTAACCGAGATGGCCCGCGCCATTGGCGCGGATCTGCAAGGTTCAACCGTCAGTCTGGATGGCGTCTACGATTGCCGGGCCAACCGCCGCGCGATCTTCAATCGCGGCATGATCCCGAACATCCCCGAGAACCCGCGCGGGCGCAAAACACCGAAGCGCGGGCGCAAGCAGCACTTTGATCCGGCGATCTTCGAGGAGCGCTTTTGGACCATCGAACGCGTCTTTGCCTGGGAAGATAAGTTCCGACGTCTGCTGCTGCGCTTCGAACGCATCAGTGACGTGCACTACGCGTTAAAGACACTCGCCTATTCGATGATCAATCTGCGGCACTACTGCCAAAACTGACCTCGCTTTCAGGCTTTGCGTAGCACCGTCGGCGCCCGGCTCAGCGACGCTGATCGTGCTCGATCTTTCTATACCTTAATCTTCGTATAACGAAACATATCTTCGCATTTTCATCGCCATACCCAACGCCGATTCGCGCCTCAGGCTTGTTCGATCCCTCTCTACGAAATCAGCGTCGAAACTCGCAACCAGTTGCGGGAAAATCCGAAGGCGCGGCGAAGTTCGGAAATGATGTGCAGTTGGCCCAACGCTGCCGTTAAATTTGGGACTGGCGCCGCAACCAGCAGCCCGGTCAAGATGGTCCTGTTCGTCTGGCGACCGCACAACCGCAGTCCCCGATGGGTTTATTTGAACAGCCGCCGGTCCAGCTCGAAGCGCTGTTTGTGCAGTACCACCACGTGCTTCATGCCTGGATGCGCCGGGTTCAGGATCAGGTTGTCGTCACTCGGGCAGACAACGGACGGAACCCGCATCGCAAGCCGCTTGCCGGCTTCCAGCCACTGCCTCGCAAGGTCCACAGTCGAGGCCGGGTCGTGATCCAGCGCGTTCCAGTCGTCGGGCAGATCCGGCACGTAAGCGCTCGACGCAGCCCGGTCCGGCACTTCCAGCGTGACAAGATAAAAGTTGGCCACTGGCAGCAGACCTGACGCATGAACGCGCGCCTCGAGGACCGCTGTCGACGCATGGCAGCACGTGTACAGCACCGGCACGCCCCGCGGATTCCAGCGTCCGCCAGCAAGAGCAGCACCACTGCCGCTCAGATCATCGGCCCGGTACCTGCCGGGCTTCTCTTTTGCAAGACGAAACACCTTCATACGGTCACGCCGTGTTCGAGACGCACGAGTATGTCACGTACACGGTCAAACCCGGTTTGTGTATCCAGCATGTCCAACGGTCGTTCACCGCTCAGTTGAACGTTGGGCCGCAGCAGCCATTCGGCGGCCAGCTTGCCGTCCTCTAGAACGTCCTTGGCCTGCGCGTAAATCAGCATCGTGCGTGCTGCACGGTCCGATTCGCTCGCACTGAGCCGCTCGCCTTGCGAGATCTTGCGGTTGATGGTGCTGCTGGGAAGGCGCAGACTCGCGAGCAGGGTCTGCACCGGGATATACAGCAACTCCGTTGCGATTCGGCTGACGATTACCGCCTCCATGCCGTCACGAATCAGGCGTGACTGTTCGATCGGGTCGAGCCCGAGAAAGAACGTGAAATCGTCGTCCTGAGCGCCCAGCCCGTCAGTGGCGAGGTGCGCGAGCCTTGCGGCCGTCGCGGCCTTTCCCGCTGAGACGCTAGGCTTTACCCGCCGCGAATGCGGCCGTCCTGCGACTGTTTCTGCCGTCACGGTATTCTCCCAAATGGGCAGCGATTGATACCCAACTGAGATTTAGTGTACCCGATTCCCAAACGGGAAACAAGCGCATCCCATTTGGGAGGTATCGTGATTCACTTAACGTTGAACTCGGGGCTGGTGCTCGGAGCTAGCCGACCGAAAAGCAGATGCTCCCGAGCGATGAGGCAGGGTCTATTCTGGGCGTCGGAGATGGGCGCACGCGCGATCGAGATGATGCCACGACACTTCAATGACAGACCGGTCGGCTCGACTCCGAGACCGCACGCCAGTGAAGACGGAGAGTAGTGTCTTTTGAAGGGGCGACAAGATGAACAGCCGCCACCTTACGTCGGATCCATCAGCGAGCAGGATCCGACGATCGTACGGGCTTAACGCGATTGGAAGCCGTCTGCCTTCACCTCCGGAAAAGTACGCAAACAAATCCCTTACCGCCGCCATTGGGCGTGATGACGCATGTCTGCGTGTCTGAAGGAGTGCGCCAGAGAAATCACGCAATACATTGAAATTGTCTACAGTCGGCAGCCCACACAGGAGTGATTCGACTACCTGTCGTGCGTCGCTTTCACGGGGCGATTTCAAGTCGCGGCTTAACCCCTCTTGGCGTGTACGGGTTTCGACCGACCTCAGTGAGTAGATGGTGGGGTGTAGGAGCATAGCAGCCCGCTACAACCGCGCGGAGCGCCTCCAGAGCCTCGGCGTTAGGCGCGCACGAGAAAATCATTTCGATTCTTGTCGACAATCCAGTGCGGCGCCCGACCTCGACCGCTCCACCTTGCACCGCTTCGTAGGTCGCGATACTTCGGTGCGCGTGCCGAGGTGTCCTTCTGGCATTCCCGTTTTGGATCCATCAGATCCGCAAGGCTAATCTGATATTCATGCATCTTGCGCACGATGTCGGTGAGAACCACTTCTGCTTCACGCTGGCGTGCCGCACTCACTCACCTGCTGCTAAAGCGTTTGACGCTGCGCAAGCAGTTCTTTGAGGCTAGGTTTCTCAATTTCCATTCAGTGAGATTTGCTCTTTCATGTTGATTCAGGATTTGGCGCGCAGGGCAGCAACCAACGAGGGCGACGGGCAATTTGAACACGTCGTCGGGCCGGCGTAACTTGCCGGAACGCCAAATAGGGCAAACGGAGGCGTCTTGGGTAGCTCTACGGAACCGATATAGGCTCTTTATTGTCCGCAGCCCGTTGCGGCGGAGCGCAGTCGAGACAATGTCATCAAACTTCATTCACAAGCTCGTCGGCTCGACTCGCGAGACCACGTTCATGTATAGGCGGACAGTAGTGCCTGCTTGGGGGGGCGCAGAGCAGCCGCCACCGTACGTCGGGTCCATCAGGGAGCAGATCCGACGGTGGTACGGGCTTAAAGCGGCTGGATGTTGGCCGCTTGCTTGCCTTTCGGGCCTTGCTTCACTTCAAAACTGACCTTCTGATTCTCCTGCAGCGACTTAAAGCCGTCAGCCTTCACTTCA
>Ga0153932_1000207_pt1 | contig 22947 bp, 19 predicted proteins | sample TSNJ016MetaG_FD_102273 | JGI IMG/M metagenome (GOLD analysis project Ga0153932, IMG submission 102273) | Attine ant fungus gardens microbial communities from New Jersey, USA - TSNJ016 MetaG | ecosystem: Host-associated > Fungi > Mycelium > Unclassified | place: USA: New Jersey, Wharton State...
AAGATCGCCAGCGTCATCGGCAACTCGCCCGGGTCCTTCGCCACCAGCGACACGGCGGTCGGCATCATGCCGCCGATCGCGAAGCCTATATTCCACGACAGCCCCGTTCCGGTCGCACGAATCGCGGTGGGGAAACGCTCGTTCAGGAAGATCAGGATAGGCGCATACCCCGCGCTGCCGAGTGCGCTCAACACGACCGCATAGACGGCGATCATGGTGATGCTTTGCGCGGTGGGCAGCAGCAGGAACAAACCGGGCAGCGCGACCAGGCGAACCAGCCCGAGCCAGATAAACGCGCTCTTGCGTCCGATGAACGTGCTCAGGTGCCCCGCCGCCACCGACGCCGCGAGCACCCCGATGCTCGCGATCATCAGGATGCCGGCGGCCGTGCCGTTGGGCACGTGGCTCACTACCTTGAGGAAGGTCGGCAGGTAACCCGAGGTCAGGTAATAACCGCTGCCGCCACCAATCGTGAGCAGCAGGTTGACGAACAAGATGCCGCGATAGTCCCTCGAAAACAGCGTTTTAATTGGTGACCGGATGATTTCCACCGGCGCCGACATGTCGCGCGCGGCGGCCTTTGCGGCTTTCTCAGCCGCGAGCTTTTGCCACAGCGGCGACTCTTCGAGACTATTGAACACGAACAGTCCAAGCACCGAACTGATGATGCCGGTGAAGAACATGCACCGCCAGCCCCACACGTCGAAGAGTTCGCCCGGAAAGATCGACGACATGGTCAGGTACACGATGGAAGCGAGCAACGCGCCCAGTCCCGCGCCGCCACCGCCAACCAACCCGGAGACCGCGCCGCGATACTTCGGCGCGACGGATTCAGTGCCGATGGTATGCGTCGACGCCACCACCCCGCCCACGAACACGCCCTGCACAAGACGCAGTGCGAGGAACAGGATTGGCGCTACCAGTCCGACCTGTGCAACGGTAGGCAGGACACCGAAAAGCGCAGTCGATATCCCCACGCCAACGACGGCGAGAATCATCGCGCCCTTGCGGCCATGACGGTCCGAGTAGGACCCAAACCACGCGGAGCCAAGCGGACGCATGAGCAGAGTCACCGCGAATGACGCGTACACCGCGGCCAGCGAAAGCATGGCATGTTCGGACGGAAAGAACAGCCGGCCGACCACGGGAGCCACGTATAAAAGCACAAACAGATCAAATAGATCGAGTGCCCAGCCCAGGCATGAGGCGACGACTGCGCCCATCACCTGTCGCGTGTTTACTTCGGGCGCGGCGGCGCTTTCCTGTGCTGCTACGGACATTGTCATCTCCTTGAAGGTCGCGGCGCATTCTGTTGAATGACGCCGTGTTTTTTGGCACGTCGAGATGTCGTGCTCTCGTTGGTATTTAAGTGCCGGCGCACCATTCGCGTGTTCATCTCAGCTACCGCGAAACACCGGCTTGCGTTTGCCGTGGAACGCTTCCACGCCTTCACGGAAATCGTCGGATGTACGCAGCCGGCTATAGCTGTGCCCTTCCAGTTCGATAGCAATCGAGAGAGGAGCATCTTCCGTGTCGTTGAGCAGCTTCTTCGCCGTGCGTTGCGCGAGCGGCGAGAACGCACGCAGTTCATCGACGAGTGCATCGGTCGTGGCTTCAAGCTGCGAATCCGCTACGCTCTCCACCGCGATGCCCCATTCGTACGCCTGCTTGCCGGGGATCCGGCGCGAGCGCATCACAATGTCCTTGGTCCTGCCAATGCCCACCATCTGCTGCAGGCGCGCCGAGCCGCCCGAGCCCGGGATCTGTCCGAGCTTCTGCTCCGGCAGAGCGTAGAAGGTTGTATCGGTTGCAATGCGGAAGTCGCAAGCGAGCGACAACTCGAAGCCCACCCCAAAGCAAAAGCCGCGATTCGCGGCGATCACCGGCTTCGAGCAGCGAGCGGGCGCCGCAATATTCCACGCCAGTTTCGACACATGTTCCGGCGATGCTTCAAGGAAGCCCTTGATGTCGCCGCCGCTCGAAAAATGCTCGCCGATGGCGCGCACGACGATCACGCGCACGCGGTCGTCTTCGTCGAGCGCTTCGAACGCGGCGCGCAACTGGTCGCGTGCGTGCATCGAAATGACGTTGAGCGGCGGACGATGCAAAATAATGTCGGCGCGCTCGCGTTTCTCATCGACTTCAATCGAAAAGCCGTCCAGGTCCTGCAACAGCGTCTGGCCGCGATGGGTCAAGTCAGTCATCGGTTACTCCTTCGTTGTTTCTATGGGGTTATTCGTGGTGTCGATGTCATATTCACCGGCAGATAATTTGCGGCGGAGGATCTTGCCGACAGGCGACTTCGGAATCTCGTCGACGAAAACATAGTCGCGCGGACGCTTGAAATTCACGAGGTCCGACTCGCGGCACCAGGCGTCGAGCGCGTGGGCTTCAACGTAATCACGGCGCTTGATGAATGCCACTACACGCTGTCCCCAGCGCTCGTCTTTCACGCCCGCGACCGCCACTTCGTCCACGGCCGGATGCAGCGACAACACCGATTCAATATCGACAGGCGAGATGTTTTCTCCGCCGCTGATGATCATGTCGTCTACGCGGCCGCTCACGAAGAGGTCACCGTCCTGGTCGAAGAAACCGGTGTCGCCGGTGAAGTACCAGCCGTCGCGCAAGGACTTCGCATTCGCGTCCGGACGATTCCAGTAACCTTCGAATGCTTCGTCGCCGAGCAGGTCCGCAATGATCTGGCCTTCCTCGTGCACGGCCGCAAAATCGTTCGGCGATGCTGCGTCCAGCTTCACCACGCGCAGCCGCGTGTTGATGCCGGCGCGGCCGGCGCTGCCGGGTTTGCGCGTGGCGTCCTGGTCGATGCTGAACGTGTAGACCTCGGAAGAGCCATAGTGATTCACGAACAGTTCGGGCTTGAATGCGGCCGACAAACGCTTGAGCAAGCCATCGCTCATGGGCGCACCCGCGAAGCCGAGCTTTGTCACCGAACCCGTGCTTGCTTTCGCAAAGCCTGGTGCGGCCAGCAGATCGTGGTAAAGCGTGGGCACGAGATACAGGCAGGTGAGCTCGAACGTGCCGATCGACTCCAGCGCATGGGGTGCGTTCCAGCGCCGCGCGCACACGAACAGGCCATCGACCAGCGCCATGGCGAGCAGCGAGCGCACGCCCATGGTGTGATAAAGCGGCATGACGCCCAGCGTGCGTTCACCGTAGCGGTACAGGTTCTGTGCGACGTGTGCAAGCGCCGCGGCGCGCTCATGCCGGTGACGGCGCGGCACGCCCTTCGCCTTGCCCGTCGTCCCGGAGGTATAGAGGATCAGCGAGATGTCCTCGGCTGTGGCTTCTGTCGTGATGTTCACTGCACGTGCGTTCAGCAACGCGTCGAATGATGTCGTGCCGCGTGCATCGTCCAGCGCGATACGCGGTATCTTCTGCGCCGCCTCGCTTGCATCGACTGCATCTGCGGAAACCGGTTCGAATACGATCGCTTTCGCGCCCGCATCGGTCACGCAGTAGTCGAGTTCGTCAGGCTTCGCGCGCCAGTTCAACGGCGTCATGACAATGCCGGCGAACTGGCAAGCCCAATGCAACGTCGCCATTTCCCAGCGGTTTTGCAGCACGACGAGCAAGCGGTCGCCGCGTACGAGACCCAGCTCGCGCAGACCACCAGCAGCCTTGGCAATGATGTCGTGCCACTTGACGTAAGTCAGCTGCACGTCGCCATCCACGAGGGCGAGCGTGTTCGGGCTGCGTTCGACGCTTTGCAAAAAGGTCCGGCCGAGATCAAGCATGTTCCGGCTCCTTCTCGCTGTTCTTTTTACGTAATGCCGCTACATCAAGCACCGCCGCCACGATCGGCGTATAGCCTGTACATCGGCACAGATGGCCTGACAGCATCTCGCGCACTTGCATTTCCGTCGGGTCCGGCACGCGCTTGAGATAGTCCGCGCACGACATCAGGATGCCGGCCGTGCAGAAGCCGCACTGCAATGCGTGATGACGCTGGAAGGCACGTTGCAGATCGCCTAGCGTCTGATCAGGCGCGAGACCTTCGACCGTGTCAACGCGGCGTCCCTCCGCCTGCACCGCGAGCATCAGGCACGAACGGGCCGCCACGCCGTCCACCTGCACGGTGCACGCACCGCACACGCCGTGTTCGCAGCCGACGTGGGTTCCGGTCGCGCCCAGTTCATGACGCACGAAATCGGACAACAGGTCGCGTGATTCGCAATAGCCCGTACGTTCTCGTCCGTTGAGTGTCACGGTGATACGCCGGCGCTCGCCGCGCGCAAGCGTGGTGGATGATGTCTTGCTCACTTCGCCTCCTCTATTACGCGCCATCCGAGTTGCCTCACCAGATGGCGTCTATACGTTGCGCTGACATGGGTGTCGTCCTGCGCGTTCAGCTTCCAGCTCAAATCGTTCAGCGCGCCACGCAAGTCGTCGCCATGCAGCCTTGGCCATTGCTCGACCACTGGCCGGTCCGCCACGCCGCCTACGGCGATCCTGATCGATGTGTCGGTGACCACGGTAGCGCACGCGACCATTGCGAAGTCGCCGTGACGGGAAGAAAATTCGGTAAACGCGTATCGCTCGCCGGCCCGCTTCAGCGGAAACCGCACGCCTTCAACCAGTTCATCGGGCTCGCGCGCGGTCATCAACATGCCCTGGAAAAAGTCCTCTGCCTTGAGCGCGCGCTTGCGTCTCCTCGATCGCAGCATCACGTCGCCACCGAGCACCGAAAGCACCAGCGGCAGCTCAGCGCTCGGGTCGGCATGCGCGATGGACCCGCATACGGTGCCGCGATTGCGAATCTGAAAATGCGAAATGTGCGGGAACACGAGCGCAAGCAAGGGCACTTCGTCCTGAAGCGTCGGACGCCACTCCACGCTGCCCTGAGTAGCCGCTGCGTTCACGACAAGAGAATCACGGTCGATGCTCACGCGATCGAGTTCCTCCGTGCGAGAGATATCGATCAGCACCCGCGGTTGCGCAAGCCGCATGTTCAGCACGGCCATCAGGGACTGGCCGCCTGCAAGAATGCGGGCCTCTTCACCGGTTTGCGCGAGCGCTTCGAGCGCGTCGTGCGTGGAAAAGGCGCGCAGGTAATCGAATGGCGCCGGCTTCATGACGTTCTCCTGAAACGTGCAACGAGCCGGCCTAGCCACGAACCGCCGCTTTTTACGGGCTTCCCTGCTGCCTGACGTCCCAGTGATTCAAACAGTTGACGCAACACGACCTTCGCCGCGCCTTCAAGCATCCGTCCGCCCACGGCTGCAACCTTGCCCGAGACCTGCGCTTCGTAGTCATAGGTGAGCCGCGTGCCAGTACCAACGGGCGTGAGTTCCACGAGGCCATTGCCACGCGCGCTGCCAAGCGACGACATGCCCGCCCCGGCGAGCCGCAATCGATGCGGCGGATCGAGGTCGGACAGCGTGATCTGCGCTTCGAAACGCGCCTTGATCATGCCCACGCCCACGGTCACATCGGCGCGATAAGAATTCTCGCCATTCGCTTCAAGCGCGTGACAACCCGGGATCACCTTGGCGAGCGCGTTGGGATCGAGCAGCACCGCGAAGATCGCTTCCGGCGATGCCGCGAGATCCACGCTGCCTTGCGCGGTCAACGCCTTGCCGCCGGGCAACACCGGCTTCTTTTGCTGCGTCTCCCGGAACTCGGGCCGCGAAGGTTCGGGATCCTCTATACCCACCAGCGCCATCACCTTCGAAGGCGTCAGGGGCAAACGGATGTCATCGACACCGAGCGCGTCCGCCACTGCATTTGCAATGCACGGCGGCGTGCTCATGTTGTTGCCTTCGCCCAAGCCCTTAGCGCCCAGCGGCGTAAACGGCGATGGCGTCTCCAGGTGAATGATCATAGGATCAGGCACTTCGCAGGTCGTCGGCATCAGGTAATCGGCCAATGTGCCCGACTGGAAGCTACCGTCGGCACCATAACGAAACTCTTCCATCAGCGCCGCACCGAGCCCCTGCGCGAACGCGCCGCGGATCTGGCCATCGGCGAGTGCGGGGTTCAGCAACGTGCCGGCATCGTGCGCGGTGACATAGCGGTCGATCCGCACGCGCCCCGTTGCACGGTCCACTTCAACACCGCACATATCGAAGGCAAAACCATACGCCGCCGATGTATTGATGCGGTCCTGCTCATCAGGCGCATCCATGTTTTCCGGCGTCCAGAACACCGTCTCGCGCAGACCCGGCTCTTCGCCTTCGGGTAGCAATGCAGGCGCCCAATGCGGTGCATTGCTCGCGACGCGGCCAAAGGGCATTGCATGCGTTTCATCGCCTGCTTTATAGATGCGTCCGCCTTCAAAACGGATGTCATCGGGCTTGCACGCAAGCTGCGATGAAACAATGCGCGCCAGCTTGTCGCGCACGCGCATGGCCGCGAGATGCACCGTGCCCGCGACGGCCCCTGCAAAGCGGCTCGAATAGTTTCCCGACGCCACCGACCACGCATCTTTGTGCGTATCGAACTCCACGTTCACCACGATCTCGTGCGGCGCGAGTCCGAGCACATCCGCCACGACTTGCGCGCAAACGGTCATGTGTCCTTGCCCCGCCGGTGTCGACGCCACCGTCACCACCACGCCGCCAAGCAGGTCGACGCTGACCGTCGCGCTCGCAATAGCACCGCTCTTCGGTCCTGCCTTCTTGCGCGCTTCGGCAGGCATCACCGTCGTGATGTACCCCATGTTCGATATCGACGGCTCGACAATCGCCGCAAAGCCGATGCCATACAAACGGCCTTCCTTGCGCGCAGCGTCGCGGCGCGCCTTGAGTTCGTCGTATCCACCCTCGGCGAGCGAGCGTTTCAATGCTTCCTGATAGTTGCCCGAGTCCAGCAATGCGCCCGCCGCCGCGCGATAAGGGAAGGCATTGGCGGGAACAAAATTGCGCCGGTACACGTCCAGCACGTCAAGCTTCAACTCGATCGCAATGCGTTGCATCAGGCGCTCGAGCGCGAAATAAACCTGCGGCCCGCCGAAACCGCGTACGAGGCCCGTAGGCGTCTTGTTGGTCAGGACAACCCTGTTCCGCACCAGCAGCGCGGGAATGGCGTACGCGCCCGTTAAACAGCCGTGCATGCGATAAAACGTGGCAGGCTCCGGCGCGCGCAGATACCCGCCGCAATCCTCGATCTGGTCATAGTTGAGCGCGGTGATCCGGCCATCGTTTTCCACGGCTGCTTCGAGCGTGGTCAGCCGCGCCGTAGCGGAGGTCGCCGCGCTCAGGTGCTCGAGCCGGTCTTCCACGTATTTGACCGGTGCGTTCGCCTTGCGCGATGCCAGGCACATCAGCACGACGTAGGGAAATACGGCCTGCTTCACACCGAAGCTGCCGCCCGAATCGCGCGGCGCCTTGTGACGCAAGCGGTTGGCCGGAACGTTCAGCGCGAGCGCCATCACTGCGTGCAGCGAGAACGGCCCCATGAAATTGGAGGTGACGTCATACCCTTCGTCGCCGGAAAGATACTCGGCGATTACCACGGCACATTCGATCGGCGCGCAGGTATTGCGCGGATAGTGCGCTTCAAGTGTCACGCGATGTGGCGCGTTCCTGAATGCCGTTTCGGGCTCGCCATACCGGAAACTTCGGTCGCTGATCACGTTGGTGTCGACGTTCGGATGCAGCACCGCGGCGTCACTTTTAAGCGCGCCTTCTATCGATGTCACCGGGTCGAGCGTCTTGTATTCCACCTTGATCAGGTCGAGCGCGTCCTCGGCCAGCGCACGCGATACGGCCATCACCACTGCAACGGGTTCGCCTACGTAGCGCACACGCTCGGTCGCGAGCGCCCACTGTTCCATCTTCGACTTCACCCCGACCACGAACGGACGTGACCACGCGGCGAGATCGTAACGCGTCAGCACTGCTCGAACGCCTTCACATGCAAGCGCCGCGGTGGTATCGATGGAAACCAGTTCGGCATGGGCGTGCGGCGAGCGCAGCACGGCCGCGTGCAGCGTGCCCGGCTTGATCGCAAGGTCGTCGCCATATCGCCCGCGGCCAGTCAGGATGGCGGGGTCTTCAAAACGTTCGAGCGACTTCCCGACGTAAGTGTTCTTCGGCTTCGGCGCGTTTTGCGCCTCGTGCGCTGTGTCGAGCGCCTCTGACGCTCGCGCGTCGACACCGGCAAAGCCGGTCTGTTCGCGCTGGTTCATTCGTCCGCTCCTTCGGTGTGCCGTGCACCGAACTCATCGGCAAGACCGCTCCATCGCCGGGCTATTTCCCGATGCTCAATGCCGAACAGATCGAGAATGCGTCCGACGGTATGGTCAACAACGTCTTCGATGGTTTTCGGATGCGCGTAGAACGCCGGCACCGGCGGCATCACGATCGCGCCCATTTCAGTCGCCATGGTCATGTTGCGCAAGTGCGCCAGATTGAGCGGCGTTTCGCGCGCCACCAGCACCAGGCGGCGGCGCTCTTTCAGCATCACGTCGGCCGCGCGCGTGAGCAGGTTGTCGGCAAATCCATTCGCCACCGCAGCCAGTGTTTTCATCGAGCAGGGAGCCACGACCATGCCTGCGGTGACGAAGGAACCGCTCGCAATCGACGCGCCAATATCGCGGACGTTATGCACGACGTCAGCCATCGCATCGAGATCCTGGCGCGTGATGCCGAGTTCCTGCGCGGCTGTCACCGCACCCGATGCCGACACGATCAGATGCGTCTCGTGCGTACCAATCCGGCGCAGCGCAGCAAGCAGACGCACGCCAATGACCGCGCCGCTCGCTCCCGAGATGCCGACAACCAGACGCGGCTTTTGGTCGGCGCTCATCAACTCTCGCTCAGGTAGGTATCGAAGCCGGCGTTATCGGGCGCGACCAATGTGTCGAGATCGACCGCGTCGTAGCCGGGAATCCGCACGCGGGTGAACACGTGGCCCGAATAGGCCACCGGCCGCGTGGCATCCAGACCCATCTTCGCGCTGATGCCCTGCAGATGCGGAGGGGCATCGTCAGGATGACCAACGGTTGTCGATGGATCCAGCGGCGAGCCTTGCGCGCCTTCGATTAACACAAGATCGCGGTCCGCCTGAAAACGCGTGGCGATCGCCCATTCGATTTCGGCGGGATCATGGATGTCGACGTCGGTGTCCACCACCACGACTTGCTTGATGTCGTAATGCGCGCCGAATGAGCACAGGATCACGTTCTTCGCCTCGCCCTCGCGCTTCTTCGCGAACTGCACCCACAGGTGGTATCGGCATACGCCGCCGACTGAAAGATGCACGTCGGTCACGCCGGGATGACTGCGTTGAAGGTGCGATAAAAGCGTCGCCTCGCGCGGAATGCCGCCGAGCAGCAAGTGCTCCATTTCTGCCGGCACGATGGTGTGATAAACCGGTTTCCGCCGATGCGTGACCGCCGTCACCTCGATCACTTCGCGTGCTTCCTGTGCGCTGTAGTACTTCGGAAACTCGCCGAACGGGCCTTCCGCTTCGCGCACGTCGGGCAGGATGCGGCCCTCGATCACGATCTCCGCGAACGCCGGCACGCGCACCTCGTTTGTCACGCATTTAACGACAGGCAGCGGCGCGCCGTGCAGTGCGCCGGCGATCTCCAGCTCATCGAAATCAATGGGCGAAATGGCCTGGGACGCGAGCATGGTCAGGGGATCGACACCGATTGCGATCGCAATATCGAGCGCATCACCCGCAGCTTCCGCGGTCTTCTGGAACGCATGAAGATGGCGCGGCAGCAGCAAGATCGCCATGCGATCGCGAGCGTGCACCTGGATACGGTTGATCGAAACGTTCTGCACGCCTGTACGCGGATTGCGCGCAATCACAAGACCTGCGGTGATATACGGACCGTTGTCGTGCTCGCTATGAGTGGGGATCGGCAGCAACGCGTGAAGGTCGATTCCGCTGGTATGCACGACCTGCTGGCATGCGGCTTCGCCGGCGGGCACTTCTTTCCATGGCAGAGGATGATCTGCCGCATCGCGGAAACGCTGCAACAGGTCTTTCTCCGCTACGCCCATGGCCTCGGCAATCCATGCGCGCCTGGACATGAAGCCGCTGACCACCGGCATGTCATGTCCACCCGGCGCGAGGAATATTGCTGCCTGCTTGCCGTCGAGCCGCTTCGCCACGGCCGCGAGCTCATGTTTCAGCGCGACCGGTTTAGCGATGGTCGCAACGCGTCCGGTGGCGGAAAGGTGCGCGAGCCAGCCACGCAGCGACAATGTGTCGAAGGGGGTCGTTGCGGGGCCGTTCGTCGCGGCGTCACGTCGATTCATCTGCGTCTCCATCGCGTCTCCTTCATTTCTTAAATCAAGCGTAACGACAACGCGACATAACTTCTAATACTGTTTTCTGATGTTTTCGATCAGTCTCCGTGATATCCGTGTTTGCCCCAATGAAAGTCTTTTGTTAGTGGAATATCAATAGCATGGGGCTTGGGCGCGGTACCCTGCGGGGCGGCGTCTGATAAATAGCGGTTGCTGTATTAGACTTATTGATAGCCCGCACTTCGGACCTGTTCTTTTTGAGGCGACCTACATGGACCTGAAGCAGATTCAGTATTTCATCGCCTTGTTCGAGGACGGCTCCGTCACGCGGGCAGCCAAGCGGCTGAACATCGTGCAGCCCGCGTTGAGCATGCAGATCGCCAAGCTGGAGGACGAACTGCATCAGCAGCTCTTTGAACGCGGCGCGCATGGCATGGCGCCAACCGCAGCGGGACGGCTGATGTACCGCCTCTTTCTGCCGATCATGCGGGATCTCGCACACGCGCGACAGCAACTGGTGCAGCGCGACGAAGTGGTGACGGGGCATGTATCGATCGGCTTGATTGCGTCGGTGACGGAAAGCGTGCTGGCGGATTCATTGTCGCGATTTCACGCTCGTTATCCGCATGTGGAAGTCACCGTGGCAGACGGTTACAGCGCGACGTTTATCGACTGGGTGTCGGGCGGGCAACTCGACGCTGCGCTCATCAACAAACCTCGCTCGCGGCTGTCGCTCGACTCGCAGCCCTTGCTCGATGAAGAGATGGTGCTCGTCACCAGCGCCGTGCATGGCCCTGACTTGCCGCATGTCATCGAGCTTGCACAGCTTCCTGATCTTGAACTGGTGTTACCCACGAAACGTCATGGCTTGCGCGGCGTACTGGATACCGCCGCGCAGCACGAAGACGTGCTGCTCGCGCCGCGCTTCGAGATCGACGTGCTGAGCACGATCGTCAAGCTGGTGGAAAGCACGCGCTTCGCGACTATCCTGCCGCGCATCGTGGTCGAGCGCGCGGTGCGGCTGGGAACGCTGCGCGTGTATCCCATTCTTGCGCCGCGGATCGTGCGTCATATCGTGCGGATCAGTCATCCGCGACGTCCGCTAAGTGCGGCGGCGGAAGCGCTGATAGCCATCATTGCCGACGAATTGCGGCTGGTGTCCAGCGAGTCGACGATGGAAGCGTGAACGTAGCTGGTACTTCTATCGATCTTCAAGCACCGAAAAAATATTGCCGGCCGGGTCCTTGAACCAGGCAATTACCGGGCCTTCCGAGCCTCGGCAAATCCCCTTGGCATCGGTCTTGAGACCTGGCTTGTCGTAGTGTTCGAAATTCACGCCGCGTGCGCTCAGCGTATCGACCGCCTGCTCCACGCTATCGACCGGGAAGTTCAACACGGTGTAGGTTGCCGGCACGTAATCGGCCTTGGGATAGACAAGTACATGGTTACCGCCCGCGAGATGCAGCTTGAGAATGCCCATGGGCTCGCTCGTCACCTTGAGGGCCAGCGTATCGCTGTAAAACGCCTTTGCTTCGGCAAGATCCTTCACCGCAAAGCCGCTAAAAGCGTGACTGTCTTTCAATAGCGTTGCCATTGTTTGCTCCTTTAAGATTGTGCAACTCATGCGTCCGACCACGACGCGCGCAACTCCTTCACCGGACGCACTTCCACGCCGCCCAGCCGTGCGCCGGGAAAGCCGGAAGCCACGCGCATGGCGTCATTCATGTCGCGTGCCTCGATAAGAAGAAAGCCGCCCACCTGCTCCTTCGTTTCGGCGAATGGACCGTCCGTGATCGAAACATGCTCACCGCGAACCCGCAACGTGACCGCTTCCTTCGCGGATTGCAGCGCCTGCGCCGCGATGAAATGGCCGCTCTCTCGCAGGCGTTCGTCGTATGCCAGGGATTCGTCGACTAGTGCGTCGTACTGCCGTTTCGACAGATCGTCGAGCACGTGTTCGTCGAAGAAAATGAAGCACAGGAATTTCATCGGTCTCTCCGGTTTGGGTTGGCTTCACCTGCTAGACGCGCGAGCAAAGCCGAAATCGACAGAAAACGCGGTGAAAAAGTTTCGAAATGTAACGGACGGGACGGCGGTGCTTGCCGCCTTTGCGACCGTGTGAGATCTCGTGCGACGATCGGCGGGATGCCGGGGTTGGGCGCGTCTGTTAATCTGCGCCTTTCTTTCCGCCGACAAGACTTCGAACCATGCAACAGGATCTCCCTTTCAACGAACGAGGTATTACGTTTGCCCGCGCCGGCCTGAGCGCGGCGGGCCAGCTCTTTCCGTTGCGTGATTTGCGCGGCGCGACGGTGGTCATGGTGCCAAAGCAGAAGCCCTTGCCGATTGCACTGGGTGTCATTGGTTTGATCGTGGCGGCAACGGGAGGAATTCTCGGTTCAGGACCGGCGTTGCTGCTGGGCGTGATGATCGCGGTAGTGGGATATTTGTCGTGGATCACGCAGGACGTGATCTACAGGATGTACGTCACTACGCCGGCAGGCGAGCGTGAGGTCTTCACGACGAAGGACGAAGAGTTCGCGCAGCGCGTGGCGCAGCTCGTGCGCGAAGGAATTCCGGCAGCGCCTGCTTCCACAGCCACGCCGGGGCCCTCATCTGCGCCCGAGCCGAATTAATACTTTCTTTACACGGACCGCCGCGATCCATGCCTATTGTTAATGCGCGGCTCGCTAAAGTGGTCGGGTTCTAACCACCGCCCGTCGCGAGACGGTGCACCATCCGATGCTTCAGGCAAGCGTTGCTTCCCCGGTCCGTTCATCTGCTGTTCCTGTGCCCAAGCCGTTCGTACGGGCCACGCGTAAGCTCCAGACGGTTATTGCGTTTGATCTCATCCTGCCGGGGCTTGACTCCAGCGGGCCGCGGCGCGTTTTGCAGAAGGCGTTGGGCGGCGAAGCGCGTATGCAGGTGGTAGCAACAGATCGCCGGCATGAATGCGTCACGTTGCACGTTGAAGTGCCGTCGCGGACGTTAAGCGATGTGATTGGCGTGGTGACGTCCCGGTTTGAGCAGGCAACCTTGGGCCACGCGACGACGTTCACACTGCGTCGCTAATGTCGGTTTTAGTTTTAGTTTTAGTTTTAGTTTTAGTTTTAGTTTTAGTTTTAGTTTTTGGTTTGATCTACTCGCACCGATGGACCTCAAAACCCGTTCACCGGCGCGAGCTAAAACATCAAACGTTAAACGATCAAAGGCTCAACGTGCCAAATATGCTTGGCATATTCCGCAATCGTCCGGTCTGACGAAAAAATCCCCATCCCCGCGACGTTTTCAATTGCACTGCGCGTCCACGCTTCCTTATCGAGAAATTTCGCATCGACGTCTGCCTGGGCTTTGTCGAAACTCTCGAAGTCCGCCAGCACCATGTAATGGTCGCCCCAATCCACCAGGGTATGAAAGATGTCATAGAAGCGATGCGGCTGGTCCGGCGAAAAGTGCCCAAGCCGGATTTGGTCAAGCGCCAGCTTGAGTTCAGGATTCTCTTCGTAGATATGACGCGGCCTGTATCCGGTCGCCCGCAACGCATCAATCTCTTCGGTTGAGTGCCCAAAGATAAACATGTTCTCGCGCCCGACGGCATCGCAAATCTCGATGTTCGCGCCATCCAGCGTGCCAATGGTCAATGCGCCGTTCAACGCGAGTTTCATGTTGCCCGTGCCCGACGCTTCGGTCCCCGCCATCGAAATCTGCTGCGATAAATCCGCTGCCGGAATAATCAGTTCGGCCACGCTCACGCCATAGTTCGGAATGAAACCGACCTTCAACCGGTCACCAATCAACGGATCGTTGTTGACCTTCTCCGCCACGTCGTTAATCAGCTTGATGATCGTCTTGGCCATCTTGTAGGCCGATGCCGCCTTGCCGGCAAACATCACCACGCGCGGTGTCCACGCCTTCTCCGGCTCCTCGCGAATCCGGTTGTAGCGCACGATCACATGCAAAATGTTCAGCAACTGACGCTTGTATTCGTGAATGCGCTTGACCTGCAAATCGAACAGCGCATTCGGGTCGATGATCGCCCCTGTCTCAAGCTTCGCTCGTGCGGCAAGCCGGACCTTGCTCGCGAACTTCGCGTCATGAAAGGCTTTGGTAAATTCAGGGTCGTCGCGCCATTCGCGCAGCCGGGCCAACTCGAACAAGTCAGTCCGCCACCGCGGTCCAAGCCGTTCATCGATCAACGACGACAGCTTCGGGCTCGCCTGCGACAACCACCGGCGCGGTGTAATACCGTTCGTCACGTTCGTGAAACGCTCGGGGTACATGCGCGCGAAATCGGCAAAAATATTCTGCGTCATCAACTGCGAATGCAGCTTCGACACGCCGTTCACCGTGTGGCTCGCAACAATCGCAAGATGCGCCATGCGTACACGCCGCTGACCGTATTCGTCCACCAGCGAAATGCGGCGGATCAGGTCGACGTCGCGTCCAAACTTTTCGCCCACCTGCTTGAGAAAATCGGCGTTGATATCAAAGATGATCTCGAGGTGGCGCGGCAACAGCCGCGACAGCATTTCCACGTCCCACGTTTCCAGCGCCTCGGGCATCAAGGTGTGGTTCGTGTACGAGAACATTTGCTGAATCAGCTTCCATGCCTTGTCCCACGGCACGTGATGCGTATCGACCAGCAAGCGCATCAGCTCGGGGATGGCCAGCACCGGATGGGTGTCGTTCAGGTGCACCGCCACCTTCTCCGCCAGCCGCCCAAAATGCGTATGCGTGCGTTGATAGCGGCGGATCAGGTCCTGCATCGTCGCGGATACGAAGAAGTATTCCTGGCGCAAACGCAGCTCGCGGCCGGCCTGCGTGGAGTCGTCCGGATACAGCAGGCGCGATACGTGTTCCGAGGTGTTCTTCGCTTCCACCGACCGGCGATAATCGCCCTGGTTGAACGCGGACAGGTCGAATTCATCGGTCGCCCGCGCCGACCAGAGCCGCAGCGTATTGGTCGCGGTCGTGGCGAAACCGGGGATCACCGTGTCGTACGCCATGGCGTTCACGTGTTCCGTATCGATCCATTCGGTCCGGTCATCATGACGGACCGTACGTCCGCCAAAATGAATCACATAGTTCACTTCGGGGCGCGGGAACTCCCAAGGATTGCCGGCGCGCAGCCAGTAATCGGGCGTTTCGACCTGATTGCCGTCAACGATGGTCTGCCGGAACATGCCGTATTCGTAACGGATGCCATAGCCAAAACCGGGAATGCCGACGGTCGCCATGGAGTCGAGAAAACACGCGGCCAGGCGGCCCAGGCCACCGTTGCCGAGCGCGGCATCGGGTTCCAGGTTCTCTAGCGTATTCAGGTCTATGCCAAGGCCGGCAAGGGCTTCACGGACTTCGTCGTGAATGCCAAGGGCAAGCAACGCATTAGTAAACGTCCTGCCGATCAGGAACTCCATCGACAGGTAATAAACACGTTTGACGTCTTGCTCGTATTGCTGGCGCGTGGTTTTCATCCAGCGCGCCACTAGCCGGTCGCGGACCGCCAGTTCGGCGGCATGAAGCCAGTCGCGTGGCTGCGCGGTGACGGCATCTTTGCCGACGCCGTACATGAGGCGGTTGGAAATGGAGCGCCTGAGCGCATCGACGGTGCTGTTCAGCTGTTCGAATTCCAGGTCGACGGATGTCATCGAACTCTCCAGAAATGCATTGCTGGACAACGCGCTAGGTACGAGCCGCGTTCTGTCAAGCGGGACGGGGCCGGGTGAACAGGCAGGTTACGCTATTTTTATTTTTTTGGGTATTGGCCGCGGGGGCCGTGGAACTGGCACGACATCCGCCGGCAGTCCGTCCTTTGACGCATTTCCGTCATCGGAAGCAGTTGAGCTGATCTTGAAACAGAATTGTTAAATTATTTTGGTTTCCTGATCATTTCCCCATTTGAACGCGCCTTTATGACGCGGCGTTGTGGCTGTCAGCCAGCCTTTCGATTAGCTGAATATAGTGATCGAGCGAGGGCGTAACGCACTCCGGACTCTTTGCAAGATCATCCCAGCGGCGCAATGAAAGTGCTTCCTGCGCGAAGGGTTTGCGCATGAAATCATCCGATTCTTCCCGGCTGAAAATGCCTCCCTGCAATTTCAGGCTACGGACTGAATCGGCAGATAACGTCGAAAAATATTCGTCATCAATTGCACATAAACAGCGTTTTGCGTCCACATGCAGGCGGATCGGTTCGAGCACGGCATTACCGAACAACGGCCGCAGGAAGGGCAGCGCGAAATACTGGTGCAAGTCGTCAATGCCCCGCTCGCTTGGCGTCTCCCCCTGGAGGTTCAGCAAGTGTCCCAGGTCGTGCAAAAATGCCGCGCCAACGAGCGTTTCGTCTGCGCCCGCTTCCTCGGCCAGCGCCGCCGTCTGCAGTGCGTGCTGGAGTTGCGTGACCGGTTCACCGCTATAAGCAATGGCGCCGTAAGTGTCGAAGAGATGCCGGATATCAGTGAGCGTAAGCGCCATGATTCAAGCCCAGGGCAAAGAAAAAGTCTTGAGGTTCGTGAAGCTTTTCATCGCTTCCTGAACGCCTTCCTTGTAACCGAGACCCGAGTCCTTGATACCGCCGAACGGCGTCAACTCGATCCGGTAACCCGGCACTTCCCACACGTTGACAGTGCCCACGCGCAGTTCGTTCACAAAGCGCGTGATCAGGTCCGCGCGGTCCGTACACACGCCGGACGACAACCCGAACGCGGTGCCGTTGCTGATGCGGATGGCGTCATCGATGGTATCGAATTCGATGATCGGCGACACCGGCCCGAAGGTTTCCTCACGCACCAGCGTCATCGATGGATCGACGCGATCAAGCACCGTGGGCGAATACAGCGCGCCGTGGCGGTGATTGCCGCAGAGCAATCGCGCTCCATTCGATACCGCTTCGTTCACACGTGCTTCGAATGACCTGGCCGCGGTTTCGTCGATCACCGTGCCCATCTGGTTGGCGGGATCGAAGGGATCGCCGTAAGTCCACTCAAGCGTTTTTTCCACCACGAGTTCAGTGAACCGGGCGGCCACGCTCTTCTGCACCAGCATGCGCTTGACCGCCGTGCAGCGTTGTCCGGAGTTCTTGTACGAGCCCTGCACGGCAAGCGTTGCTGCACGTTCCAGGTCGGCGTCGTCCAGCACGATCAGCGGATCATTGCCGCCGAGTTCCAGGACCACGCGCCTGTACCCCGCCTTCGCCGCAATCGCCTTGCCAATCGCTACGCCGCCGGTAAAAGTGACGAGGTCGGCATAGCGGTTGGTGACGAGCTCTTCAGCGATCTCGCGCGGGTCGCCCGTTAAAACCTGCAGCATGGGTGCGGGCAAACCGGCTTCGGCCAAAATATCGGCGAGGTAATAAGCCGATAACGGCACCTTCTCCGATGGCTTCAGGATCACCCTATTATTCGTCGCAATAGCCGGCGCAAGCTTATGCGCGACTTGATTCATCGGATGATTAAAGGGTGTGATCGCGACGATCACACCGGCCAGCGGTTCACGCTGCGAAAACACGCGGCGGGCCTTGCCGTGCGGGGTCAGGTCGCAGGAAAAACTTTGGCCATCGTCGCGCAACGCTTCCATCGCGGCGAATTTGAACACGTCGGCCACGCGGCCAATTTCATAACGCGAGTCCTGTTTCGACAAACCCGATTCAAGTGAAATAAGATCCGACGCCTCTTCCGTGCGCTCACGCAGCAACGCAGCAGCGCGTTCGAGAATCTGCGAGCGTTCATAGCGCGTCAGCGTGGAGCGGTAATTCGCGGCGTACTCGAATGCGTCGCGCACGTCGTCGACGCTCGCCATTGGCACGGTGCCTATGCGTGTATTCGTGTACGGATCGAGAACATCGATAGTGCGAGCACGCGCCGCACGCTCGCCCTTCAGGCGCAGCGTTTCGACCCGTAGCGCATGTTGCTCAACCGCAAGAACGGCGCTCATGATGCAAGCTCCAGATGATTCAACGCGATGCTGAAGACATCGAAGTTGCGCAGGCGCTTCCCGTCACGCTTCGCCTCGAAACCATCGGTTGGACGATTGAACAACAAGGGTACTTCCTGCTCGGACACGCCGCCATGCGAGCGCAACGGTACGGTCAATCCTGACAGGTCGTGCTCCGCGCGCCGGGTGCCGAGGACCGTGTTGCGGCCGCTCACGACGACCAGATCTCCCACGCGATCATTCGGCAATTCGAAGCGCTCGCACGCGGCCTTGTTGTCGAGCACGATATCCACGCCCGGCAGTTCGGCAATGCGCGCTGCTAACGCTTTTGCATCGACGGAACCTGGCAGGTAGATAGTTGCGAACGAACCAAGCGCTCCGTGGTGGACTACGTAGGGATCGGTAATCGGCAGGATCACGCGCGCGTTCGGTGCGTCCAGCGTTTCGTCGAGCCAGTCTTGCAGATACACCACATTCGGCTCGCCGGTCGTGACGTCGTGTTTAGCGTTCATGCCGTGGTCTGCGGTCAGCCCGATCACCGCGCCGAGTTCGTTGAGGCGCGCGAGGTAGCCGTCCATCATTGCGTAGAACGCGTTCGCGCCGTCCGTGCCGGGCGCGCATTTATGCTGCACGTAGTCCGTGGTCGACAGGTACATGAGGTCAATCTTGCGGGTTTCGGCAAGCCGTACGCCGGCCGCAAAAACGAACTCCGAAAGATCGGCGCTATAGACGTCCGGCACCGGCTTGCCGACCAGCTCAAGCACGTTTTCGATGCCGTTCTCCGCGAGCGTCACCGCGTCCGCTTTCTCCGCCGAGAAACAGATGCCGTCGAGTTGCCAGCCAAGCAACCGGCGCAGTTTGTCCTTCGCCGTGATCACCGCGACCTTATCGCCGCGTTGCGCCGCGGCCGCGAGGATCGTACCGGCGCGAAGATACGCCGGGTCGTTCATCATCACTTCGCCGCCCTTGCCGCCGTTCGCTTGCGGATCGAAGAAATAGTTGCCGCAAATGCCATGCACGGAAGGCGGAACACCCGTCACGATCGACAAGTTATTCGGGTTGGTGAACGATGGAATCACGCAGTCGGCGCGAAAGGCCGACCCGCCCCGCAGCATGGTGCCGATAAACGGCGCGACACCCGCTGCAACCGCCGCTTCCAGGTAATCGTATTCGCAGCCGTCGACGCAGACGACCACGGTCAGCGCGCGCGCCGGCCCATAAGCGCGGCCATTAACTTCCATAAGCATTTCGGTGGACGTGGACATGAAGTTCCTTCCCGTGATGAACCAGCGATTCTTCTAACCGTTGCGGTTAAAAACGCGATTCCATATTTTGATGCACAACGCCAATATTTGCCACATTTTTCGACATAAAAAAGTCCCGAAAAATGGGACTTTCAGCGGGACCGGCCTGGATCAGGCCATCCGCCGCCGTGGCACTTTTGCCGCGATCAGCAGCAATGCCGCGAGTGAAACGGCCAGCAAGATCAGCGAAAGTGCCGATGCCGGCAAGTAATAACCGCGATTTACCTGCCCGACCACCACGATCGGCACGGTGGCGAAACCCGGCGGATAAACGGTCAGCGTCGCGCCCAGTTCGCCGAGCGACAACGCGAATCCCAACGCAAGGCTCGCGCGGATCGCGGGGACAAGCTGCGGCAGGACAACGCGCGAGAGGACCATTGAAGGCGGCGCGCCGAGGCTTGCAGCGGCTTCTCGCAAGATGGTCAGTTCGGGGCGCAGCGCGGCGGCCGCGCATCGATAACAAAACGGCAGCACAAGCGCGAGCTGCACCAGCACGACGATTGCCGCCGACCCCGATATATCCAGCGGTTTCTTGTGATACGCAATCAACACGGCAAGGCCGAGCACGACGCTCGGCACGCCATTGGGCATCATCGCGATAGTGTCGACCCACGCGCCCACGCCGCGGCGGTCACGGCCTTCCAGCGCAAGCGCCAGCCACAGGCCGAGCACCGTACCCAACACGGCGACGCCGAAGCCGACTTCGAGGCTCGTGGTCAACGCATCGAGATCACTTCCGCCCAAACGTTCGAACCAGCGCATGCTGAAACCATCGGGGAAGATGGTTCCCGACCAGTGCGACGCCACGCTGGACAGCGCCACCACGATCACCGGCAGCACGAACAACCAGAAGCAGAGCAGTGCGGCAAAAACCGTGAATATCCACCCGCCGATCCGCTTCAGCGAATACGGCTTCGACGTGCTTGCGGGCAGCGTAAATTCAGTTGCCATTGCGGCCTCCCGTGCGTCGATTGACCCGTCTATACAGCGCGTACAACGAGAGTGACATCGCAAGCATCACGACCGCGCCGGCGGCGGCCGTCGGCAAGTCGAGATCGACCGTAGCCGAGCTATAAATGGCCATTGGCAATGTAATCAGATGTGCGCTGCCGAGCACCAGCAGAATGCCGAATTCGTTGAGCGTCAGCAGAAAACAGAGGATTGTGCCTGCGGCAATACCGGGCCACGCGAGCGGCAAGATTACCTTGAACGCAACCATCCAGCCGTTCGCGCCAAGGCTCTTGGCGGCTTCGATCAAGCGCATGTCGAGCGTCGCGAACGACGCCAGCGTGGGCCGCACGACGAACGGAGCGTAGAACACGACCTCCGCGAGAATCACGCCGCCAATACCGAACAAGAAGTTGAGCGGCGGGTCCTGCGTGTTGAAAAGCCGCTGCAAGCCGATGCTCACCGACCCCTGCGAGCCATACAAAAAGATCAGCGTGAACGCCACCAGGAACGACGGGAACGCGACGAATAATTCGAGGAACCGCGTGACCAGTTTCGCGCCCGGGAATGGCTTGAAAAACAGCATGGCCGCGAGCAGCACGCCGAGCAATGAAGCGAGTGTCGCGCTGGCAAAGAGAATGCCCAGCGTTGTGCCAATCACCCCGCTAGTCTCAGGATTGCTGAAGAACGCGGTGTAGGCATGAAAGCTCATGCCATGCGCACCGCTCACGCTGAGGATCAGGAGTTGCAGCAGCGGATAGATGACCAGCGGGCCGAGTACGACCACGAGAATGAACCACAAATGCCACTGTGCCAGGCGTTCGCGACGCCGCTTGGCCGCGGTATGCGCAACGTCGTCGACTACGTGTTCACTCACTGATAAGGACGACATCGTCAACCTCGTGGCGTAGGGAAACGCGCGCGCCCTTCACGGGCATCGGGCCGTGGGCACGCTGCATGGTGACCAGCACGGGTTGATCGGGCAGCGCGTCTAGCATCACCGATACCGACAACGCCGCGCCGTACCACTCCACTGAAGCGATGGTGCCATGCAGTTGAGCATCGCCGAGCGGCACGATCTTGAGGCACTCGGGGCGCACGCACGCTACATGCTCGCGATCGTCGTGACGGGCATCGCCGATGGGAAACATGATCGATGGCGGCAACAAATTCGCCGCGCCAAGATAGCGCGCGACGAACGCGTCCTTCGGGTTGTCGTAGAGTTCGCGCGGCGTGCCGAGTTGCGCAATGCGGCCATCGCGCATCAGCAATGTGCGGTCGGAAAGCACCAGCGCGTCGTCCTGATCGTGCGTCACGCAGACAATAGTCAGGTTCGGCAAACGCTCATGCAACGCCTTGAGTTCGGTACGTACGGAGGCGCGCAGGTTGGCATCGAGTGCGGATAGCGGCTCGTCCAGCAGCAGCACATCCGGCTCGATCACCAGCGCGCGCGCCAACGCAACGCGCTGCTGCATGCCGCCCGACAGCTGCGCGGGCATCACATGCCCCGCGTCGCCGAGTTGCACGAGTTTGAGTGCATCGGCTACCCGCCGTGCGATCTCACCGGCTTTCAAGCGCCGCGCCCGCAAACCGAACGCGACATTGTCGTACACCGACAAATGCGGAAACAGCGCGTAACTCTGGAACAGCAAGCCGAGATTGCGCTTGAACGGCGGCACGTGCGTGAGGTCCCGCCCCGCCACCGTCAGCGTTCCCGCGAGCCCGTCCGCTTCAATAAAGCCTGCTATAAACCGCAGCAACGTGGTCTTGCCGCAGCCGCTACGGCCGAGCACGGTGAGCAATTCCCCGCGCTCGATAGTCAGCGACAGATCGTCGAGCACCGTGCGCGTGCCGAAGCGCACGCTCAAGCGGTCGATACGCACGCCGCCGTGCGCGTGCTGATTTGAATCCACGGCGGCAACTTCGCGAGCGGCCGGAGCCAGCGTCAAAGTGTTCACGGTTCGCATCCTTGAAAGGCTGGTGGAAACAGGACGAGCCCGAAGGTCTAAATTAGCAACGGCTTAAGACTTCGGCTTGACGACTTCGAGCTGTTTGTCCGAGTTGCCGATCACGTCGTTTTTCCAGCGCGTCGTCCATGCGGCCTTCTTCTCCATCACCTGGTTCCAGTCCACCGGAATCAGCTTCACGCCCGCGATCGCCTGCTTGACCGTTTCGCCATTCTTGCCTGCCAGCGGCACGTCGGTACGGCCCGGAATACCGTAGATATCCGGTACCTTCGCCTGCACTTCCTTCGACATCAGGTAGTCCACCAGCTTCTTGCCTTCAGCCTGGTTCGGGCCGCCCTTGATCAGGCCGATTGCGTAGGGCAACTGGAACGTCGTCGGTGCGTCGCCCGGCTTGGCCGAGAGGAAGACCGGCTTGAGCGAGAGGCCGCCGTTGGTCGAGTCGTCCAGGTCCATCTGCAAGTCGCCGTTGGCGAATGCGATCTCATTGCGCGAGAGCAGGACGTCGAGATAACCCGTGCCCTTGGTGTGGAATTTTGCGCTCTTTTCCAGATCCTTCAGGTAGTCGAA
>Ga0153932_1000208_pt1 | contig 22899 bp, 24 predicted proteins | sample TSNJ016MetaG_FD_102273 | JGI IMG/M metagenome (GOLD analysis project Ga0153932, IMG submission 102273) | Attine ant fungus gardens microbial communities from New Jersey, USA - TSNJ016 MetaG | ecosystem: Host-associated > Fungi > Mycelium > Unclassified | place: USA: New Jersey, Wharton State...
ACTAATTTTCGAGGCGTTTTTAAAGGCCCTACAAGACAATTCTTATCTCGATTTTTTAAAGCATACCTATCCTAAAATTAGTTCTCGATAACAAGAACGGCCATGAGAACGGAGTAACACCATGCCTCACTTCAAGTCCCTCGCCCCTCTTCGGGCAACCGCTGCCGCACTGTTGATCGCGGCAAGCGGATCGGCGCATGCACAACTTGGTAGCACCGTCGCGATCGCGGCATCGGGTACAGCAAGTTCGTCCAACGCAGCAGATGGCACTGCCCAGGTATTGCATCAGGCCGAGAACAGCGCGGCGCGCTGGCAGGAATCGACCGACGCCAATCAGATTCGCGTGCGCCAGTACGTATCTTCCTCGGGCCAGGTCTATGCCGTCAGTTGGGACGGCCCGGCCATGCCCGATGTCGCAGTGCTGCTCGGCAACTGGTTCGATCGGTATAAGCAAGAAGCAAGCGCTGCGTTACCGAACGCAAGTGGGCTGCACTCATCGCGGGTAAGCAGCAGCGATCTCATGGTGGAAACGGCAGTGCGCCTGCGCGATTTCAGCGGACGTGCGTGGCTTCCCAGCGCGTTGCCGGCCGGCGTCACGGCAGCAGACATTGAATAGGGGGAATCATGCGAAACCTGACTTGCGTACTTATCACGGCGATTGTTGCCGCTAGCGTCACGATAGCCGGCTGCGGCGGCGGCAGTGGCGGTAATGGTTCAACCGGCGCCGCAGCACCCGCGGCAAGTTCCCCGGCGGCCGCAAGCGCTCCGCTCGCGTCTAGCGGCGCTTCCGCTGCCAGCGCCCCTGTTGTCGCAGCTCCATCCGAACCTATCGCGCCAGCCAACACGGTGACTCAATCGACCACACCGAACGTACAGCCCATTACCGTCGCGCAAATCGCGACCGGTACGCGCAACATGCTGCAAACCAGCGTGACGATCTGCGTTCCGGGAACAAGCACGTGCCAGACGATCGACAATATTCAGGTGGACACGGGATCGCAAGGATTACGCATTCTTGCTTCCGCGCTCTTGCCATCTTTGGCGCTACCCTCCGTGACGACCAGCACGGGTGCAACGGCGGCAAGCTGCACCGTATTCGGATCGGGCTACACATGGGGCTCGGTCCGCACTGCCGACGTGCATCTGGCCGGTGAGGTAGCAGCGGCGACATCGATCCAGGTCATTGCGGACCCGGTTGTTCCGGCTGTGCCCACGGACTGCGGTAACTCGGGCCTGCCGATGCTGACCGCTACCGCTCTGCGCAGCAACGGTATTCTCGGCGTAGGCCCGTTCAGCGCCGACTGCGGCGGCGGCTGCGCCACGACCGCGCTGCCACGCTGGTACTACAGCTGCTCATCGAGCACGTGCGTGGCAACTGCGCTACCGGTTGCACAGCAGGTGACCAATCCGATCAGCCGATTCGCCACCGACAACAATGGTATTGTCATCGACCTTCCCGCCGTCGCCGCTACCGGAGCAGCGAGCGTTACCGGCACCATGACGTTCGGAATCGGCTCACAGTCGAACAATCTGCTTGGCAGCGCTCAGGTCCTCCCGAGTAACTCGACGACAGGGTTTGTTTCGACAGCATTTCAAGGACAAACCTACAGCAGGAGCTTCATCGACAGCGGCTCGAACGGCTTGTTCTTCGCACTGAGTTCCGCGCCAACATGCGGCTTCTGGTTCTGTCCAACCGCCGTGCAAAGTCTGGCTGCAACCGTTGCCGGCATCAATGGCGCGACAAGCAACGTAACGTTCACCATAGGAAACGCGACGTCGCTATTCGCAAGCGGCAACAACGCGCTCGGCAATCTGGCGGGACCGGCAAGCAACTATTTCGGCTGGGGTCTGCCCTTCTTCTTCGGGAGACGGATCTTTACGGCTATCGAAGCGAGTGTGACACCCGCGGGCAATGGACCTTACTATGCGTTCTAGGCCCTAAGCAATGTGCCGCGACGGCTCCTGATCAGCGAGCTGTCGCGGCAAATGTTGAAGGCTTCGTCACGATTCGCGCGTGCTCGAACTCTCCCGGTTCCGGGTGCTCGCGAACATGCATGTGCTGTGTTACCCGCAACAGCGCCACTTGCCTGTCCTGTAAAGCACGACCATGTTCTCCAACAAACGATACGAAGCTAACCGTATCGGAGATACACATAGTCTTGACTGGATCAGCTTGGATTCACGCCCCCTGATCTTCCTTGTGTAAAAAGCGCAACTCGACACGCCGATCGTTTGCTAGACAAGTCACCAGCGCACGTCGGTCTCGCATCCGGCAATCCGTTCCCGGCGATGCCCGGCCATAACCTCGTGCCTGCACGGTAGTCGCCACGCCACCTGATATCAGATAACGCTGGACAGTCTCGGCACGCTGATGCGAAAGCCGCCGGTTGTATGCCTCACTGCCCAGACGGTCAGTGAAACCCGACACGGTAATCGACGACACAGCAGTGTCGCCCTTCACGTCCTCGATCAAGCTATCGAGCTTCTCTCGGCCTTCCGATGTGATCGATTCGACGCTGCTACCGTTGAACGCGAACAACGCGTCGACAGACAACGCCACAAGCTTGGGCAATGGGACCGTCGAACTCGACTCCTCCGGTGGAATCACGCAGCTTTCAAGGCTCTGCTGTGCTTCACCGAGTGCTGACTCGACCATATCGACCTTGGTTCTTGCCTTGCCGAACTGACGGGTCCACGCGTCATGGCCCGCATGCATCAACTTGACTTCGGCACATGCTGTCTGCTTTTGTGCCTGCGGACAATTAACAAACCGCGGATCAGCAATGATCGCCTGCAAGCTTGTCATCAGGTCCGGACGCAGCACTGCGACCGTGCGCAACGGCGGATTATCGGGCGACAACTGCTGCGTGCCTTCAAGTCCAGCCGTCAGATGCGCAGCTTCACCGATCGACTCTTCCACAAAGCCCCAACGATCTCTCGCATCGATCTCGCTTTTTGCCACATCGATCCAGCATTGATCTTTGTAGCCAAAATAGTTGTCCTTGCGTTGATCCAGCTGGTCCAGTCGTGCTTGCAGTAGGTCCAGCACCTCTCGGGGTTTATCGATTCGCCCATAGACGCTGCCCCAAGGCTGCACGGCCGCACCCGCTTGCGTGCTTTGCTGGGTGCCGAACCCCGTTTGCAGAACGGTAGGGTCCTGGATGCCCAGACTGTCACGCAGTTCCGTGTTGGCGCAACCCGCCAGCGTATAAACGCAGGCGGCGGCGAGGATAATGTTTTTCATGGTTCGACCCGGTGACATCCGGGGCATCAAGCTCCGTGGACTGGCTGTGCGTACCGCCCGTGACGGCGGCAAAGTTCAATTCGCTACGCGGGTCAACTGCCGAACACGTAACCCACGCCCGCACGCACGATGGTGCTGTTGCCACCCGACGACGACACTCCGCCATTGAAATTGATATTGCCCTTGTCATTCCAGCGCGAAACACCAATGCCCATCGCCGCCTGCCCGCGATAAGCTGCGACGCCTGCATTCAACGTCGTTCGCCCCGGCAGGTACGGCGTCACGACGTTGAGCGCCGACGCAGACGCAATCCCCTTGCGCGTGTTGCGATCGAGGTCACGAATTTGTTGGTCGGTATTGTTGAAGCGCTGATCGGTATAGCTATTGGCCTGACTGAGCGTAGAACTGGCCGACTGGTTCAATTGGCTGAGGTTGACAGCGTCCGTTGCCAACGTACCGGCCGCGACATTCGTAATCTGCCGTTCGTTGCCCACCGCTCCCACCGATACCGACGACGCGCGATCTGCCAGCGAGCCCGCCCCCAGCGCCACCGAATTGGCCGCGCTGGCTGTCGCGTTCGCCCCCATTGCGACGGCATGAGTGCCGCTCGCAGTGGCGGCTTCGGTTGATGTATCTCCGGCAGCGCTGTAAAGCGCGCTGCTCGATGTCACGAAGTTGCTGACATGAGTGACGATATCGTTCAACTGAGCCAGGTTCACGGCGTCGGTAGCGAGCGTCCCTGCCGCCACGTTATGGATTGTGGTGCCGCCTGCAATGCCCTGTCCGAGCGTGGCATTGTTGATATCCGTCGCGCCGCTTGCGTTCTTGTCATAGGAGAGTGCGGTGACTGCCTTGCCAGTCTGGTCGACCAGACCTGCGCTCTTCAGTTGCCCGACGTTGACCGCGTCGGTGTCGGCCGTGCCCGCCTGCACATTGGTAATCTGTCGCTCGTTGCCCGATGCGCCCACCGACACGCTGTTTACGCGATCCGCCACCGAGTTCGCGCCGATGGCAACCGTGTTACCGGCAACGGCTTGTGCGTCACCCCCGATCGCAGTGGCGTTGATGCCGCTTGCGGTTGCTGCGGCAAGCGTTGTGTTCGATACAAGATATTTGAGCGCGGCGCCATTCTGAAGACCGTCGACAAGTTGCGCTGTCTGGAACAACTGGTCACCGTTGATTGCGTCCATACTGCCTGCTTTTACGGCGCCAGCCGCCACGTTGTGCAATGCGACGGGCGACACCGCGTCCGAACCACCTAGCGTCACGCTGCTTCGATTAATCGCGCCATCCGCGTTAGTGTCATAGGTGATGGCCGAAAGCGTATTGCCCTTCGAATTGATCAACCCGGCGTCCTTCAGTTGAGCGACATTCACCGCGTCCTGATCCGCCACGCACGCCTTCAGGTTCGAGAGGACAGTGCCGCCGGTTCCACCCAGCACGACATTCGATTTGGTGTCGCTCGTGTACGCAAGTTTCAACGGTTCCGCTCGAGTCAGCGTGGCGAGCGAGGTAGCTACGTCTTGAACGTTTGTATTGGTCGCGTTCAGTTGGGCACCGTTGACCGCGTCGCTGCTCTGCGTGCTCAACGCGCCCGCCTTGAGGTTCGTGATCGTCACGGCAGGCGCGGCTGCCTGCCCCGGCGTTCCCGGCAATGCTCCGCGCAGCGTAATCACATTTTTATCGACACCGTCATAGGCCACAAAGGCGTTGGTCATTGTGCCCAGTGCGTTCGTGGTCGCACCAAGCGCCTTTAGTTGACTCACGTTGACCACGTCCGTTGCACTCACCCCAGGCGCCACGTGCGCGATTCGCCGCTCCGACCCAACGTTACCCACGGATACCACGTTGGCTAACGAACCATCGCTGTTCGCGCCGAGCACGACGCTGTTATTTCCGCTTGCCGTTACGTTGCTGCCAAGAACGAACGAATCTGCGCCAAAAGCCTTGTTACCGTTTCCCACTACATAGGTTCCCGCTCCGCCCACGAGATTGTCCTTGCCGATCCCTCCCGCGCCCGCGGAATCAACCCGCGTAGCCGAGCCAATTGCAAGTGAATCCGTGGCATCGGTGCTAACACTTGTGCGCCAGCCCATGGCAAGTCCATGGTCGGCAGATGCACTTGTGCGAACGCCGAGCGCAGTCGATTCATTGCCCGTTGAGGACACCCCGACTCCAAGCGCCGACGAGCCCGCCGTCGCGCTCACGTAAGAGCCCATAGCAGCGGAATAATCCCCGGTCGCGACAGCGTTCACGCCCATTGCAACCGCATTCGTGCCGACCGCGATGGTAGGAGTCGAGCCGTCGATTGTCCCGGACACGATCAGCTGATCCGGTGTAAGGCCGGACCCGTATAACGCAACCGCCGCAAGCCGGCCTGCACCTTCACTGCCGGACCCGGAGGCGCGTGGGGCAACAGCGCTCAATGCCTCGCTTACTTGCGATGAATAGACTCGCGCGCGTTCGTTCGAAACCTTCGCCAGGTTATCGACAAGCACAGCCCTCGATACTTGCGGCATCAACATCAAGGAAACGGGGGCAAGTGCCAGGAATACCGCGGCGCCCATTCTCGATCGCCGGCTGGAGCAAGCGATCTTCGAAACACCGGATAAGCTAGCCTCACACAAGTCGACCGACACTTCATTTTGTTTCTTCACTACCACGCGCTGCGTCTTGTTCATTTTTGTTGCTCACTCAGGTCTTAGACACGCGGACGCGGCCTCGGAATCATTGGCATCGGGTCCCGGATAGTCGATCGATCGGGACCAGCGACTTTGAGCGTGCGCAGGAATGCACACAGCCATCGAATTGCTTCGGTAGCCAGCAGACGGTCATCAGTGCGGTTCCTGTCAGGCGGAAAGCCGATAGCACGCTCGTGTGCCACTGTGACAGGTCAAGATAAATTTCCCCTATCAGTAAACTCTTAAAACGATGGGAGATAGGCCATTCGATAGGGGTTTCGAGCCTTCAGTGTGCGGTATTTGTGCTTATTTTGATGTGATGGTCAAGATGAGATATCCAGGATCGACCTCTCGCACGTATCCTGAATACGTTAAATTGCTAAGTGAAGTGAGTGAGCGGGCGTCAACCCCGCTACCCCAAATGCAAAGACGGCGGCGTGGTTCACCACGCCGCCGTCCTGATCAAACAACACCCAACCATCGTCTTATGAACCGTCACACATTGAGCATGGCGCTCAGCGAGCCCATGCTTGTCTCCGCCTTGCTCCTGAATTTCGTTTGTCCGTCAGGACGATCGCTACGCCGCGCGATCGTCCTCGTCAAAGATTTTTTGTGCCAGATGAAACGCCGAATTCGCTGCCGGAACACCGCAATAAATCGCTGTCTGCAGCAGCACCTCTTTGATCTCGTCGCGTGTGACGCCGTTGTTTTTTGCCGCCCGCAAATGCAGCGCGAGTTCTTCGCTGCGGTTGAGCGCGACCATCATCGAAATGGTCAGGAGGCTGCGGGTATGGCGCGGCAAACCGGGACGTGTCCAGATGTCGCCCCATGCGTAGCGCGTAATCAGGTTCTGGAATTCGGTCGTGAGATCCGTGCGGTTCTCGAGCGAGCGCGTGACATGCGCATCGCCAAGCACCTCGCGGCGTACGTTCAATCCCGCTTCGTAACGTTCGTCTTCAGTCATGTCAGGCACCCAGGAACTCAAGCAGCGTTTTCGTGTAAACGTCCGCTTGCTCGATGTTCGACAAGTGCGCGGCATCGAGTTCGACGTAACGTGAGTCTTCGATATATCCGGCCAGCTCGCGCCCTTGCGCAGCGGTCGTGGACTGGTCATGCGTGCCCGAAATAACCAGCACCGGCGCCTTGATGGTCTTCGCTTCTTCGCGTGCATCGGCATCCCGGATCGCTTCGCAATTCGATGCGTAACCTTCGCCGAAGGTGTGACGGAACACATCACGAATGCCCGACATGACAAGCGGCTGCGCGGCCATGAAGCCAGCCGTGAACCAGCGCGGCAGAACGGCGTCGGCCAATGCCGGCATGCCACCCTCCTCGCGGGCTTTGGCGGCCCGCGGCGTCCAGATTGCGTCCGAGCCGATCAGCGCCGCCGTATTCGACAAGACCACGCGTTCGAAGCGCTCCGGGTGGCGTGCAGCGAGCGCGATGCCGGTCAGCCCGCCCATCGACAGCCCGCAATAGTGCGCGCGCTTGACGCCGAGTGCGTCGAGCAAACCGATCACGTCGCCGACGAGCTGGCTCAGGGTGTACGGCCCCTTGGGCACGTCCGATCGGCCATGACCGCGCGTGTCGTAACGCAACACGCGATATTTCGCCGCGAGCGTTTCGACTTGCGGCGTCCACATCGAGACATCGGCTCCTAGCGAATTCGACAACACGAGCCAGGGTGCATCGCTGCCGGCGGTGGCATCGATGCGATAAAAAAGTTGAATACCGTTGACGGCGGCAAAAGGCATTACGAAAAACTCCTGGAGGAAGGGACTCGATGCAAACGCAGCGCGGCATCGACAAAAGCGTGCGCCTGGCCCACGTAGTTGGCCGGGTCGAGCAAGGCTTGCAGCTGAACAAGCGAGAGATGTTGCGTGACGCGTGCGTCGTTCGAGAGCACGTCGTAAAGCGTTGCGCCGGTTGCCACGGCTTCTTTCGATGCATGTTCGACGAGCGTGTGCGCGTCGAGCCTGCCAATTCGGTCACCGAGCGCGAGCATCACCGCTTCGCCGAGAATCAGTCCGTGCGTCAGATCCAGGTTGGCTGCGAGACGCCCGCAATTTACTTCGATGTTCGAAACAATCGCCGTGATCTGCGCGAGCGCACCGCCCGTCAGGCGGGCAAGATCTGGCAGCGCTTCCCATTCGGCCTGCCAGCCCCCGAGCGCGCGTTCATGTTCCTGGACCATGCCGCTGAACACAGTTGCGACCAGATTCGGCGCGCGCATGGCGGCTGTTAAAACAGCAGCGCAGCCCACGGGGTTGCGCTTATGCGGCATCGTGGATGAACCGCCCTTGCCCGCTGCGGCCGGCTCGGCCAGTTCGCCGACTTCCGTTTGCATCTGCAGCGATATGTCGCGGGCGATTTTTCCGAGCGTCCCGATCAGCATCCCGAAACATGCCGCCGCTTCCGCGATGCGATCCCGCTGGGTATGCCACGGCAGCGCAGGAAGTTGCAAGCCGAGGTCATCGGCAAGCGATTGGGCGACCGGCGGCGCCTTGTCCCTCAGGCTCGCCAACGTGCCCGCCGCACCGCCGAACTGCAACGCCAGCGCCCGCGAACGGCACTGCGCAACACGCTCGCGATGCCGCGTCAACGCGTCGAGCCATTGGGCGAATTTGAGGCCGAGCGTGACCGGCAACGCCTGCTGAAGCCAGGTCCGGCCGATCGCCGGCGTCGTCCGATATGTCTGCGCCTGAAGCGCGAGCGCGTCGCAAGCGTCATGCAAACCCGCTTCCAGCAAATCGAACGTGGCACGCAGTTGCAAGACAGTACCGGTATCGATAATGTCCTGGCTCGTCGCGCCCCAATGCACGTACTTGGCGGCATCGGCATCTTCAAGCTTGACCGCCGCGGTCAGCAGCTTCACCAGCGGAATGGCGAGATTGCCGCCGGACGCAGCGCCGGCCATCAACGCGTCAGCATCGATCAGATCGGCGTTACAAGCGGCCACGATCGCCGCCACTGCACTAGAAGGAATCACGCCATGTTCAGCCGATGCCCGCGCAAGCGCCGCCTCCACATCAAGCATCGACTGGACGGTCTGACGCGCGGACCACACGGCGTTCATCTCGCGCGTGCCGCAGATCAGGTCCGTCAGCCGTCCCGACGCCGCAAATGTCGGCTCAGACATCACACACGCTCGATAGCGATCGCAATGCCCTGACCCACGCCAATACACATCGTGCACAGCGCAAAGCGTCCCCCGGTCCGATGCAGCTGATACGTCGCGGTCGTCACCAGGCGTGCGCCGCTCATGCCGAGCGGATGACCAAGCGCAATCGCCCCGCCGTTCGGATTGACGCGTGGATCGTCGTCGGCAATGCCGAGCATGCGCAGTACAGCCAAACCTTGCGATGCAAACGCCTCGTTCAGCTCGATCACATCGAATTGATCGATGGTCATGCCCAGGCGCATCATCAGCTTCTGCGACGCGGGCGCCGGGCCAATGCCCATCACGCGCGGCGGCACGCCAGCAGTCGCAATGCCCAACACGCGCGCACGCGGCACGAGACCGAAGCGCTTCGCGCTGTCTTCATCGGCGATAAGCAAAGCCGCCGCGCCATCGTTCACGCCCGACGCGTTGCCTGCCGTCACCGTGCCATCGGGACGCACGACGCCCTTCAGTCTCGCGAGCGCTTCCATGCTCGTTTCGCGCGGATGTTCGTCCAGCGAGACCAGCACCGGATCGCCCTTTTTTTGCGCGATGGAAACCGGCACGATCTCCTGCGCGAGCGTTCCGTCCTTCTGCGCGCGCGATGCTTTCTGCTGGCTGCGCACAGCAAACGCATCCTGGTCCTCGCGGCTCACCTTGTAGTCGGTCGCGACGTTTTCGGCCGTTTCCGGCATCGAATCCACGCCATACGTCTTCTTCATCAGCGGATTGACGAATCGCCAGCCGATGGTGGTGTCGAAGATCTCTGCCTGACGCGAGAACGCCGTGGTCGCCTTGCCCTGCACGAATGGCGCGCGGCTCATGCTTTCCACGCCGCCCGCGATCATCAGCGCCGCTTCGCCCGACTTGATCGCCCGTGCAGCCACGCCGATTGCATCCATGCCCGATCCGCACAAACGGTTGATCGTCGAGCCGGGAATGCCTTCAGGCAAACCGGCCAACAAAGCCGACATGCGCGCGACGTTGCGGTTGTCTTCGCCCGCCTGGTTCGCGCAGCCGAAGATCAGGTCATCGACGGCGTTCCAGTCCACGTCCTTGTTGCGTTCCATCAACGCGCGCAGCGGCACGGCGCCGAGGTCGTCGGCACGAACTGAGGACAACGCGCCGCCGTAACGGCCGACCGGTGTGCGAATCGCGTCGCAAATAAAGGCTTCTTTCATGCACTTCTCCTGATTACGCGTCAAGCGTGTTAGCCGCTTCGAGCGGTTCAAACGTCAGCGGCACTTGCGCCAGTTTCTGCAGTTCGTCGAACGACAGGCCTTCGATAATCTCCCGCACCACGAACCCGTTCGGCGTCACGTCGAATACGCCGTGATCCGTGTACACGCGATTCACGCAATTCACGCCTGTCACCGGATACGAACACTCGGGCACCAGCTTGCTTTCGCCTTGCTTCGTGAGCAGTTCCATCATCACGTAGACCTTCTTCGCGCCGATCGCCAGATCCATCGCGCCGCCGACAGCGGGAATGGCATCGGGCGCGCCGGTATGCCAGTTGGCGAGGTCACCCTTCGCGGACACCTGGAACGCGCCGAGCACGCAGATATCGAGGTGGCCGCCGCGCATCATCGCGAACGAATCGGCGTGGTGGAAATACGCGCCGCCGGTGAGCAGCGTCACGTGTTGTTTGCCGGCGTTGATAAGTTCGTCGTCTTCCGTGCCCTTCTCCGGCGCCGGCCCCATACCGAGCAGACCGTTTTCGCTGTGCAGGAAGATTTCGCGATCCGCCGCGAGATGGTTGGCGACGAGCGTCGGCACGCCGATACCCAGGTTCACATACGCGCCTTCCTGAATGTCACGGGCGACACGTTTCGCCATTTCGTCACGAGTCAGTTTTTTCATATCGATGTCCTTGCTTGATGCATTCGTTATTGCTGCCGGGCTAAGAGGCTTGCGCTCAAGCAGCTCTTGCTCAAGCCGCTTTATCCGCCGCCAGCGCTGCCGCGTGCACCGCTTGCGGCACCTCGATCACGCGCTGCACGAAGATACCCGGCGTCACGATGTCTTCCGGATCCAGCGCGCCGAGCGGCACGACTTGCGAAACCTGCACGATGGCCGTTTTGGCGGCCATTGCCATGATCGGCCCGAAGTTACGCGCCGTCTTGCGATACACGAGATTGCCCCAGCGGTCGCCCTTGAACGCCTTGATCAGCGCAAAATCGGCGTGCAGCGGCGCTTCGAGCACGTAATGGCGGCCATCGATAAAACGCGTTTCCTTGCCTTCAGCCAGCTTCGTGCCGTAGGCCGTAGGCGTGAAGAATCCGCCGATACCCGCACCCGCCGCGCGAATGCGCTCTGCGAGATTGCCTTGCGGCACGAGTTCAAGTTCGAGTTCGCCCGCGCGATACAAACCGTCGAACACTTGCGAATCGCTCTGGCGCGGGAACGAACAGATGATCTTGCGCACGCGCTTCGCTTTTAACAGCGCCGCGAGGCCGGTCTCGCCATTGCCCGCATTGTTGTTCACGATAGTCAGTTCGCGCGCGCCCTGCTCGATCAGCGCATCGATGAGTTCTGACGGCATGCCCGCCGTGCCGAATCCACCGATCATCACGGTCGCGCCGTCCTGAACGTCCTTCACCGCTGAACTCAGTGAGTCGAAAATCTTGTTGATCATGCCGTGTCTTCCTTAATCAAAGCGCGCCGGGTGATTTGATTCCGACCGGCATTGCTTGCATTTTTAAGTTCGCTGTGCGAACATGGATTCGTTTAGCGAACAAATATATGGTATTCCCGCATTCGTTGCGCTGTCAATGAACCTCGGGTTTGTACCGATGCATTGGCAATTTGCCTGACGGACAGGACCAAAAGGACCAGACAGCGATGACCACGTCCCCTGCTGAAGCCGATCTACCTGATCCAGAATCTCCTTCGCGGCCCGGCGATGCTTATGTGCAATCGTTCGCGCGCGGTTTATCGGTGATTCGCTCCTTCGATGCTACGCGCCCGGCGCAGACCTTGTCGGAGGTCGCCGCCGCGTCGGGGCTGACGCGCGCCGGCGCGCGGCGCATTCTGCTGACGCTCCAGGCGCTTGGTTACGTCGACGCCGACGGGCGGTATTTCACGCTGACGGCGAAAATCCTCGACCTGGGTTTTGCCTATCTGACGTCGATGCCGTTCTGGAATCTTGCTGAACCTGTGATGGAAGAGCTGGTGGGCCAGGTGCATGAGAGCTGTTCGGCAGCCGTGTTGAACGGCACGGAGATCGTGTACGTGTTGCGCGTGCCTACGCATAAGATCATCACGATCAACTTGTCTATCGGCAGCCGGTTGCCGGCGTTCTGCACGTCGCTCGGACGCGTGCTGCTCGCCGCGCTCGACGAAGACAAACTCGATGCCGTACTCGATGCCAGTCCGCTGGAAGCCCGCACGCCGCGCACGCTCACCGATAAAACCGCGCTGAAAGCCGCGCTGGCGGTGGTGCGCAAGCAAGGCTGGTCGATCGTCGACCAGGAACTGGAAGAAGGCCTGATTTCGATGTCCGCGCCCATCCGCGACCGGCAAGGACGCGTGATCGCGGCGCTGAACATCAGTGGCAACGCGCAGCGCAAGAACGCGAAGCAGATGGTGAAGGCATTCCTCGATCCGCTGCTGGACGCGGCCCAGCGTGTCTCCGAGATGGTCGCGAGACGTGGCTAAGCCCTGGCGGAGGCCGATCAGATCATGCCGATGAAACCCGGTGACCTCGCGCTGCACGAACTCGATCTGAACCTGATCCCGTATCTGGTCGCGATCGAGGAGACACGCAACGTGAGCCGCGCGGCCGAGCGGCTTGGCGTGAGCCAGCCGCGTGTCAGCACGGCGCTTGGCCGCTTGCGCGAGTATTTCAACGATCCGTTGTTCGTCCGGACATCGCGCGGCATGGAACCGACGCCGCGCGCCCTCGCACTGGTGCCCGCGGCACGCGAGGCGCTGAACCGGATTGAACGCGGCTTGCTCGACACGCAGCACTTCGATCCCGCCCTCACCACCGATACCTTCGCCATCGCGCTATCCGATGTCGGCGAAATCGTGTTCTTGCCGCGCCTGTTGCAGACGCTCGCCAGCGTCGCGCCACGGGCAAACCTGCGGTCGGTATCGCTGAAACACGATCAGGTCGAACGCGCTCTGGAAAGCGGTGACATCGATCTGGCCATTGGCTATTTCCCCGATCTCGCCGGCAACAACTTCTTCCAGCAGCGGCTCTTTTCGCATCGCTTCATCTGTCTGATGCGACGCGATCACCCCTATTCGCGCGGCCCGCTGACCCTTGAGCAATATGTTGAATGCGGCCACGCGGTCGTGCGCGCCGAGGGCCGAAGCCAGGAAGTCCTGGAAAATTTCCTGGAGAAGAAACGCATCCGCCGCCGCGCCGTGCTCGAGACGCCGCACTTCATGTCCTTGCCGTTCATTCTGTCGCGCACTGACTTGATCGCCACGGTGCCGCATGCCATCGGCTATGCGTACGCGGCTGAACATGCGGCCATTACGCTGGCCGAACCGCCGCTGCCCTTGCCGAACTTCGATCTGAAGCAGCACTGGCATCGTAAGTTTCACAACGATCCGCGAATCCTGTGGCTACGCGGCGTGGTCGCGTCGCTTTTCAACGATGAACTCGACGAGTGGCCCAAACGCCCCGAACAATCGAAGCGCGAAGATAAACGCCGGTAAACTGAGCACTTTCTTTCCTATCAGGAAAGTGACATGGACGCTGAGATATGGATGCCGAGTCATGGACGCATTAACTAGTCTGCGAGTGTTCCGCGATGTTGTAGAAGCTGGCAGCTTTGTCAAAGCCGCCGAGCGGCTCGATATCTCCACAGCGATGACCAGCAAGCACGTTGCCAATCTCGAACGGCAACTGGGTGTTCGCCTGCTGAACAGGACCACGCGTCATCTGAGCCTGACGGAAGCTGGCAGTGTTTATTACGAGCAGTGCCGGGAAGCGCTGGATATCCTGCAGGCCGCTGAAGCCGCAGTCGGGTCACAAACCGATCAACCGCGCGGCGTACTCAAGATCACGGCGCCGGGCTGGTTTGCGACCGCGAAGTTCGCCGATATCCTGGTTGCGTATCGGGCCCGTTATCCGGAAGTACTGATCGATCTGCGACTGGAAAACCGCTTCGTCGATCTGGTGGAAGAAGGCTATGACATGGCGTTGCGTGCGACGTCGGAACCGTCGCCTGCGATGATCGTGCGACCGCTCTGCAGAGTGCCGTTCGTGCTGGTGGGATCGCCGGATTATCTGAAGCAGCGCGGATATCCGCGGCATCCCAGCGAACTCGGCGAACGCCACGAAATCGTGCTGCCGACTTACACCAGCGTGGAGACGGTTGAGTTTTCCGGACCGGATGGTGTTTTCGCGGTGAAGAACAGCGCCGTGCTCAAGACCAACGACAGTTCCATGATGCTGCAGCTCGTGCGCGCTGGAATTGGACTTGCCTACTTCCCCGAATGGATCGTTGCGCAGGAGTTGGCATCAGGCGCGCTGACGCGTCTTTTCCCCGATTACACGACGTTCGCACCGCGCGTGTACGCCGTCTACACGAGCCGCAAATACATGACGACCAAGGTGCGTACCTTCATCGATTTCATCTCGGCAGCACTCGCCGCCGATAATTCCGTCGATGGCTCCATGCCGCGTCCAATAGCCCCGCCGCGCTCGCGGGTATCTTCGCCCGCGCCTGGAAAACTAGGATAAATCGTATTCAAATCACATTACCGCTCGTGTGAAGATCGCGCCGATTCGCTTGTTCGACTCTCCGAAATCGACCACCGATGGCCCTGCTCCTTCCACTACCAAGACTACCAAGCGGCGTGTGATGAATTTCCCCTGGTTTCCGTTGATCCTCAATTTCCTGCTGTTGGGGGCGTTTGTGTTTGTATCCAACACGCTGAACACCGGCCGTCGCACCCCCGTGTTTAACGGCGCGCTGATTTTCATTGGCTTTTGCTGCCTGGCGATGCTGCTGGATTTCACTCTGACTTTCATTTTTGCTTCAGCTACCACGACCGATCGTGAGCGATATATCGATCTGTCGTCGTTGTCCGCTTGTGGCGAGCGCGCAGTGGCTTACGCCATTCCGTGCGTGGTTGCGGCTGTGATGGCGCTAAGGTTTCGCGCGAGGAACCGGAGTGCGGTCGAGCCATCGGTGACTATTCAAACCTCTGATTACACGCTGTCCGAGTTGCGGTATTGAGGTTGCGAACCTCGGCGTGCCGCGCGCTGGCGGAATGAACGTCATTTGCACGATGTAAGAGTGAAACTGACGGGCTTTTGCTTCGAAGATGCTCTCCAGGTTCTAAAACTTAAGAGTCTCTGATATACTCCTCCTTCTTTCGGGGCGTAGCGCAGCCTGGTAGCGTACCTGCATGGGGTGCAGGGGGTCGCAAGTTCAAATCTTGTCGCCCCGACCAAGACAGCAGTAATGAAAACAAGGACTTAGCTCTCGCGGGCTAAGTCCTTTTTTCTTTGCTTCGTGCATTCGTGCACGCTCCCACTCAGACGGAGTGCGTGCGAACGGTTGAATCGAAGTACGTCGATTCAGCTCACAGACAGAGCGTCGATCCCAGCTCAACTCGCAATCAAAACGTCGACTCGCACATCACGGGAGATCTCGCCCATTGGCGCCACACCGCTGATCAACTCATGCAGAGCGGCTAGCCGCAATTTGTCCTGAACCCGAAGTCCGGGGCGCGCTTGAAGCCCCTCTATATGCGTAGACCAATAGCTGCTTCGAATCAAGCGTGGACGTCGAACGAGCTCATTCAGCGTCTTTTCCACCATGTCGATTTCTGCGCTTACCGACTTCATTGAGGTCTCCGGTCTAATAGGTAGCGCTCTGTATGACCACAGGAATCGGAAAACCTTTAGCTCAAGTACGATTTCGGGCGATGGAAACGGTAATAACGGACCTTTTAACCAAGGTTTTTTGCGCGCTCAAAAGGTTAAGGCGAGTCCCAACGACGCGGAACCCTCGTAGCGATAGATCACCTACACTTTTATGGTTCGGGGAGGACGGACCATGGGAAATAGATATGAACGCTTTCGCATGTCGCGGCCGTTTACGTACAGAGGTGTCCAATACCATCCAGGGCTATTGGTGGTTCTTGCCGTGCAATTGCTCTGTCTAAGCGCGTTCGCGTTTTCACCGCATAGTCTCGATCACAACAAGTGGCTGTCCGCGGCAATCGCATTCAGTCTGCTCTTCGGACTGATCCTGTCACTGGGTTTCTTTGGGACGTGGAATCAGTTCAGAGACGATGTCGGTTTTTGGACGTTCCTCAATACGAACCCGGTCGAATCTGCGGTCGCAATTGCCGCAGCGGGCGAGGTAGTTACGATCCTGTTGATACCGCTACGCTAAGAGACTTCACGCAGGTCGACCCGCACACGACCTGCCAAATCGGCCTCTTTTTTACACAGGTATCCGAATCAATCTGCGTGATTTTGCCTCGAGGGCAAAGCAATTACTTACCGTGCGAAGTGACTTCCGATCTGATCCAATGCCAGCATCGCGTCAAACGTTTGCGTATCCACCGCAATTGGCTTTAAGCATTCAATGACACCGGCGGCGGGAAAAATAATCATCGTAAAAAGCGAATTTTGTTGCACTGCACGCATCCGATTCTGCCACCGCAGCGTATAGACCGGGGATGACCGCATCGTGACGAAGCGGCATTTATAACCTGTTCAGCCGGGACGCCGCGGAGACAATTTACCCGTCTGGACACACTGTATCCAACAACTATAAAAAATTAACCAGACGGGCGCGGATTGTTCTCGCCGCCGCTGCTCTGCTGAAACGGGGGTCACACACATGAGAGCCAGTCAACAAAGCCGGACACGAAATATCAAAGCCACTTTCGACACAAAGACGTGTTCCGTTCACGCAATGATCGTGTCGAGAAGCGCTTCGCACATTGCGAGCACGTTGTCCGAATCACAGCGTAACAACGCACTTGCCGAAGCTATCGCTGAAGTCAGGAAAGACTACGGCGATAAAGCTGTCGACCCGTTTCTGGATGCATTGAAAGAGTGGTTCAATCAACGCGATTACCGGGTGGCCGCCGAACTGAGCGGCTACTTTCAAAGACACGGATACCTGCCGGAAATCGAGCAGTCCGCATCGCCGCGACGCCGGATCGCTCGGGGTACATCGAAGGCGGAAAGCACTCTCTCGGCGCGTGCCGCCTGAATCGCGGCGTTATAAATCAGCGCTCTGCAATCGGGCGTCAAGCGCGCCGCCTATGCCGGGCGCGAAAACGCCCGGTTATCGAATCCGACAACCGGGCGTGTTGCTACATTTAGCGCCTAAAAATGCCTCAAGCCATCAACGCAAAGCGGAATAAGCCGTCGGCGACAGAAAGTGGTTTTCAATCCGCTCGACAATAGGCTGCTTCGCCTCCGTTTCCGCACGCTTCGCGATCCATTCAGCATCGGCCTGGAACGCGTTCCACTTGGTTTCGCGCTCAGCCAGGCTTTCCCATTTCAGCAGATAGGTCAACGCGTGGTTGCTCGGACCGGCCAGCGTGGTCCAAAAGCCGATCGGTTCGATCCCGTATTTCTTGAAGAAGTCGAGCGTAATGTTGGTGAACCGGTCGTTCAACGCGGGCAGACGACCCGGCGCGCAGTGATAAATACGCATTTCAACGATCATTTTTTCCTCATGGACATGAAGTAATGCAGCGATCAGAACCGCTGCGGTTGGAAATCGCCATGAGGGAATCGTACCGCGTTTGGCGCTGCCCGCTCGCGGCCAAGCGATCATCGCCGGCCGCGAGCTAACATCAAGCGCGGATCAAGCTTGTTTGAGGGTGACGGAGGCTGTATCGAAATCCTCGGCGTCGACGTCATAACCCGAGGGTTCCCATCGAATTGACAGCAGCGCGATCAGCCCGGCAAGCGGCGCCACCGCGATGATCCAGAATACCTTCGTGCCAAGTGCCGCCGAAAGGACGGGAAACAGGAACAACGAAACAGTCGAACTCGCGCGCATCAGCGTCTGGTTGAAACCCACGCCCACACCACGCAACGACGTCGGATAACTGAGCGACGCAAACGTCATGCTGTGCGAACCCGGACCAAAGCCCTGCCCCAGCAGGAAAATCGCGAGAAACCCGATCGCCAGAACGACTTGCGCGCCACCCGCGGGACGGCCGACCACCGCCAGTCCGATCAACGCCGTCAATTGGAACGCGTAACCCAGCACGGTCAGCTTCCAGGCGCCGACTTTCGGCACCGATCGCACGGCGATCAATCCGCCCACGAACGCAAAACACAGGTTCAACGCGAGCGAGGCGAGGATGGTGGTGAGCATCGACTGCGCGAGAAAGCTGGAAATGATGACCGGAAGTCCAAACGCCACGGCGTTGTACGCAAACGATGAAGCCACCGCGATGACCGTCGCGAGCACCGTGCGTCGCAGATACACGCCGCGCAGCAATGCGCCGTAGTTGCTCCATGCCGCTTTATGCACAGGTTGTCTAACGCTTTGCAGTGCGCCCGAATCGACCTCGACATCAATGCCATACGAGCGTTTCAAAATCTGCGCCGCGCCACGCAAATCGCCCTGGTTCGCCGCCCAGACTGGCGACTCGCTGATATACCGGCTGCGAATCGCGATGATCACAAGCGCCGGCAACGCGCCGAAACCCAGCGTCAGCCGCCACAGCCAGCCCGAATGGCTGGCCGGCAAGACCGCGTACAACGCGAGCACGAGCAAATAGGACACACTGATGGCGGCATACCACGTCGGGCACCACATCGCGATGCGCGCCGCCTTGTTGCCGCGTCCGTTCAGCCGCGAAAATTCGGCGAGGAACGCCATCGCGACCGGCAAGTCGATGCCAACGCCCAGTCCCATCACGAATCGCGCCCCGCCGAGTACCCAGGCATTGGGCGCCAGCCCGCACGCGATGGCCGCGACCACGAAGAAGAACATATCGGCCATGAAGACGCGATATCGGCCGATCTTATCGGTCAGATAGCCGCCCAGGAACGCGCCGATGATCGCGCCAAACGTAATAGCTGATGCGACAAAACCGGTCGCCGCCGGCGTCAGCGAAAACTCGCGGGCGATATCCTTCACGCCGAACGCCAGCGCGCCGAGATCGTAGGCGTCGAGGAACACGCCCCCGAGTGCGATGGCGATGACGATGCGCGCGTCGCTGCCGACTGCGGCACCGCGATTGACGAGTTGCGAGACATCGGCCGCGCTGCGAATAACGGGCCGCGCGGTGGCGCCGGCGGACGCGGATACTGCCGCGACGGCGGGCTCGGGCGCAAAGGAAATCGACATGGGAGGTGCAATGACAAAGGCTGCGGAATGCGCGATGCTACCGGCGTACGCCCGTCATCCCAAATTCATTTTTGTTATTTGTCGAATGACGGCGGCGCCGCGGACAGGTTCGACATTCAAATACGCGGCGCCCTGCTAATCATTGAAGCAAACTTCTGACAATTACGTCGGCATCATCTTGGCCATGCCTTCGCGGATCTCACCTTCGGTCAGATCGCGCATATGCGTCGCAAGAGACCAGCGATGGCCGAACGGATCTTCGATCTGGCCGTAGCGGTCGCCCCAGAACATATCGGTGACGGGCATGGTGGCCTTTGCACCGGCTGCGACGGCTTGCGCAAAAGCGGAATCCACGTCTTTCACATACAAATGCAGCGTGACGGGCGAGCCTTTCAGCGTCAACGGTCCGCTATGGCCGCAATTCGGGAACTCCTCGGCAAGCATGAGCGTCGAGTCGCCAATACCCAGCATGGCGTGCATCACCGATCCATCGGGACTGGGCAATCGCGATTGCTCGACCGCGTTGAATGCTTTTTTATAGAACTCGATGGCGTCGGCCGCGCCCTTGCAAACTAGGTGAGGCGTGATCGTATGCATCCCTTCCGGGATCGGCTTGACAGCTGCATTGGACATTGCTTTGCTCCTGGATGTAACAGGTTGACCAAATAACTTGAGAGAAAGCGCTGAACACGCGCCCTCTGTCGACACGACGTGCGATCGGCCCGCAAATCGACACGTGGGGCGGACTTTTTTTATGCGCTCGAAGGCGTCGGTTCGACTGTCCATTGTCCTGTAACGAACCGGCTATTTCTTTGACAGCGCACAGCGGAGAGTCCGTTTTAAGACTCGCCTCGATGGCTTATTTGCGCTTGCGCCCGGCTTTTTTGCTATTCGATCTGCACCCAGCCATTCGCCTTCGACGATGCCAGCACCGCATCCACGATGCGCGCCGAGCGCCAGCCGTCGTCGAATGTCGGCAGACCTTCGCGCGTTTCGCCACGAATCACCGCGTAAGTGTCCGCCACGAACGCCTCGAAACATTGCGCATAACCTTGCGCGTGGCCGGCCGGCAGCGTCGCCAGGCGACGCTGCTCCGCGCTTCCTCGCGACGGATCTCGCACCAGCAGCCGCGTGGAATCGCGTTCGCCGACCCACAGCCGCTCCGGATCCTCCTGATCGAATACAAGGCTCGCCTTCGCGCCATCGATTTCGAACCACAACCGGTTCTTCCTCCCCGCCGACACCTGGCTGACCGTCAGCGTAGTCAGCACGCCGGTTTTAGTGCGCAGCAAGGCGCCAGCGATATCTTCCGTGCCCACCGTTTGCGTCGGACCGCCCTTCTCTGCCGACGTAAACGATTGCACCGAACCAGCGGGCCGCTCAGCGACCGTTGTCTGCAAGCTCGCCACAACTGAATCGAAGCGCTCGCCGCTGATCCATTCCACCAGGTCGCACCAATGCGAGCCGATATCCGCAAATGCCCGCGATGGACCACCCAACGCTGCATCGACGCGCCAGTTGGTATCGTCCACGCCCAGCAGCCAGTCCTGCAGATAACTGCCGTGGATCAGTTGCAGCGCCCCCACGCTGCCGTCCTGCACGAGCGCACGCGCTTCACGGACCATCGGGTGATAGCGATAGACGAACGGAACCGTCGCGACACGACCCGCTTTGCGCGCAGCCAGCGCCAGCGCTTCGGCATCGCTCGCGCGAGTTGCCAGCGGCTTCTCGCAGACGACATGCTTGCCGGCATCGAGCGCGGCCATGGCTTGCGAAAAGTGGCTGGCGTTCGGCGTGCAAACGTGAATAACCGATACAGAAGGGTCCGCAATCGCCTCTTCCACCGACGCATAAGCCCGTTCGATTCCCAAGCGAGCGGCCGCCCGCTCCGCGCGGCTTTTATTCGACGACGCGACTCCGCACACCTTCGCGCCAGCCAGCCGTATCGCTCGCGTGTGAACCGCCCCCATCATGCCAGCGCCGATAATCGCAACCCCCAATGTCTCCGCCATGCTCCACTCCCTCCTCGTTGTCTCGAAACACGATACCCGCTGAGCGTGGAATGGAGCAATCGGGGGATTCGTGTCGCCATGTGTTATGTCCCCGTTTTGCGCTCGTCTGCCCCTGTTTTGCTTGTGTACACTCTTGCTCCGGCGCGTTTTCGACAACGTCGAGACGACCGCACGACGACTTCCCCACAAGTTTCGGCGCTCACCTATTTTCGCCAGATTCACCCTAAAGTTTTTTTACCCGCTGCCGAAAGCCCTTCTATGGACCACGAAATCAACCAACCAGCCGACTCAAACGATCCCACCTTCCAGAGGGCGCGAGCGTTGAGTCTGAGCGTCGGCGCAATCCGGAAAGCGCAGGGGAAAAAATGCCCCGGCGATTTCCCGGTTGGCACTATTGAATGGCATGCGGTGGTTGAGGAATTTGCGAATGATGTACTGAAAGCGATGCTGTCAGAACCGGATTTGCCGATCCTGGAACTCAAGCGCGACAACGCTCGAAAATAACAGCCTCGGGCGAAGTTTAAAACTCGTAAAACCGCACCCGTTCCCGCTCGAATCAAAAATGAAAAAGGCGTCGCCGATTAAATCAGCGACGCCTTTTTGCTTGAGTTTCTGCTTGATTCTGACGAATCGTCAACCGCCCAGTAAATCGATCACTTGCAGAATCTCCTTACGCAATTGATCGACATCGACCGACACATTTGCTTGAGGAAGCGCGCCGCCTTCCTGCGGATCTTCGATATCACCGGCCGAACCGTTCGGGCGACCATGTGAATCGAGACGATTGCGCGCACCGTTGATTGTAAAACCCTGCTCATAAAGCAATTCACGAATGCGCCGGATCAGCAGCACTTCGTGATGCTGATAATAGCGGCGATTGCCCCGGCGCTTGACAGGCCTCAGTTGCGTGAATTCCTGTTCCCAGTAGCGCAGCACATGCGGCTTGACGCCGCACAGCTCGCTCACCTCACCGATGGTGAAGTAGCGCTTGGCTGGAATCGGAGGCAGGACGACTTTTTCCATCGTCAATCAACCAATAGGGTGAATGTCGCGAATGGGGCTAATGTCGCTAATAAGCGGAGAGGCGGCACTTGGCAAATGCCCGTCACTTCAGCGGCCGAAACTGATTTCAGCACCGGCTTCCACCAGCGCTTTCAACTTCTGACTCGCATGAAACGTGACAACACGACGCGCCGCGATGGGAATCGCTTCCCCCGTTTTTGGATTACGTCCGGGACGTTGCGGTTTGTCGCGTAACTGAAAGTTGCCAAAGCCAGATAGCTTGACACTGTCGCCGCTTTCAAGCGCGTCGCGAATGACCTCGAAAAATGCTTCCACCATATCTTTGGCTTCGCGCTTATTCAACCCGACATGGTCAAATAGCATTTCGGCCAATTCGGCTTTTGTCAGCGTAGGCGTTTCTGCCGTTGCCGCACCGTTCGAAGTGGGAACATCTCGGATCATGGCGCTGCGTTGCGCCGAAAGAAGGGCTTCGAAATCA
>Ga0153932_1000209_pt1 | contig 22837 bp, 22 predicted proteins | sample TSNJ016MetaG_FD_102273 | JGI IMG/M metagenome (GOLD analysis project Ga0153932, IMG submission 102273) | Attine ant fungus gardens microbial communities from New Jersey, USA - TSNJ016 MetaG | ecosystem: Host-associated > Fungi > Mycelium > Unclassified | place: USA: New Jersey, Wharton State...
CACTCTCCAACAGCAGCCTCGGTATGCCCTTGATCGAATTGATCTATCTGCGCATCTCGCAGATCAATGGCTGCGCATTCTGTCTCGACAAACATTCGTCGACGCTGCGTGATTCCGGTATTGCGATACGCAAGCTCGACCAACTCGCGGGCTGGCGTGTCAGCGAGTTGTTCGATGCACGGGAACGCGCCGCGCTGGCATGGGCCGAGACATTGACGCACGTCGACCAACAAGGTGCGCCGGAGGAACGCTACGCTCCGCTGAAGGCGCTTTTCTCCGATGCGGAAATCTCGGATCTGATGATCGCCATCGCGCTGATGAACGCGTTTAATCGTCTCGCTATCGGCATGCTGCTGTAGGCTTTTGTTTGTGTTGCGAGTATCCGCGTTTTAGTTTTGAACGGCTCCGCTTTGCGGTTTGCTTGCAGTCCGCTTGGCGATTCTTTAGAGGAGCCGTCGTGCCTCACTCTGGCTGGGTAACCAACTTATCCTGTGTTTGGGTATCGAAGTCAGAGGCATCATGGCGCTCATGCAGCTGACTGGAAAGCTCGCCAAAAACACGGTTAACCATCCGCCCCCGGCGCACGGCCGGGCGCTCACCTATCGCATCAGCCCAGCGCTGAAGATGTTTGTAGTCCTGTACAGCCAGGAACTCGGCCGCCTCGTATATCCAGCCCTTTACCAGGCCACCGTACCAAGGCCAGATCGCCATGTCGGCAATTGTGTACTCGCTGCCGGCGATATATTCGTTGCGTGCAAGCTGCTTGTCGAGCACATCGAGCTGACGCTTCGTTTCCATCGCGAAACGGTCGATGGCATATTCGATCTTCGTCGGCGCGTACGCATAGAAATGGCCGAAACCTCCGCCCAGATACGGCGCGCTTCCCATCTGCCAGAATAGCCACGACAGGCATTCGGCGCGCGCGCTCGCTTCCGTCGGCAGGAACGCGCCAAATTTTTCGGCAAGATAAAGCAGAATCGCGCCGGACTCAAAAACCCGGATTGGCTTCGGGCCGCTGTGATCGAACAGCGCGGGGATCTTGGAGTTGGGATTCGCTTCAACGAAGCCGCTACCGAATTGCTCGCCGTCACCAATCCTGATCAGCCACGCATCGTATTCCGCACCGCTGTGACCGAGCGCCAGCAATTCTTCCAGCATCGTCGTGACCTTCACGCCGTTCGGTGTCGCCAGTGAGTAGAGCTGGAAAGGATGACGGCCGACTGGCAGTTCCTTGTCGTGGGTCGGTCCGGATATTGGGCGGTTGATGTTAGCGAAGCGGCCACTGCCGGATTTATTCCAGGCCCAAACTTTCGGCGGCACGTAGTCAGCGGAATCAGTCATGCTCAAAGCTCCTGGCATTTTAGGGAATCGTTTTGGGAAATCGGTATCTTGAAGCGACAGTAACAAATTGGCGCGAGGCGTGCAGGAAGGTCCCGCATTGACGCTATTGACCGTTGACGAGTGAATGCTCGACCGCGGCGGTCTGCGAGCCAGTGAACGACTGCTACTCGCGGCCGCTCACTGTAGTGTGATTACGCTTCAGACAGAATCTGTCGAATGGCTTTCTCGAACGCTTCAACGGGTTGTGCGCCAGTCAGCAAGTAGCGGTCATTAAAGATGATCGACGGCACTGACTGAATACCCATTGACTGATATTTCTCTTCTTCTGCACGGACCTCATTGGCATAGTCGCCTCCTTGCAGAACGGAGCGCGCCTCAGCGCCGTCAAGCCCCACTGATTCCGCCGCTGCAACCAGAACGTCATGGTCGCTCGTGGCCTTGCCCTCGCCGTGATAAGCCTGGAGCAGTGCCTCTTCAAGCTCAACCTGTTTGCCTTTGATCCCGGCCCAATGCATCAGACGATGCGCGTCGAAGGTGCTATAGATCCGGCTACGCTTGCCGAAAGTGAAACCCACATCCGCGCCGCGCTGCCGGAGATCGTCCTGCGCCTGGGCTACCTGCTGCGGAGTGCGCCCGTATTTCTTGCTGATATGGTCGACAAGGTCTTCACCCTCCTCACCCATCTGCGGATTCAGTTCGAAGGGATGCATCACTATTTCGGCGTCGACCGTATCGCCAAGTCGCGACAACGCAAGCTGCAGCGAAGATAGACCGACAGCACACCACGGGCACGCTATGTCGGAGACAAAATCGATTCTGATCGGTTGTTTCATTGCTTTCCTGATGATGATTGTCTGTTTCGTCACCGGTTCGACACGAGGGCAACAGCCACCTACAGCGTAGCCGGATTTGCAAATGCTTGCCGAATCGGTGGCTGAAGCGGTGGCCGAGCAAAGAGCGTCCGGGGCCTGGGAACGCGGTACAAAACGGCGGGTGAATCCTTCGAGAAACGCAGCGGACGTTTCAGTCCTGATCGGGCACGGATTCTATTCTGGACGAGTTTCGACGCGGAATCAGCATGGCCCGCCGCATTTCAATTGTTCCCATCAGTCAAGCATGTGTCCGGAATAAACCAGCGGCGGAGCGCGTCCTCCAATCCTTCTGTGCTGTTCTGCTCACCGGTCCAGGCAATGCAGGCGTCGGGACGGATCAGCATTGAAGGGCCTGTATCAACGGATGCACAACATACGATACCGAGGAAGCGAAAGCCGCCTTTTTTGCTATTGTTGATAAGGGAACCATCGGGCTGAAGGCTGCGATGGCAGGCACGCCTTACGCCTGATCGATCACCTTCTGCCGACACGAAATTACCGTGCCGGTGCACAGCCACGTATGCGCCCGTTCACGCTACGCCGATCATTGATCCGGCCATCACGATCGTCAGTACCAACGCGGCGATCGCGCTGAAACAATAGTCGCGTCGATGCAGGAAAACACCCAGCATCAAGGTCAAACGCGCGACCGGGAGGAGGATGAAAAGTGCGATCCCCGTCGTCATGATTCGGGTGGCGACCACCGACGTTGCCACGGACCCGTTGCGAGCCCATGAATCCAGCAGCGCCATCGCGAGTCCTGCCGCAACCGTACTTGCGGCCACCCATGTGCCATATTGCAGAAGCCAGGCCAACCACCGTTCAAGCCCTGGCGCCTCCGATGCCGTGCGCCTCATGCCGGCCCTCCGAAGAGGCGGATACCCAGTGCTTCGAGAAGCATCTGCACGGCAAGGATCGCGAGCACGACGACGAAAAGCACGCGCAGTTTGTCACTCGATATCCGCATCAAAATGCGTGCGCCAAGTACCGCGCCCACGACGGAACCCAGCGCCACGGGTGCGGCAATCGCGGTCATAATTTCACCGCGCAGGAAATACGCGCCTGCGCTAGCCGCAGCCGTCACGCCGATCATGAAATTGGACGTCGCGGAGGAAACCTTGATCGGCAGGCGCAACGCCATATCCATTGCCGGAATCTTGAGGACGCCGCTGCCGATGCCGAGTAACGCCGAAATCAATCCGGCACCGTACATCAAGGACATGCCAAGCCCGAGGCGATGCACACGGTATTCGATATCGCGTCCGAGCGTGTGATCCGGATACCGGGAATCCAGGCCCAACGAAACACTCCACGCAACGGCGCTCGCGGTAGAGAGCACAACAACAGGATCGGAGCGCCTCGCAAGCATTTGCTGCGCTGACAGCATCAGGATTACAGCAAAAATGAAATAGAGCACAGGGACTGGAATGAGACCGCTCATCAGCACGCCGGACAATGCGCCTAGCGTTGTAGCGGTCTCCAAAACAATAGCAAGCCGGATATTGGTCAATCGACCGCGAAGAAAAGGAGCAGCGCCGCTACAGGAACAGGCGATTACCGAGACGATGCTGGCGCCAATTGCAACATGAATGTCGACATGGCCGAACACGGTCAGGATGGGCACGATAAAAATGCCGCTCGCCATGCCCAGCATTCCACCTAGCGCACTAGCCCCAAACGACATCGCAAACAGCCAGACTACATGACCCGTATCCATGGGAAATCCTCGTCCTACCGGCCATGCGGCTTGCGCCGCTTGAGATGCGTGACGAACTGGATCTGGTCGCCGCGGTAGTACAACTTTTCATAGTCGACGGGCGTGCCGTGCTCGCTGTACGACGTGCGCTCAATCAGAAAAATTGCGCTACCTGCCTTGATCTCAAGTGCTTGCGCGACAATCTTGTTTGCCAAGACAGCTTCGAGCCTGTACTCCGCCTTCATGAGCGGCGTATCGTACTTCTGCTCAAGCAATTCAAAAATTGGTTCGGCTTCCAGATCATTTTCCATGATCTTCTCGCCGATTTCCTTCGGCAACCAGGTTTCATCGAACGATAACGGGGTGCCGTCGGCAATGCGTATGCGCTGAATGTGGACTACCTGCGCGCCGGGCTCGAGCGAAAGCTTGCGAGCGACAAGATCGCTGGCGTTTTGAATTTTCTTGGTCAACAAGCGCGCGGTGGGATGACGGCCATGCTCGCGCATATCTTCGACAAAACCGCTCAGCTCAGTGAGCTCTTGCGTCAGGCGAGGCTGTGAAACGAACGTGCCCTTGCCGCGGCGGATTTCAATCAGCCCCCGGTTGATCAAATTCTGCACGGTCTTCTGAAGGGTCGTCCGGCTTATGCCGAACGCCGCTAACAAGGCGGCTTCATTGGGCAGTTGCGCTCCCGGAGTATAAGTCCCGTCGGCAATGCGGGCCACGAGCTCCGCTTCTACCTGCGCGTAAAGGGGAAGTTGGCTGTCTCGGCTTGAATTCATATAGACATCATGACGTCATGATGTCTGGTTGTCAAGGCGCGCGCCGAGCCCGACGACGCCTTCGGCGGACCACGGGGCGGTTAGTCCTTCGCGAACAGCCCGAGAAAACCGTTCGCTGAGATGTGCGTCCTGTCTTACTTATCGTCCCGGGCTGTCAGTTCACGAACGAGCGGTATGACCTCTTGTGCGAAGCACTTCATATCTGCTTCAAACGGCTGAAACTGCAGCATGAACAATTCGATTCCCGCCCGATGAAACTCGACAATACGCCGTGCGACCGTTTCGTAGCTGCCCACCAGCCCCGCTGCGGTCCCGCCGTTCGACCCCACTCGCGCCGACTTGGCGAACGTCTGGTGCATGACCACCTTTGGATCACTGTTTTCCTTCTGCACTGCACGCAAGGGAGCGTCCTTTGCAGCAAGCGCGAACAGGTGATCAAGGTGCTCTTGCGCTTGCCCATCGGTTGGCCGCGCAATCACGAACGCGGAGAGCCCGAAGCGCAATGGCGGACCCGTCCTCGCGCGCCCTCCCACGTCTTCAATCAGCCGACGCACATCGGGCAGCGGTTGACCGTTGATGAACCAGACATCGCCGCGGTCGGCCACGAGCGTCCTCGCCGGCTCGGACTCACCGCCGACATAAATACGCGGCCTCTCCCGGAAGCGGCCGGCCGGGCGCAGGACATAGTCTTCGACGTCGAAGAACTTGCCCTTGAAATGGGTACGCTTTCCAAGCATCAAATCGTTCACGACCGTGATCCATTCACGTCCGTACGCATATCGTTCGTCATGCTCAGCAAAGCCGATGCCGGCCTTGGCCAGCTCGGGACGGTTCCATGCATTGACCAGATTGATGGCGAATCGCCCACCGCTGATTTCTTCAATCTGCAGGGCCATCTTGGCCAGCGTGACGGGATGATAGAGGTATGGCTTGATCGCGGTGATGATCTCGATGCGCGTGGTTAAAGCAGCCAACGCTGCCGACGCCGTCCAGGCCTCGAGTTGATCAAGTGTTTCGTCGTGGGGATTGATCGTATGCTGCGCGACCAGTGTTGAATCGAAGCTGAGCCGCTCGGCTTCCAGGATGAGCTCACGGTTGCGTGACCATGACGCGTCGTAGGGTTCGTCGGGATCCTGCAGCGCGGCACGGCTACCGTGCACAAGCGCCCAAATGCCGAAGCGGGGAGTTGACGAAGGCATCAGTTGACCTGGCGTGGATTAAGGAAGAAAAAAATCGGAGCCTGCAAGCATGCGTCGGTCGCGGTGCAGCGGTCAATGACGGTCTTCGAGTTTGTTTGCATATCGATAGAACGCAAACCGGGATGGAACGTGGTCAGAGCTAATAACTTGCGTTATGGATCGCCGCATCGTCTAACCCCGATTGACTCAGGTAAATATAACGTTTCATACTAGGAAAGAAGTTCGGGGCGAAAAACAATGACCTGTCCGGGATAGTGATTCGCTCGCCAATCTCTTCGCAAGCGTATTGGCAATACGTGCCATGGGCGCCCTGCCTGTCTGCGCCGGTGCGCAGTTGACCATCCTTCAATCTACTTTCGCCCACCTGACAGCGGGCAGAAAAGCGGGGGCATTCGTGAGTGAGCTAACAGGCAAAGGCGCAGTTGTGACCGGCGGCGGACGCGGTATCGGGCTGGCATGTGCACGGCTGATCGCCGAGCGTGGCGGATCGGTCGCATTACTGGGCGAGGACCCTGAAATGCTGGAACAGGCAGTGACAACGTTGCGCGCCGAAAAACTCAATGTCACCGCGATCGTGGCCGATGTTGGCATAGAAGATGACATTGCCACCGCGATGGAACAGGCCGCGGAATTTCTGGGATCAATCGATATCCTGATTAATAATGCGGCCATTCAACCCTATGGCACCGTTGTGTCCATGGGATCGGTTGAATGGGACAACGTCATCCGAATCAATCTGCGCGGAACTTATCTGGCATGTCATTACGCGTTGCCATACATGCTCAAGAAACAACGCGGTTCAGTCATCAACATTGCCTCAGTACAAGCGCTTGCCAACCAGACACGGGTAGCCGCATACGCCACTTCGAAGGCTGGCATGCTTGCTCTGACGCGCTCGCTCGCGGTGGATTTTGGTCCCTCAGGCATCCGCGCAAATGCGGTCTGTCCGGGCTGCATCGATGCGCCAATGACACGCTTTGCGGCCGCTCAAACCGCTCCGGGGAGAGAGGAAGAAATCCTCAGGGAATGGGGTAAGGCGCAGCCGCTCGGCCGAATCGGGCGCCCGGAAGAAGTCGCTGAGGTCGTCGCCTTTCTGGCTAGCGATCGTGCAAGTTTCTGTACAGGAGCGGAGTTCAAGGTTGACGGGGGCCTGATGGCGAGCCTCGGCGTGACATTGCCGGAATGACAGACACCGCGGTTGATCGTTCTTTCAAACTGGTTAGCCGCGGGTCACTCGCCGAGAGATTGCCCGTGTACCGGTTCGTCACGATATTGCCAGAAAGATCTCCGGCATTTCGCATCACATGAATATGCAAATAACAACGATGTAAATTTCAGACTCCTAAGCATTAGCACAGTCTTCCGAAGCAACGGGACCTGTTGAACGTGACCACTTTCTTTGCGTTTAAGTTCCCCCTTCAATCAGGTCCGCCTCGTGACCCTCGAGATCTTTTTCATGCCATCGTAGAGATCGGGCGTGAATACCGTGTGACCGACAATTCTCATTCTGCTGGATGCCTCGGCTTCGACTTGCCTGAGGCCAAGGACTGAGTGAAATAGTATGACCGTCGCCATGATGTTCGCATCGGCATGGGGTTGTGAGTCGGTTTGGGGGTCGGCGAGACGCGCGAGAGCGGCATTTTCCTTACCGCGCCCTGTCTGAAGACTGCGCTAATTTTGCTCTCATTCTGCCGCGTGAAGATACGGTCATGGATCACGAACAGCGCAAGCCGGCCGCCGTGCTCCACTGTCCTAATACAACGAGGCACCCAGAATGTTCACCAAGATTCTAGTTGCGGTTAATGCAAATTCGATCGATACAGTATTGGCATCGGCCATCGACACTGCGCGAAAGCACGACGCATGCATTCTTGCGCTGCACGCGGTTAATCCTGCGCCCTACTTGATGTCGCCAATCGACTATGACTTCGCGCTCATGATTGAAGCGATGGAAGCACATGGACGCGAAATCGTCGCGCGAATGGCGCAAGTGCTCGACAACCATTCGGGTCCCGCGGAAACCCGCATGATTACGTTGCCCCTGTCGGGTCTTTCGGTCGGCGGGGCGATCGCTTCTGTCGCCAACACGTGGGAAGCCGACCTGATTATTCTCGGCGAACGAAATGCCAGCTGGCTGGACTGGCTGAGCGAAGACGTTGCACTGGAAGTGCGGCGCCATGCGAACGCGCCGATTCAGACGGTGTCAAGCAAAGTCATCAGTACCACGACGCATCGTGACGTTGCACGCTGGACCCAAGCGCCCGCTGCGGACGCAAGATGATCCAGGTGACGGCCCTGGGCCTCGGCCAGGGCTCTGGCAATGAGAGGCGGCGAAATCGGTGATGACGAACGATCGGCAACTACTCGACCGGCCTTGGTTGTGCGTCATCCCATTGAAGCAACAACTTCGTCGGTACTAACGACGGCGTGCGCAAGAAATGCGTAGTTGATCATCGCCGCCTTGTACCCATCGCCCCAAACCGGATGACGCGGACCCGCCGAGGCATCGCTCACTACAAAGACCTCGAATCCCTGTTCGAGCAAATCACGCAGATGGGACTCCACGCATATGTTGGCAAGCATGCCGCCCAGCACCACCCTTCTCACTCCCCGCTTGCGCAGTTGAAGAACGAGATCGTTGGTCTGAGGTCCGAACACTTTATGTGGGCTGACAACAATCGTCTCACCGTCGTTGATGTAGGGCTTGAAGACGTCGAGCCAGTCCGCTCCGGAGCCTTCAAAACCTTCAAGGCTCAACGCACCACTGCGCGCAAAAGTACCGGTGGCGAATTCATCCGTCTCTAGCGGTCCGTTGAACTTCCACGCGCGATCAGTCGGAAAAAAATAGTGTGGCGAGATAAAGACTGCGAACTTCACGGACTTTGCCGCCTTGAAGATTCGTAGCATGTTTTCTACTGTCCTGTTCTCTGTCACGCTTGCACCGACTGCGCCCCAGTTCTTGCCTTTCTCACTTAGGACATCGACTTGCGGGTCAATGAAAACCACGGCTGTCTCGGTTCGATCAAAGATCATGCGGACCTCCAAATGAATGCATGAAGGCTCACCGGCTTTCATCGACCCGAGCCCCTTCGATCAGATGAGGAAATGGAGGCTCCAAAAGCAACGACGCACTAAGCGCTTTTTTAAAGCCGCATTCGAGCTTTGCGTGCTGGCGCTGAGCAAAGCGATGGTGGATGGGCCGGGGCCGCATGATGCCGACACTTGCGATGCTATTAGCAAGCCAACGATTAAAAGCTCGCGCCAACGCTTATAAAGCGAAGCGGTGAATCACAACAGAGTTAGAACGACCGCTAACAAGAGAAACGAAATTCCCTCAATGTGAGGAGACGAACCTTGCGTCTGGAAAAGCCGGAGGCAGCGCAAAGGTGTCGCGGAGGCGTTTCGTCTCTGCGGCAGGCGTCAGCCCAAAGAGTCGCTTGAATTCGCGGTTGAACTGCGAGGAACTGGCATAGCCGACCGCATGACATGCGACCTCAGCAGTGATGCCCTGACGCACCATCAGCAAGCGAGCCTGATGCAATCGAGTGGACTTCACATACTGCATGGGCGAAGTACTCGTGATCGCTTTGAAGTGACTGTGGAATGTGGGCACGCTCATGCCGGCTTCGCTTGCCAGCACCGGAAGATCGAGAGGCTCTGCGTAGGTCGCGTGGATACGCTCAAGCGCTCTTCCAATCTTGCCGAATTGCCCTTGCATCGATAAAGCCGCGCGCATCGCGTGACCTTGCTCGCCGGTAAGCACACGGAAATACAATTCACGTACCAGTCCCGCGCCGAGTATTGCGGCGTCAAGCGGCTGGTTCATCGCCTCCAGAAAGCGCAATACAGATGCTCGCATTCCTGCATCCATTGGACTGGACATCATGGTCAGCGGCGCGTCGTCCGACTTAAGCAAGCCATGACTGTCTATTTGAATCATGAGCTCCGCCGCGACCTGAAAGTCCAGATGCATATAGATGGCCAGCAGCGGACATTCGGGCGTTGCGTCGGTTTCCATTGTGAAGGGTACCGGCACTGCAACCGCCAGATAGTGCTGCTCGTCATACACGTAGACCCGGTCACCAAAAAATCCACGCTTTGTACCCTGGCAGACGATCACGATGCCGGGATCGTATAACACCGGCGTCCGAGACAACGCCCGGTCCGAGCGCAGGACACGTACATCGCGCAACGCAGTCAGGTTGTAGCCTTCCTGCGGTGCCAACGCAGTAAGCAAGGCAATCATTCGATGCTGATCACGTGCACCGGCAGAGGAAACACTTTTCTCAGCGCCTTCTGTGACGTCCACTCCGCTCATAGAAATAGGCAACATAAGTAGAGAATCGGGTCTGATTTTGAGCACTTATTAAGAATAACATGCAATCTTTCATATCAACCCGGGAGTGTTTTCATGTCATCGATCAAAACAATGCTGATCACTGGCATCAGCAGCGGCTTCGGACGCGCTCTGGCGGAAGAAGCGCTTGCGGCAGGGTATCGGGTCGTCGGCACGGTACGAAGCGAGCAGGCAAAACAGGCATTCGAAGCGCTTAGCGCCAATGCATTCGGTCGCGTGCTTGACGTTACTGACTTTGAGTCTGTCGAACCTGTCGTAAATGAAATTGAGGCGAGCGTCGGGCCGCTGGACGTGCTGGTGAACAACGCCGGCTACGGTCACGAGGGCGTCTTGGAAGAGTCAACACTTGCGGAAATGCGCCGGCAATTCGACGTGAATGTGTTCGGAGCCGTTGCTGTCATGAAAAGCGCGCTGCCGTTTATGCGAGAGCGACGACGCGGACATATTCTCAACATCACATCGATGGGCGGCTTTGTCACCATGCCGGGCATCGCCTATTACTGCGGCAGTAAATTCGCATTGGAGGGGATCTCCGAGGTCCTCGGCAAAGAAGTCAAACCGTTCGGCATCCACGTGACCGCGGTAGCGCCCGGGTCTTTTCGCACTGAGTGGGCCGGTCGTTCGATGGTGCGGACGCCGCGCTCGATCCCCGACTACGACGCCCTGTTCGACCCGATCAGAAAAGGACGGGAAGAGAAAAGCGGCAGGCAACTCGGCGATCCTGTGAAAGCGGCGCGCGCGATGTTGGCCACCATCGAAAGCGATGAACCGCCAGCGCATCTTCTGTTAGGAAGTGACGCGCTTGGTTTGGTCAGGGAAAAAATCTCGTCGCTTAATGCAGAATTTAACGCTTGGGAAAGTGTTACGAGATCGACGGACGGATGAGTGTGTAGCGCGCCGACCAGCCCAGGTCGGCTGGCGCAAGGGTCACTTAACTTGCCAGCAAAGAACAAGTATGATGAATGCGCGACGCCTGTGTCTCCCGTTCGATTTTCACACAATACTTTCGAGTGTTTAAGCTCAAACCCGCTCGGCAATTCCCGTCTTTCTTTCCCGATCGTGGCCCGGTCTGGGGACGCGGCGCCGCACGCAATATCCCGGGTGCGAGTGCGGTGATTGGCGGCGTCTGCGTGATGCTGTCCGCCGTGGCGTTCGGCGAGCACCATGCGGCCGGTGCGATCCGTGCCCGCGAACAACTCGTCGCCAGCGACATGGTCGATTCGGTCGAGCGCATCCTGCATCATGTAGTGTCCAGTCAGCGCGAGCCGTTCGATCGGCTGCCGGGCCAGCCTTGTGAAACCGTGGCGAAGCAACTCGCCGAATTGAAGACATACGTCCGCTACGTGCGCGGCGTCAACCTCGTTGAGAATGGACGCCTCTATTGCTCCTCTGCGTTAGGGCCGATGAACGTACCGTTGTCGGCCTACATCTCCACCATGCAACGCGATCCCGGCATCAGCCTGATCCGTGGCACCCCTTACCAACCTGCCATCCCTGTACTGCCAGTCTTTCGCTCGACTGGATATGGCAACGGCCTGTTGTACGTTATCGAAGCCCCGTACATCGCAGATATTCTGGCGCACGGCCTGCGCTACGGCGCAAGCAAGGTGACACTGTCTGTCATCGGGTCCGGTGCAGTTGACGAAAACGATGTATTTTCCGCGGCCGGTGCCGCCGTGACGAAGCGCTCCGGCACGCAGGTAGGATCAGCCGGGTTCCCCTTTTCCGTGACGGTAGCGGCATCGCCCGCTTTCGCGTCGCAGATGCGGTGGAAGTACGGCGCGATCTATTTCGGGATCGGAGTGCTGCTGAGTCTCCTGATTGCCGCCGCCTACCTGCTTGCCTTCGCGCCGCGGCGATTGTTGCTGTCCGCCGTCCGGCAAGGGCTCAGGACCGGTCAGCTCCATGTGGTTTATCAACCGGTCGTCGACATCGCGACCCGCCGCATTGTGGGCGCCGAAGCCTTGCTGCGCTGGAGTCATCCTCGCTGGGGGCCGATCAGCCCCGCTGTCTTCATGGCGGAGGTTGAATCGAGCAGCCTTCTCGCCGACGTCACCCGGTTTGTGCTGCAACGGGCCACGGCCGATATCCGCGGGCCGACCGGCAGCGCGCCGTTCCGGATCGCTGTCAACGTGGCGCCAATGGACCTTGAACGCAAAGAGTTCGTATCGGAAGTGCTCGCGCTCACTGAACGACTGCCTGAATCGACGATTCTTGTACTCGAGGTCACCGAGCGTTTCTTGCTGGCCCGGCATCCCCGAGTTCGGAAGATCTTCGAGACCCTGCGAGAACACGGCGTGCGCTTCGCGCTAGACGACTTCGGTACGGAGCACAGCAACCTCGATCTGCTCGCGAGGTTCCCGTTCGATTTCGTCAAGATCGACAGGCAGTTCATCGAGCAAGTCGACAAGGGTGGTGCGAGCCTTATTGAGGGAATCGCCGCCGTGGCAGGACACTATGGCATGCAGGTGATCGCCGAAGGTGTCGAAACGCAAGCGCAGCATGACGCACTGCGGAGGCTGGGGATTCCCTACGGTCAGGGCTACCTCTACCGGCGGCCGGTGGCCGCCGACGAATTTTTTGGCGTTCCGCCGGCAGTGGTGTCGGCTGCAGATCCAGTGAAATGATCCGGCGAGAGGGATCGGGTGCCTCGTATTCGGGCCGGGGCACGCTTGCGTGTCAGGCACCGTGTCGAGACGCCTTGGGTGAAGACAAGGCCCGTGACAAAAATAGCAAAATGAGAGTCGATGGTCACTGCAGCACCTCGACATTGTTGTCTGCGGGTTTTTATTGTTGCCCAGCGCGCTCCTAAGCGCTCGGCATCGCGGTGTTACATCGATGCTTCGAGCAACGTGAGGTAGTCATCGGTCGTCGCTTCGCGTGGATTGGTCTTGTGGCTATGGTCCTTCAGGGCGCCGGCAACAATGCGTGGAAACATCTCGCGCGTCACGCCGAGTTCCGCGACACCAAGCGGCAGTCCGAGCGCTGCGGTCATCACACGGATCGCCGGGCCGACCTCGTTAGCCGATGCAAGACCCATCGCCTGTGCAATGCGTTCGAGCTTGGTTTCTTCCTGCATTGAAGGCGCCGCGCGATTAAAGGCGATGACGGCTGGCAAGAAGATCGCGTTGAGCGTACCGTGGTGAAGGCGCGGATTGATGCCTCCAAGAGAATGGCTCAGGCTGTGCACGCATCCGAGACCTTTCTGGAAGGCGAGCGCGCCCTGCATCGACGCGCTCATCATGTTCAGGCGCGCGGCGCGGTCGGTGGGATGGCGAGTCGCACGTTCGATGTGGCGCCACGCGCGCCACAGGCCGTCCAGCGCGATGCCGTCGGCGGGCGGATTAAATGCCGGTGACATGAACGTTTCGAGGCAATGCGCGATGGCGTCCATGCCGGTGGCGGCCGTGAGCATCGGCGGCAGGCCGAGCGTGAGCTCTGGATCGCAGATGGCAACCCTTGGCACCACGTAAGGAGAAATCACCCCGACCTTACGGCCGTCGTCGAGAATCAGGATTGCGCCGCGACCTACTTCACTGCCGGTTCCCGCCGTGGTCGGAATCGCGATAACGGGCGCCGTCGCCGCCGTGATGCGCGCCGCGCCGCCTTCAATCACCGCGAAGCTTTGCAGCGGACCGTCATGCGTGGCGCAAACAGCGACACCCTTCGCCAGATCGATCGACGAGCCGCCGCCCACCGCGATCACACCGTCGCATCCATGCGCCCGATACATTGCGACAGCGTCCCGCACGACGCCCTCGTTCGGGTTCGGCGGGGTGCGATCGAACACCGGCAAATCTCTTGTGCTGGCGAGCGCCGCCAGTACGGTGTCGACAATGCCCGCTTCCCGGATGCCCGCATCCGTCACGATCAAAGGCCGGCGTATGCCGATGCGCTCGCATTCACCGGCCAGCAGCCGAATCGCGCCATATTCAAACTGGATTTGGGTTATGTAGTTGATAAGGGACATGACAGTTGAGGAAGAGTTATAGGGGAGCTATGCTCTTGCCGGGGATTCGCTTTCCCGACCCGATAAACCACGGGAATTCCGCAGTATATGGACCAACACGCCGTCGCGGTATTGACAACATTTGATACCGCTATTACTTTTTCTCAAGTCCGATGATCCCGTCGCTCGACTCGATCATTTCCCGTCTGCACGTAAAGCAGTTACGTCTTTTGATCGCGCTTGGAGAACACGGGTCCCTGCTTGGCGCGGCGAAACAGCTGGCGTTGACGCAACCGGGCGCCAGCAAAGCCCTGCACGAGATCGAAACCACTTTCGGCGCGCGTCTCTTCGTGCGCACCAATCGCGGATTGGAGCCGAACGCAGTTGGACATTGCGTGATCCGCTACGCGCGACTGATCCAGACTGATCTCGCCCATCTGCGCGAGGAGATCGTCGGCGTCATGCGCGGTTATGGTGGACGCGTATCGGTGGGCGTAATCATGGGCTCAGTTCCGCTCCTCGCGGACGCGCTTACTTCGGTGAGCGCGGAGCAACCGGAGATGTCGGTCGAAATCGTCGAAGACACGAGCGCTGCCCTGCTCAGCTTGATTGACGCAGGGCGCCTCGATCTCGCCATTTGCCGCACGAGCGTGAGCCAGACGCCGTACCTGTATGACAGCGTGTTCGTACGTGAAGAAACGCTTGCGGTCATTGCCAATGCGTCGCATCCGCTCGCGCGCAAGCGCCGCGTCGCACTCAAGGATCTCGCGAATTATCGGTGGGTTGTCTATCGGGCGAACATGCCGATGCGGCTGCTGCTCGAACGCGAATTCCACGACGCTGGACTTCGATTCCCCACCCATCTGCTGGAGACCACGTCGGCGTTCGCAACGGTCTCTCTCCTGCAGAAAAACGTCTCCTTCGTCGCGCTGGTATCGACGGACGTCGCGGACTTTTGTATCGGGCATGGTATTGCCTGCGCCCTGCCGCTGCAGTTCTCGTCACTTAGCGAACCCTATGAACTGGTGACACGGCGCGACGCCCCTTTGTCGCCCGGAGCAGGCATGCTGATGAAAGCAATAGTCAACGCCGGAGCGAGATAGCCCGCCGGCCACGCACATCGTGGTCAACGCCTGTCTAAATTCTTGCTCAGGTAAGCTATAGGTTGACGCACGCATCTTGCGAAACACCAAACCAGATTACAGATTACTGCTTGCCTTGGGAGACTTGTGCTGTGCAGCACCTCACCGACACGAATGAAGCCGCCCCTGCCGCCGAACCGGTGCCGCGGCCGGGCACCACGCTCAATCAGGAGGCGTATCGGCGGCTGGAGGAAATGATCGTCACGCTGGACCTGGCGCCCGGCTCGCTCGTTTCCGAATCGATACTCAGCCGCGAACTCGGCATTGGCACCACGCCCATCCGTGAAGCGCTGCAGCGGCTCGCGCGGGAATATCTCGTGGAAATCATTCCGCGGCGCGGCGTCGTGGTGACGACCATCGATGTCCGCCGCCAGTTCGAAGTGCTCGAAACCCGGCGTGAACTCGACCGCCTGCTGAGCGCGGCCGCCGCGAAGCGCTCGAGCATGGCAGAACGTGCGTTGTTCACCGATAACTTCGCGCTCACCCTAAAAGCAGTCGCCGGCAACGACGTGCGAGAGTTCCTGCGGCTCGACGCCGAGCTGAACCAGTTACTCTCGAAAGCGGCGAGAAATGGCACGGCGGCAGCGCTGGCGTCCATGCTGCATACGGTGTCGCGCCGCTTCTGGTTCTATCACCACGACGAACATACGGCGCTGGCCGGAATCGGCCCCATTCACTGCCATCTCGTCGAATCGATTGCGTCAGGCGATCCAGCGCTTGCAGGCGCGGCGTCGAATCAACTGATCGATTATCTCGTCGAATTCGCGAACGCCACGCTGCCGCACCACCACAGCCTTGGTTGACCCGACCGTCCCGAACCCTCCCCTGGCATCCGGTTTCATGCTGCATCACTAAGGGTTAACTCCCCGTTGTCCTCACTCGTGACGACGTTTTATTATCGCCTCCATTCGTGGCATGCCAGTGGCATGCCACAACAAACCTGACACTTTGGAGAAGACGATGGAGCAAACGACAGCAGCGACGGACTATGTAATTTCACCATTGGGCGATGCGCTCGGCGCCGAGGTAACGGGGCTGGATCTCACGCAACCGTTGAGCGGCGAGACCATCGACGAATTGAAAAAAGCGATTGGGCGATACGGCGTGCTGTGCTTTCGCAAACAGGCGTTGAGCGAGGCGCAGCAGATCGAGTTCTCGAAACAATGGGGTCCGCTCGAAGATTTCCCGGAAGAAGACAAGACGGTGGCTGCTGCCACGGTGTATCACGTGGCGAACGTCTCGGCCGACGGGCAGAGTCTGCCCGAAACGGATTTCCGCGTGATCTTCCAGAAGGTCAATGCACGCTGGCATACCGACAGTTCGTATCGATATGTCCCGGCATTCGTCTCGTTGCTCTACGGAATCGAGGTCATGCCCAAAGGCGCGCCGGGCGGACGCACCGGTTTTTCGAACATGATCAAGGCGTACGCCGCCCTGCCCGAGGCGCTCAAGGACGAAATCGAACCGCTGCACATGGTTCACACCTACGAATTCGGCCGCCGGTTGTTCCCGGAACTGCCGCCGGTTTCAAAGCATGAGAAGGAAAGCGTGCCCCCGGTGAGCCAACCGCTAGTGCGCGTGCATCCGGACCGCGGCAACGAGCGTTCGCTATATTTCACGGCAAACGCGGGAAATGAAATCAGCGGCTTGCCACTCGAGGAGGGCCAGGCGCTTCACAGGAAACTCGTCGAGCACATCTCGCAGTCGGAGTTCACGTACTTCCACGAGTGGGAAAAGGGCGATCTCGTTGTCTGGGACAACCGGACGATGCTGCATAAAGCGGAAGCCTACGATATGAGCAAGTATCGCCGGGTGTTTCGCCGGACGACGGTCGCAGGCGATGGCCCCGTCCTCGGCCCCTATTCACGGGCCGTGATCGGCAATAAGCGGGCAGCGAAATAACCACCACGATGCGGCTCCGGCGCAATGCAGATGGGTCACGGCGCATCGTCGGCGCGGTGCCGTTATCGACATTTTCCACTACTGACTATTACCAGGAGGCAACGCATGGCTGTAGCCAAACCCTCGGCGGATGCAATGACGCCGTACCAATTGCCGTTCCCCAAGGAAGCGGCAAAGGAGATCGTCGTTGAATCGGCGATACCCACCGACGAACGCCTCTGGGTTCCGCAAGCCGAGAACGTCTGGTTCCGTCCGCTGTGTCTGAACGTATCGACGGGATACTGGATGAACCTCCTGCGCGTGCGCAAATCCGGCGTGCTCAGCCGGCACCGGCATCCGCAAGCCGTGCATGGCATGGTCCTCAAGGGCCGCTGGCGGTATCTCGAACACGATTGGGAAGCGACTGAAGGCAGCTATGTATTCGAGCCGCCCGGTGAAACCCATACGTTATATGTGCCTGAAGACGTGGAAGAAATGATCACCTACTTCCAAGTCAATGGCGTGATGTTCTATTGCGACCCGTATGGCAATTACACCGGCTACGAAGACGTTTTCACCAAGGTCGACATGTGCCGCAAACACTTTGCATCGGTCGGACTCGGTGAGGACTTCGCCGACCAGTTCATCCGGTAACGCTCGCCTTTCCCGTCAATAACAACAGACGTCGCTCAAAGTGACGAAAAGCATTGGAGGAGACACCATGCTTCTGAAATCCCCTCGCCTGAAGCATATTCAGGTCGTTGCCATCGCGTTCTTGACGCTTGCCGGCATCGTCAATTACCTCGATAGAAGCACCCTCTCGATAGCCAACCATTCCGTGAGCCAGGAACTGGGACTGTCGGCGTCGCAGATGGGCCTGCTGCTGTCAGCCTTCTCGTTCGCCTATGCGTTCTCGCAATTGCCCATCGGCATGTTGCTCGATCGCTTCGGCGCGCGCGTGATGCTCGGCCTTGGCATGTTCATCTGGTCGAGCGCGCAGCTCTGCGGCGGCCTGGTGTCGAGCCTGCCGCAATTCCTCGTGGCACGCGTGGCGCTCGGGCTCGGCGAAGCGCCTAATTTTCCTGCTGGCGCCAAAGTCGTCAGCGAGTGGTTTGGCGTGCATGAACGTGGCCGGCCAACGGGCATCTTCATTACGTCGTCGACCATTGGCCCCGCTCTTGCTCCGCCCGTGCTCACCGCGCTCCTGCTGATCTTCGGCTGGCGCACGATGTTCATCGTCATGGGTGTGCTCGGCATTGCCGTATCGATCGGCTGGTACCTTGTCTATCGCGATCGCCGCAAGGTCCCGCTCGAGCGCGACGAGATCGCCTATCTGACTGAAGGTGAACCAGAACAGCGCGCCGAACGCCGCATGACGATGCGCGAGTGGCGCGGCCTGTTCAGCAAGTCGACCACGTGGGGCATGATCTTCGGCAACATGGGCGTGATCTACATGGTATGGCTCTATCTCACCTGGCTGCCCGCGTATCTCGAACACGAGCGTCACCTTTCCATCGCCAGCACGGGGTGGCTCGTTTCGATTCCTTATCTGTTCGGCACGCTCGGCATGCTGTCGAGCGGCTTCGTGGCGGACGGGCTGATGGCACGTGGCATGGCGCCCATGAGAAGCCGCAAGTGGCCGATCTGCGTTGGCCTCCTCGGCGCGGCCCTCTTCACCGTGCCGGCTGCATTCACGCCCAACCTGACGCTCGCGATGGTGTACCTCTGCGCCGCGATGTACTTCGTTAATCTGGCGAGCGGCGCATGCTGGGCGCTCGCGACGGTCGCGGCGCCCCGTCACATGGTGGCGTCGCTTGCCAGCATCCAGAATTTCGGTGGCTATTTCGGCGGATCGTTTGCACCGTTTGTCACCGGCATCGTCGTGGACCGGACGCACTCCTTTGTCAATGCGTTCCTGATCAGCGCGGCGGTAGCGTTTGCTGCTGCGCTGGTTTATATGTTTATCGTTAAAACGAAGATTGAGGACAGTGAAACTGCTGTCTCCTCTGCAGCTGTTTCCGATTTTTCTGCCTGACCAACATGACTTTTCAAACTGATCTTTTCAACGGCAAGACCGCCGTCGTGACGGGCGGGACACAGGGTATCGGCGCAGGCATCGCGCAGCGCCTGGCTCGCCTGGGTGCACGCGTGGTCGTGGGCGGGATTGCGCCAACCGATTCCCAGCGCGAGGCGTTTGGACGAGACATTGATGTCGTTGAGCTCGACGTCAGCAACGATGCGAGCGTTGCGGCCCTCGTCGAGCGAGCAGGCTCGATCGATATGCTCATCAATTGCGCGGGAATGATCCGGCGCGGCGACGAGCTTGAGATCGATGTGTTCGAGTGTGTGATCGCCGTGAACCTTAGCGGCACGATGCGCGTGTGCGCCGCGGCGCGCGAGAGACTCAAGGCGAGCGGCGGGACGATCGTGAACACGGCATCGATGCTCAGTTTTTTCGGCGGTGGACTTGTGCCGGCGTACAGCGCAAGCAAGGGCGGCATTGTGCAGTTGACGAAGTCACTTGCGATCGCCTATGCGGCCGATGGCATCCGCGTGAATGCGGTGGCTCCCGGCTGGATCGCGACGCCCTTGACGCAAGCACTACAGGCCGACGAATACCGGTCGCAAGCTATCCTCGACCGCACGCCGATGAAACGCTGGGGCCAGCCTGACGATGTCGCGCAAGTCGTCGCTTTCCTGTGCTCGCCGGCGGCAGCCTTCATGACAGGCGCGGTTGTCCCGGTCGACGGCGGGTATCTGGTCGCATAGGCCGCTGCTGCCGGCGATCCAGCCGGTATTCTCCTTGCGCCGGTCAGAAAAGTTGATTCGGGCCGATCATCACGCCGGTCTGATCAAAGCCGCCCGGCGAATTGAAGTCGTACGTATTAAGCGTGAACGACGTTCCTCCGTGATTTTTCAGGATGCCGCCGTAAACATAGATACTCGTGCGCTTCGACAGCGAATACGTCGCCCCGGCAATGAACCACGTCGGCTGGCCCTCATTGTCACTCGTGTGATAGTGCGCGGCCTCCCCGACCAGCGCTAACGCCGGCGACAGGCGATACTGCAAGCCGCCGTAGTAGGTGTATCCGGCTGGCGAGAGATGCAGGTCACCGCTGTTATGCGTATAGCCGCCATAGACGGTAGCGTCGCCGATTGCATAGCGAACGGCGCCATTGATGCGCCGATCGACCGCCGACGACAAGTCAGCACCCCTCGCCACGGAACCGCGGCTCTGTTCATAGACGACATGCGCGCCGAACGAATTTTTTTCGCATATTAGCGCCCCATTGGTGAAGCGGCCCGCAGTCGCATTGCCTGCCAGTTGCTGTCCAAAACCAACCATCAAGACGCTTGAGAATCCGCCGTACACCGGACTCGCCAATTTGACCGAGTTGTTCTGGTTGAAGCTGGACACCGGAATGTAATTCGTCGATTCCGATGAGTATTCGGCGAGATAGGTCGGGTCATAGAACAGCGATTGCTCGAACAAGATGCTTCGCTGGCGACCCAGCGTCAGCGTGCCCAACTTATTACTACTCAAGCCGACATAGGCGTATCGATCGAAAGGGGTTCCTGGAATGGTGTAGCCGCCGGTACCCGGATTGAATCCGGATTCGAGCCTGAAGACGGCAGCATATCCACCGCCCAAGTCTTCTGATCCGGTAAAACCGAAGCCGCTCGGCTGCTCATTGCCGGACTGCAAACCTATTGTTTTACCCCCCGCCGCTGCCCGCATGCGTCAAATACTGGATGCCCAGATCCATGTCGCCATAAAGTGTTACCGAGGACTGCGCGTGCGCTGACACGGCGAACGCAATCGACAGAAACGGAAGAGTCCGTCTGAAGGTTTTCATAGTGGTATCTTTTGTTTGATATTGATGGATTTGACGGACAACGTCGTATTGATCTTCTTACAAAAATAAATATCGGATACCTAAATAACTAACCAACATTTTCAACTTCGAACTGCTATCCGCGCCCCCCGGACGATGACGCTGCGCGCACGTCCGGGATCCATTGACGCCAGGACGTCACGACAATTGCGCAAGAACCCCCGCGAACCTCAGCACGTCGGCGTTTTTCTGACCCATGTCGAACAGGTTCGATTCATGCGGTCCCAGGGCGCGATCGCCAACGCAGTCTTCCAGGACAACTGGTTTGAATCCGCACGACATGGCATCGATCACGCTGGCCCTGACGCAGCCGCTCGTCGTTGTGCCTGCGATCAACAGTGTCTCGACGCCACGCTGTGTGAGCCAGGAGCGCAGACCGGTCTCGAAGAAGGCCGAAGGTACCGTTTTTCTCACAACCAGTTCGCCTTCGACGGGCGTCAGTTCGGGCACGATTGCGCTGCCGGCGGCGGTCTCGGTCAACGCAAGCAGCGTGGGAACCTTGGCAGCGAAAATGTTGTGATCGCCTGCGTCGTCGGCGAAAACGATCCGGGTATGAGCCACCGGCCAGCCCCGACGGCGAGCCTCTGCTAGCACGGGCACGGTCGCCGCGATAGCCTCCCGAATGTTGCCGCCGCCGAATGCGTCGGGATCGGCAAACCCGACAACGAAGTCGACAATCAATAAGCCGATTCGCCCACTCACGCCAAGCGCAGCACCGAATCCTTGCCGTTTGTAGCGCTGCTCGTCGTTTGCGATTGTCATGCCATCACCTCATCGTCGATCAGTTTGCCATTACGCACCACATCGACACCGTCCAGTGACACGGAGCAGCGCCGCATCGGGATATCAATATGACAAGGCGTATCACGTGTACCACCGGCCTCCGTGTTCGGCCCGAGTGAGAACAGGAAATTGCCGGCGAATGCCCGGGCATCCATCCCAATCGTGCGCTCGCGGTCGTAAAGCCCCAGCACGGACCAGCGCGCACGAGGCTGCAAGCCCCAGCCGATATGCGAGATCGCGTACGACTCCGGGTCCCCGAAGGCGTCCATATAATCGTTGAGCAAGTCGGCGTCGAGGCCCCCCTTTATGCTCGTGACATAGCCCGCCTCGACGGTCAACTCGATCGGTTGCTGAACATACGATTTCATCGGCAACAGGATATCGCCACGATCGAGCACGATCCGCCCGTGCGTTTTTCCTTCGTTCGGCCATGTCGCTAGAAATCCGCTCGGCCAGTGATCCCATCGGCCCGGTTCATCGACGAAACCGTATTCCTTGAGCAGCGGATAGTCGCCAACAGCGCAATGCAAGTCGGTGCCCGCAGCAGAGCTGACGTGCATGCTGCGCGCTGCCGCGAGGCGCTCGGCCGCCGCGAGCACGCGCACGCGATCTTCTTCGGTGGGTACCAGCCGGGCAAGTATTTCAGGCGGCTCTACTGCCAGCAGGATCTTCGTACCTGATTGCAGGATCTCATGCTGCTCCGGTGAAAACAGCAACAGCATCAGATCGATGACCAGGTCGCTTTCTTTTAGCGCAGCCATCGCCGCGCGATTGCCGGTAAGCGGCGTCGTGCCGACATACGCAAGCGCGTCGCGGCTTAGCGATTTCTCCGCGTTGACCGGCGGCAATTCGAGCCGGTTGACGGTCGCGCCGAGCGCATGCGCCGCCGACATGGCGGACGAAAGTGTTTGCGGATGGGTATCGACGGATGTCAGCACG